>Ga0207421_10004533_pt1 | contig 15930 bp, 16 predicted proteins | sample SodLakKL_010_SED_4_FD_187542 | JGI IMG/M metagenome (GOLD analysis project Ga0207421, IMG submission 187542) | Alkaline sediment microbial communities from Lake Tanatar, Kulunda Steppe, Russia - 8KL_010_SED (SPAdes) (version 2) | ecosystem: Environmental > Aquatic > Non-marine Saline and...
GCCTTACAGGGAACACTATCCACGCTTAAACCCAGGGCCACCGTATTTAACTTCTCTAATTCTTCCCTGTTTGCTTCCAGTGATTTCATCTGCTCCGCGCACACTCCTGTCCAGGCCAGCGGATGAAAAGACAGCAGCACCTTTTTCCCCTGAAAAGACTTCAGTTCAACCAGGTTCTCCTTTTGGTCCTTTAAGCCAAACTCCTTCGCCGGCGCACCAGGTTTAATCGCCTCCATGAAACATCCCTCCCGATTTTTCTTTCAACCCTAACTGTACAAATTCTCCTTTCTTTTGATAATTCCTTTATTTCGCGAAAAATTGTTTTTTAAATTAGTGGACCGCTACAGTTGACCCGGCAACTCAGGGGCCATATAATATAAAAGGCTGCAATTCCAAACATTAAAAAAAGCAACAGGGGGACTTTGTTTGAAATACCGTCTGCTAAGTTCAATTTTTATCCTGAATGCCATCATCTTTTTCTTCCAGGCAATGACCAAAAACGTCTACCCGCCCCTGGTGATCCCATTTATGGAAGCCTTTGTGATTGACGAAGCCCGGGCAGGCCTTTTGGTTACCCTGGTTTTTATGGGTTACGCCCTGGCCCGCTTCCCTTCGGGCATCCTGGCCGACCGGATCGGTTGCACCCCTACAGTCTACCTGGGAAGCCTGGCCATGGCCCTGTCTTTCTTTACCGTGGGCCTGTTCCCGGGCTATCTCAGCACAGCCCTGTTTACCTTTATCCTGGGGGTTAGCAGTGGAATCTACGTTACTGCCGGCTATACACTGGCAGTTATCCTGGGAACACGGAACCGGGCGGCCACAGCCACAGCCCTATTCGAATCCTTCGGCATGATCGCCGGAATTATCTCCCCTATCCTGGTTACCTTGTTTATCCTGTACCTGGACTGGCAGACCCTTTTCTACACCCTGGGAACGGCACTGCTAATCGTAACAACCATATTCTACCGGAAAAGAAAGCATTCCAGTATGCTGGAAGGGATGCTGGAAGAAACCCCTATGGACATGCCGGCAGGGCAGCAGGCAAACTCTCCCGGGCAGGAGGGAAAACCGGAAAAACAGACCAAAAACTTCAACCCGGCACTACTATGGCAAGAGACGAAAACCTCCATGGCCATTTTTAAAGACACCCGGATCAAGCATTTTATCATCTGGAGCACCCTGGTCGGGGGGTTGGGCGCCATCTCCTGGACTGGGATCAATTCGTTCATCCCCACCTACCTGGTGGAAGGAAAAGGGTATGCCTACGAGACAGCCAACCGCATGTTTGCCCTGGTCGCCATCTCGGCCTTGACCACCAAGATAGGCATCGGCTGGCTGGCAGACCGCTTTGGAACACTGCGCGTTTTGCTCAGCAACCTGCTGCTCAGCATTTGCCTCTTCTTCGCTTTTACCCTGGCTGTTCAACATGTTCACATCCTGCTTGTCCTGGTCCTGCTGGGAGCGACCTGCCTGAACACCAACACGTTAATCAACTCTTACGTGCTCCGCCTGATGCCGGAACAATACCAGGGAACCGGCTTTGGCCTTTTCTGCACCGCTTACACTGTTATTTACAGCTTTGGCCCCTACATCACCGGCCTTCTTTCAGCATCCCTGGGTTTAACCCAGGCCATCCGCATCAGCGCTTCCGGGGCTATGATCGCCGCTTTGCTAATCATCTTCGTCCCGGCAAGAAAGGCCACCGGTGACCCGGTGACCTCTGCCTTTTCAAAATAACTTTGGCTAGTTTTTATCAGCAGCAGCAACAACAAAAAAAGCAACTCCCGGACTGAACTCAGTAGTACAAGCCGGGGTAAAATCCCCAGGATGGGCTAAATTTTATCAATAAGCTCTTGGCAGCAGGCACTTTTTCCCACTGGCATGACATCCCAGGAAGGAGCAGGAAGGAGCAGGAATTGGAAAAGTATCTGTTTTTTCAGTTTCTATTTACAATGTCTGCCGGTAATACATGTTTAAAAACTATCGAACTATAACGAAGAAGCCTCAAGATAATGCTGGCTTCTTCGTTGTATTATAATATCGCAGTCTTGGTTGTTAAACAGCTACTCTTTACAGTTGCTCCTTCTCACTGATTGCCTGAAACCCGATCCGCAATCCTTTTTCTGCGAGCAGTTTGCTAAACTCTTCCATAAACACACCCTGGCCTGGAGCTTCATGCAGCATATTTTTCTGCTCTTGAATCTGTTCAACCATGCCGCCCGAATAGCCGTTACTGTAATAATTAATGCCACAACTGGGGCTTCCATCCACACCGACAATCGTTTCTATTACACAGCCGTTTTTGCTGTACTCCTGCATTTGCTCTACCACAGGAGTCAATATTTCCCTGCAATGATTGCGGTAGCTTATAGTGTCATATTGGTTTTTTGACATGCCCCACCGTAGCGGACCGATAAAACTCATTTCCGGACATGGGAGCTGTATAATTCCCGCTCCAGCTTCAATGTATGGCAAAACAAGCTTTCGGTGTACACCTTCATATAAAGCCAAACCGGAAACTTTTGAGTTAACATTCAATAAACAGTGGGCCAAAACAACAATTTTGTTTTTTCTATACATGTCTTTCCCACCTTTGCTTTCTTTTTTTATTGGTTCATGTATCTACCGGGCTGGCTATTCCTTGTATTTCTCAAAAGCGTTTATAATAAATGACATGTCATAAACTTCGTCGTAAGGGATAGGGCTGTCAATAATCCCTTCTTTCAAGCAAAACTCCACGATGGTCTCATGGCCCTCTTCTGTAATAAAGCCATCCTTTGAAACAACCGGACGCAGGTAGCTGATCCTGTCTGCTGTTATGTTTGCTGCCTCGAATAGTTCTCCCGTCATTTCAGCAACATCTTCATCGCTGTTTTGATCCATCCAGATCATAGCCCTTACGACTGCATTGGCAAACTTCTGGATTTTCTCAGGGTTGTTATCCACAAATTCCTTGGTAGCAGTAATAATTGATGACTCATACCTGGATGTCCCATACAACTCTTCATGCTGTTCCGGATCAGACACATCGACCAGGATATTGGCACCGATTGCTTCCACTTCTTCCTTATTAATAGAGCTTATATAGATCGCATCAACATGACCCTGCTCCAGCGCACCAAGAGACGCTCCATATTGCATATCTGCCCAAGAAACATCTCCTTCTGACATGCCAGCCTTCTCAAATATTGCCAAGGCAAAGGAATATGGAGCTGATCCAGGCATGCCGGCAAAGACGTTTTTACCTTTCAGCTGCTCTACTTCTGTAATATCTGGTGCCCCAACAAACATATATGGCTTTTGAGTTAATGTAGACATAATAATTATAGATTCCAGGCCCTGGTCCTGTGCCCTAAAGACCGGCTCAGTACTGAGCATTGTAAAGTCGGCACTTCCCGCATGCATACCCTGGAAGGCCTCTGGCCCGTCTTTTGTTGTTACAAAATTTATTTTCAGACCTTCCTCTTCATAATATCCCAGCGTTTCCGCCAGGTATGCTGGCAGCCAGAACTCACTGCGTAATTCTGCTACCGTCAATTCAGTCAACTCTTCCTCTGTCCCTTCTGGGTCTGCTTCTTTTTCCTGCCCTGCTTGTGTCTGGTCTCCCGGCTGCCCCTGTCCACCACATGCCGCTAATAAAACTGTCAACATCAAACCGAAAATAAAAACCAGTAACCATTTTTTTCTCAACCTAGTCTTCCCCCTTTATAATATTTACAGGCATTCAAAGCCAGCCTGCGAAAACCCGGAGTGTTATTACAGTGTTCCGCCGTAATCTACCGGTGGTCTCCACTTGAGCAAAACTTTTTCGGTATATTTTAGAGCCATATTAAAAACTATGCCTATAAAAAACAGGATAAATATGCAGGACATGACTCGATCCACCCTGAAAAAATTGGTAGCATAAGAAATCATCCACCCCAGTCCTGCACTGGCTCCCATATATTCCCCAACAATTGAGCCAATCAGAGAAGCACCCAGGCCACCACGAACACCTGCAAGAATCCAGGGGACAACAGAAGGCAGGATGACTTTAGTAACTAACTGCATCTGTGAAGCCCCCATTAACCTTACTGATGTAAGAATGTTACGGTCAACATTCTTAATTCCGCCATAAGTGCTGAAAAATACCAGAAAGAATACCAGCAAGCTGGCTAAGATAATCTTTGATTCGCTTCCCAGCCCAAACCAAAGCACAAAAACAGGTGCCAGTGCCAGCTTGGGTATGCCATACAGCGCCGTAATGAGTGGCTCAAGCACTTTCCCAAATATATCGAATAAACCCAAAACAAAAGCCGATATTATACCGATAATTGTGCCAAAAAAAAGTCCCAACATTGCCTGGCTAAGCGTTACACTTGTATGTCTCACCAAATCACCGCTGCTGTAAAAAGCAACCAAGTCTTCAAAGATGCCGGCGGGATGGCTGGTGTAAAAAGGATTTAACAAGCCCCTGAAGACCATTAACTCCCATACTCCCAATATAAACAGGACCAATGCTATCCTCAAAGCTGCCTGCATTCCAGCACTGTTTTTAGTCATGGTTTCACCTGCATTTCCACTTCACCTTTTAAATCATCCCAAATGTGCCTGTGCAATTCGATAAACTTCGGATCAAACCGCAGATCAGCTGGTAAGCGTGGTCGTGGCAGGTCGATAATATGCTCTGATTTTACTGTCGCCGGCCTCTTTGTCAAAATCATAACACGGTCTGCCAGCATGATAGCCTCTGTCAAATCATGCGTTACAAACAGAATTGTCCTGTTTGTTGACTGCCATAAAGATAAAATATATCTCTGTAACATCTCTCGCGTAAATACATCAAGGGAAGCAAAAGGTTCATCCATAAAAATTATTTCCGGCTCAATAGCCAGGACTTTAATAATATCAACTCGCTTGCGCATACCCCCGGAAAGCTGATAGGGATAAGCATCCTCAAAACCTGACAACTCGGCTTGCTCGATTAATTCCAAAGCCTTATCCCGTCGTTGTCTCTTAGGTAAATGTCTGATCTCCATTCCAAGCTCCACATTAGCCAGTGCCGTCCTCCAAGGCAGCAAAGAATCTGACTGGGAAATGTAACCAATGCGGGGCGTAATTTTGTCCAATGGTTTGCCATCAAGCTTGACCACGCCAGATTGTGGCTTTAAAAGTCCCGACATAATGTTCAACAGGGTGCTTTTACCACAACCACTTGGCCCAACCACTGAAACAAACTCAAACGGCCTAACAAAAAAGTTCACATCACGCAGGACATGAACCGGTTCGTCATTTTGTGAAAAGAAAGTGCACTCCAACTTTTCCACTAAAAATTTGCTTTCTTCCGCCTCTAAATTGCGGTGGAATGTCAAGTTTAGTTCCTCCAACTCTTGCTTTCATTGCCTGATCATGCTGATCGCAACTATATCATCAACATATAAACAAGAATGATTTTAATGTGATAACACGTTAATGTCAAATTGGTAATTGCAATACACTATTACTTTCAAATAGATACCATCTATACGGCGTTGTAGAAGTCAGCTTCCCTGTACTAATGTGTTTAGCTGGAAAATATACAGAAAAAAACTGTCGCAATTGCTGCTCGCTACCCTAAAACATTTTCTCCAACCTGATGCTGTAGCTAATCTTCTTGGATATCCCATAAAAAAAGCCGCTTATCGGGCGGCCTTTGCAAGGAAACCAAATAAGAGTATCTCTTAATGACTTGACTCGTTTTCATCTACTATATGCATCAGCTCAAAGGATACACGGTTTTGCTCCAGGGCGCTCTTAATCGTATCCGCTTCTTCACTTCGGCACTGCAGGGCAACGCCGCAGTTGGAGCTTAAAAACCGCGGCACCGGAATCAAGCGGAATGAGCAGGCGATCCCTTTTAAAACACTCTCGGCTCTAAGAGCCAGGTGTACGGTAGAAAAAGTGAAATAGCAGTTCAGTTCCATTTTCATCCCTTCAGTAATCATGGTTAAACAGTTACATACCGGTAATATGGACTTACCAGGGTCTCAACGGTATCATACATGTTGGTAACTTCGCCAACCCTGAGCTGTTCTTTTAAACCGTAATAATCCAGGCAGGTGCCGCAGGAGAGGATTTCCACACCGTTCTGTGCCATCCGGCTTAAGCTTTCCAACACCGTGCTGCCCTCCACAGTAAGATAGACACCGCTGTTCATGAAAAGAATTTTTGAAGGAAACTGTTCTCCGTCTAAAAAGGTATTAAAAAAACTGGTCATTAGCAGCTTGCCCAACTCTTCATGGCCCTGCCCCAGTAAATTGGAAGTAACCAGGAACACCACTTCGGGCTGGTGACCGGAAGGTATTTGGCAGTCGCAGGTCAGCGTCTCGTATTCAAGATGTTCAGCCGACTGTGCAGGCTGGCCGGGCTCTCCAGGTTCACCGGAAGCAATGGAAATATAAATCCCGTCCTTTTTCTTCTCCACCGAAGCCTGGTATCCCGCTTTTTTCACCAGGCGCTGCACATTTGCTAGTGCCGTTTCGTTATCCACGATGGAAACTACTGACTGACCCGCAGCCAAACTACCCGCCGCATCGTCCAGGGTTTTTTTTGTGTTTACAACCGGTTGGGGGCAGCTTAGCCCGCGGTTGTCAATTGTTTGATAAACCCCCACTATGAAAACCTCCTTAAAATTATAAAATATGCCAAAAACGCTTTCCTTTTTTCTTTATCAAGTCATATTCCTTTTCTGGATGTGCACTGAGGAGCATTTCAAACCGAAAGGCTTCTAGAGCAAAGTTTCTCACAATAAGAAGAAATCTTCCTTGTGAATTATTTTCTTAAGCGGTGAAACAAACAGCTACCGCTTTCACATCAATCGTCCCTTATAAATTATAAACTTGACTTCCACATTGAAACCAATAGTTTTTTTCTATACTTTACCCGAATACTATTGACACAATTTGTAGTATAGATGTTTCCATTGAAAGCCCTCATTATTATAGAAAATATGTATTAGGCAGCCAAATATTGTTTTGGTATGCTCAAGGATGGATTCCTTGTATAACACCCTTTACCCAGGAGAGGAGAAAGCTGAATGACAAAAGAAATGGTTGACACTTTTGCGGACATACGCGCCCAAACCGTGGAAAAACTGCTGGAATTGAGAAAAGACGGGACCAAGGTGGTGGGAATTTACTGTACTTTTTGCCCCCAAGAACTGGTCATTGCCGGGGGCGCCATTCCTGTAGGACTTTGCGGGACCAAAGATGAACCCATCTCCACAGCGGAAGAAGTGCTGCCCCGCAATTTATGCCCCCTGATCAAGTCTTCATATGGCTTTGCAGTAACAGACACCTGCCCTTTTTTCTCCCTTTCTGATTTGGTCGTCGGGGAAACAACATGCGACGGAAAAAAGAAAATGTTTGAAATCATGCAGGAGCTCAAGCCAATCCATGTGATGCAGCTGCCGCATACGGAAAAAGAAGGGGCTTCCCTGGACATGTGGGTCGACGAAATACGCAAGCTGCGCACCCGGATGGAGCAAGACCTGGGTTTGGAAATTAACGATGCAGATATTTGGAAAGCTATTGAACTGGTCAATGAAGAGAAAAAAATGCTCAAAGAAATCAGTGATCTGAATCAAAGTGACCCGCCCGTGATGACGGGGCTGGACCTGTTAACAGTGGTGTGGTCTGCCGGTTTCAGCTATGATAAAGCCGAAGTCGTGGAAAAACTTAAAGCCATGAAAGACGAACTCTCACAAAAAAAACTAAAACAAACCTCAGGGCCGCGCATTATCCTGACCGGTTGCCCGGTAGGGCTGGGCTCTGAAAAAGTTATCCGCATCACAGAAGAACTGGGTGGCCACGTAGTCGCCATGGAAAACTGCACCGGCTATAAGACGCTGGAACTGTTGACAGATACCCGTTACGAAGATCCCATCGTGGCCCTGGCCCACAAGTATGTGCAAATCCCCTGTTCCTGCATGAGTCCCAATCCGTACCGCATGGACTTGGTGGGACGTATGCTGGACGAGTTTCGGGCAGAGGGGATCATCGATTTAACCTGGCAGGCCTGCCACACCTACAACATCGAGGCCTATGATATTAAAAAGCTCGCTGAGAAAAAAGGCCTGCCCTACCTGCAGCTTGAAACCGATTACTCCTCTTCCGATGAAGAAAGCTTAAAAGTGCGTATTGAATCCATGCTGGAGATGATAAATGATGATCGCGGTGGGAATCGACCTGGGCTCCGTTGCTGCTAAAGGAGTCCTGCTTAACGGAAAAGACATATATAAAACTGTAATACCTACCGGGTGGAGTCCCCGGGACGCCGGACGAAAACTGCTAAACGACCTGCTGCAGCAGTCGGGCCTGACCCGGTCACAGCTTGGCGGGATTGTGGTCACAGGATACGGCAGGGTGGCCTTTGATCAAGCGGACCGCAAGGTGACAGAGATTAGCTGCCACGCCCGGGGCGTGGCTCATCTCCTACCAGGGGCAAACACCATCGTGGATATCGGCGGGCAGGACAGCAAAGTGATCCGTATAAACGAACATGGCAAAGTGTTGGACTTTGCCATGAATGACAAATGTGCCGCCGGGACAGGACGTTTCCTGCAGGTGATGGCCAATACCCTGGGCATGGATGTGGGCCAACTGGGGGAATTGGAAGCCCCCGGGGAACATGTGACAGTCAACAGCATGTGTACCGTGTTTGCAGAATCGGAGATTATCGGCCTGCTGGCCCGGGGCATGTCCACAGGAGGCATCATCGCCGGGCTGCACCAGTCCGTGGGCAAACGTGTGGCCTCCATGGCCAGAAGGCTGGGGGTCAAAGAAATAGTGGCTTTTACCGGTGGCGTGGCCTTAAACCAAGGCGTGGAACGTGCCCTTGTCCAGGAGCTGGGCTGCCCTGTGGTCGTCCTGGAAGACTGCCAGTTCACCGGCGCCCTGGGGGCGGCGCTGACGGCAGCTCAAGAAAGCTAAACAAGAAGTATTTGTGCTCAAGGTTTGTTTAATTGAAGTGCAGGGAGTGTTCTGGCCCTTTCAGGGCAGAGCGAGGGACCAAGCTCGAAAGCGGCAGAGCCGGTCCCACGGCTTCGCGACGTCTGGCGTAATGAGCAGGCTGAGCAATTAGAAATTTTTTATACCTAAGAATAAGGAAAAGGGGCATATAGAACTATTGGTCCTTTCTATGACATAGCAAGTTACTATAGATTATTTGTATTGGGAAAACTTATGCTAACCTGTTATTCTTAATAGCGGTGCACCATTACTCGAGTGATAAAGACAATAATAAAGAGAAAAACAGCAAAAAAAAGAGGAGGGTTTTACCTTGCAAAGAAAGACTGTTCTTTTGGTCATCTGCTCTATGCTGCTTGCCCTATCCCTGATGGCCGGTTGCGGTAACGGCGAACCTGCTGCCGGCGATGCAGACGGGATGGAGTTTGACGGAGAGCTCTTTTTCACCGGATCTTCCACCCTGGCCCCTACCATTTCCCAAATTGCCGATACCTTTCAAAATGAGTACGGCACCTGGGACCAGGTGGATGATAGCCTGCCTGCAGAAGACATTGAGATCAATGTCTCCACCGGCGGGTCCGGGGTGGGCGCCAAAGCAGTAATCGAAAATACAGCCCATTTTGGCATGCTGGCCCGGGGTGCCCGGGATGAAGAAAGAGATGAAATTGAAGATTACCAGGAATACCTCCTGGGCATCGACGCCCTGCTGGTCGCAGTCCATAAGGACAATGCCCTGGGGCAAAAGCGAGATGACCTGACCAAAGAAGAAGTGCGCACCATTTTTTCTGATGAAGTGTCTTCCTGGAATGAATTTGACCCGGCGCTCGGTGATGAAGAAATTGTTCTGCTGGTCCGCGATGTCGGGGGCGGCGCCCACGGCGTCTTTCAAAATGTGATTATGGGAGATGTTGAGGTAAGCGTAGATGCCATCGAGGTTCCTTCTATGACCGGGCTGGTGGAGAGGCTTGTAGGAAATCCTTTGGCTATCGGCTATGCCTCTTACGGGGTGGCTGACCAGCACCAGGATAACTTGGTCGCTTTTAAAGTCGACGGCATTGAACCATCGGCAGAAAACATCCTGGATGGAACCTATCCCATTTCACGCCCACTGGTTTTGGTTCGTAGCGGTGAACTTTCCACGGCTGAAGAAGCTTTCCTGGATTATCTCAAATCAGAAACCGGCACAGAGATTATCAGCGAGATGGGCTTCCTGCCTGCCAATTAATTACATCTAAACAAGGGAAATTTCTATGTGGCAAAAAATTACTGACAACATTTTTGCGGTAACAGTTAAAGGATTAACTGTTACCGCTGTCTTCATTTTACTGTTCATTATTATTTTCATCGTCCGGGAAAGCCTGGTTGTTTTCAGCGAGGTTGCCCCCCTTGACTTTCTACTGGGACGGGATTGGCGGCCTGTATCCACCCCGCCGCGTATCGGACTGCTACCCATAATATCAGCGAGCCTGGCGCTGTCCGGTTTAGCCCTGCTCTTAGCGCTGCCTGCAGGAATCGGGTGTTCCCTTTTCCTGTCCCAGGTCTGCCCGGAAATGTTGAAGCGCAAATTGCGGCCTTTTATCGACATCATGGCTGGCATCCCTTCGGTGATCTACGGCTTTGTTGGGGTGGTCGTTCTATTGCCTTTCCTGGAGCAAGCTTTTCAGCTCAGTTCGGGGGATTCCCTGCTGGCAGGAGGCATTGTCCTGGCTGTGATGATCCTGCCTTTTCTTATCGCCACAACAACGGAAAGCATGGATAATACAGCAGGCAGGCACGTGATCACCTCCAAGTCACTGGGGGTATCCCGCTGGTACATGATCCGGAACCTGGTCCTGCCGGCATCCAGGACAGGAATCGTTGCGGGTGCAATCCTGGGGACCGCCCGGGCCATGGGAGAAACCATGGCCGTGATGATGGTGGTAGGCAATTCTCCCCTGATGCCTGTATCTATCTGGGGACGGGTTAAGCCCATTCCTTCTTTGATCGCCCTGGAAATGGGATCTGCTCCCCTGGGCACCCTGCACTACCACGCCCTGTATGGGGCAGGCCTGGTCCTGCTTTTAATTCTGCTGCTGATCAACCTGGTTTTTTATTTTATCCGTAAAAAAATTGAAGTCTGAGGTGCAAGCCGATGCAGCGTATTTTGGACGGTTTTTTGATCAAAACCTGGCTTTTCCTGTCTGTAACCCTGGTGCTGACGGCAGCAGCATTTATTATCTCCCATATCTTTATTCACGGCTGGTCATCGTTGAGCATTGAATTCCTGCTGGACTCTCCTTCCGGCATGCCCCTGGGGACAGAAGGAGGAATTTTCCCGGCGATTATGGGAACTTTGGCTTTGGGTGCGGTCAGCACTACAGCGGCCTCTCTTTTGGGTGCAGCCACAGCCCTGTATCTGTACCTGTACTGCCGCAACACCTATATCAACTCGGGGATCCGGTTGGTCATCCAATGCATCGCCGGCATTCCTTCCATCGTCTTGGGATTGTTCGGCTACACGTTCTTTGTTGTTTTTATGGGTATGGGCTATTCCCTGTTAGCCGGCGGGCTAACCCTGGCCATAATGATTTTCCCTATTGTTGCCGTTAATACAGAAAAAGCCCTGGCCGAAACCAACAAGGAGCAGGTGTTGGCTTCGTATGCCCTGGGCATTTCCCGGGCACATACATTTTTCCGCATCATCCTGCCACAGACAAAAAATGACATTGTCTCCGGCATCCTGCTGGCCGTAGTTTATGCCATGGGGGCCACAGCTCCCATCATGCTGACAGCTGCTGTTTTATCGGCCTCGGCCCCCACATCATTGACCAGGCCTGTCATGGCCCTGCCCTACCACCTCTATATCCTGGCCTCAGAAAGGATTTCGGTGGACCATGCCTACGGTACAGCCCTGGTCCTGCTGCTAATTTTGCTGGGCACCTATGCTCTTGTGGCAACTCTTTTTACAAGAAAGCGTCGTGATAACAGATGAATGAAGTGATGAAATTAAAAAATGTCCATGTCTCTTACGGGCATACCCCGGTTTTACATGATATTTCCCTGGCCTTCCCCCAGAAACGCATTACAGCCCTGCTGGGTCCTTCCGGCTGTGGCAAGACTACGCTGCTGAAATCTTTGAACCGCCTGCTGGAAGAAGAAACAGAAGCATCGGTAGCAGGAGAAATCTTGTTCCAGGGTAAAAACATCGAGGATATTCCCAGCGATACCCTGCGCAAAAAAGTGGGGATTGTCTTCCAGGTGCCGACACCATTTCCTTTCACCATTTACAAAAATATGTCTTATGCTTTAAAATACCATAACAATGCCGGCAAAAAAGAACTGAAAGAAATCATCACTGAAAAATTAAAACTAACCGGACTCTACGAAGAGGTCAAAGACCGCATGCACCTGCCGGCATCCAAACTTTCAGGGGGACAGCAGCAGCGCCTCTGTATTGCCCGCTCACTGACTTTAAACCCGGACTTGATCTTGCTGGACGAACCTTGCTCCTCCCTGGATCCGAAAGCAACAGCCCGCATCGAAGAAGCGCTGGTCAGGCTGGCAGAGCACGTTTCCATTATTATTGTAACCCACAACCTGGGGCAGGCCCGCCGCATCGCTCACCACTCCGCCTTTCTCTGGGAAGGCGAATTGGTGGAGTACAAGCCAACCGAGGAGCTGTTTAACCGGCCGGAAAATGAGCAAACGAAAAGCTATCTGGATGGCTATTTGGGTTAAGGCGGCTAGCCGCCTTCTAAAGCAGTAGCATCTTAATAATTTGCCTGGGGACGGAGTAGTTGATACAATTGACACATGCCTTTCAGGGCAGTAGGCGGAAAGTTTGAATTGCAATTTCCCACTTCTTTTCTGAGACAACCAGAGGCGAAACAGGGAAATACCATTTTATGCTTTTGGAAAGGCAGGAATTACCATGGGGATAGAATTTGATGTACCCGGTAGACAGAAACACCTTATTGAAACCATTGTCTTCGACCTAAACGGCACCCTGACAGTGGACGGAAAACTGCGCCCCAGCACCCGGGAACTTTTACTGGCGTTGGCGGAAAAAGTCTCCCTCCATGTCCTAACGGCTGACACAAACCGATCGGCTTCCCTGGTGCAGGATGCCCTGGGAGATAAAGTGAAGGTGCAGGTGCTGCCGGGGAATAAAACATTGGAAGCAAAGCGCAACTTTGTCCGGGAGCTGGGGGCACAGCAGACTGCAGCCGTGGGCAACGGAGCCAACGATGCCGGCCTGCTGGAAGAGGCCTGTCTGGGCGTTGCCGTCCTGGAAGAAGAAGGTTGCGCCGCTGAGATACTGTCCAGGGCAGATATCCTGGTGCGCAGCACCGATAACGCCTTGCAGCTTTTTCTTAATCCTAAGCGTATCATCGCCACGCTGCGTCGATAACTTGCCTAATATACCATACGTCCCTCCACGAAGGCTTTCGTGCGAGGGTCTTCAGGTTCCGTAAATATTTTCTCCGTAGGGCCGGCTTCGACAATCCGTCCGTCGTGAATAAAAATCACCTGGTGAGCAATACGTTTGGCCTGGAAGATATTGTGCGTAACAATGATCACCGTTACTTCCGTTTCCCGGTTCATCTCCTGGATCAGGTTTTCGATCACTTCTATATTGGTCGGATCCAAGTTGGCCGTGGGTTCATCCAGCAACAGCAGCTTGGGTTTAAAAGCCAAAGCCCTGGCCAGGGCCACCCGCTGGGCTTCTCCCCCGGAAAGGGACGTAGCCTGGCGACGAGCAAAATCAGCCAGACCAATTTTCTGCAGGAGCTCCGAAACCCGGACCTGGATGGTGTCCCGGTCATACTTTCTCGCTTTCAAACCGTAGGCTACATTCTCGAATACACTGGTGCGAAACAGGGTGGGCTTCTGAAACATCAGGGTCATTTCCCGCTGGGCCGTAAAGGCGTCCCCGCTGTTTATGGAAACAAAATGGCCGTTAAAGGAAATATTCCCCGTAGTAGGAGGTTCCAGCAGATTGACAATCCTTAAAAACGTGCTCTTGCCTGCACCGCTGGGACCGATGATCCCATAGATTTTTCCTTTTTCAATAGTTAAATCTTCCACCCGCAGGACTTCTTTATCATATTTTTTGGTAAGGTTTTCTACACGCAAAAGCACATAGTTGCTTTGGGCGTTGTCGTTGTCGTTGTTTATGTTTTGGGCGTTCTTTGCAAGTTTTGCATGATTTGTATGATCAGACACCGTGCCTCCCCCCTCTCTGCAAGTAATAGAGCAAGGAGTTGATGATGTAAGAAATAATCAGCAGGACCAGCCCCAGGCCAATGGCAAACTCGTAATTACCCTTGCGGGATTCCAGGACCATGGCCGTTGTCATCACCCGGGTAACACCCTCGATATTTCCTCCTACAATCATTACAGCACCCACCTCAGCAATAACTCGCCCAAAGCCGGAAACTACCGCACCCATGATCACCAGGCGGGATTCCCGCACCACGGTCCAGGCAGAACGCAGTTTTCCCGCGCCCAGGGTCCTGGCCGTTTCTTCAATTTCTTTGCCCCGGCTGCGGACACCAATCATGGTCAGTCCACTGATAATGGGCAGCGCCAGGGTCAGCTGGGCAATAACCATGGCTGTGGGTGTCCAGAGCAAGCCAAGAAAACCCAGCGGCCCCATCCGTGAAAGCAGCAACAGGATGACCACGCCCGCCACTACAGGGGGAAGCCCCATAAAGGTGTAAATGAGCTTACTGATCCACCGTGTTTTCCGCTCTGGCTTCAACCCCAGGTATGTCCCCAGGGGAACGCCGAAGATGGTGCCAATAATGATAGCAGCTCCCGAAACCTGAAGGGAAAGGGAAATGATTTTCATCAACGCAGGATCCAGGTTAATAATCAAATGAAAGGCTTCCAGGATCCCCTCAAGCAGATCGGGCAATTAAAATTCACTCCTTTAAACTCAGTACACAACTCTTAATCATTTAAAGCATAATTACCTGATAAGGCACAATGGAGAAGCATGGAGAAGCATGGGGACGTTTCTCTATCTTCCATCTTACCGTTTCCTCATCTGACCCACAGCTCCGTCTATTATAGGCAGTAAGTATTACTACCATCCGCTTAATTCACCTTGATCGGATTACTCCAAACCATAGCCCGGGAAAAACAAGCTTTCCCCGTCGATCTGGAAGTCTGCCATTAAATCCTGCCCTTCAGAGGACATGAAGAACTCGATCAGCTTCAAAGCGCTTTCGTATTCCACGTGGTCGTGCTTCTCCGGGTTAACCGCCATAATGCCATACTGGTTGAAAAGCAGGGGATCCCCCTCCAGGACAATCTCCAGGTCCAGGTTTTGGCGCATGGAAAGGTAAGTGCCCCGGTCGGTCATGGAATAAATCAGCATATCATCGGCTACCATCAAAGTGTCACCCATCCCCTGGCCCAGGGAACGGTACCAGTCCCCCGATGGATCAACGCCCGCTTCTTCCCACAGGGAAAGCTCCATGCGGTTGGTCCCTGAATCATCACCCCGGGAGGCAAAGCCGGCCTTTGTCTCGGCGATCTTGGCAAAGGCGTCCAAAACACTTTCCATACCCTCAATTTCTGCCGGGTCTTCCGGAGGGCCGACGAGGATAAAGTCATTATACATAACATCTTCACGGTCAGTTAAGTAACCTTCCTCCACCAACTTCAACTCCAATGGGCGGTCGTGGACCAGCAAGACGTCGGCGTCACCTCTTTGACCTGTCTCCAGGGCCGCACCGGTCCCCATGGACAACACATGGACTTCTATGCCGGTCTGCTCTGTGAATACGGGAAGAAGCTCGTTCAGCAAGCCGGAGTCATACGTGCTGGTCGTCGTTGCCAGTATTATTTCCTCCGCTAGTTCGGGTTCGGGTTCAACATCATTTTCTTCCACCTCTTCTTCTACAGCTTCAGGCGCTTCTTCCGGTTCTGGCGGAGCAGTGGCAGGATCTTCTCCACA
>Ga0207421_10004535_pt1 | contig 15927 bp, 13 predicted proteins | sample SodLakKL_010_SED_4_FD_187542 | JGI IMG/M metagenome (GOLD analysis project Ga0207421, IMG submission 187542) | Alkaline sediment microbial communities from Lake Tanatar, Kulunda Steppe, Russia - 8KL_010_SED (SPAdes) (version 2) | ecosystem: Environmental > Aquatic > Non-marine Saline and...
GTATAGATCTCTGTAGGCTCTAAAAGTTCTTCACCTATCTTTCCAAATCCAGATTCATCATGATAACCGAAATCAGATTCATCCACTATCTTCCTAGCCAACGTCAGTCCGTTGGAATGTATGCCGGAACTCGGAAGTCCTATGATCTTGTCGCCTACTTCCACACCGCTACCATCGATTATATCTTCCTTCTTCACATACCCTAAGGCAGTTCCAGCTATGTCAAAACCGTCGATTATTTCTCCAAGAGTCGCGGTCTCTCCGCCGACTATAGTGATGTTCGCCATCTCAGCACCCTTCTGAAGACCATCACCCAATTGTCTAGCAAGTTCTGGATCCGGATCTTCCATGGCCAGATAATCAACGAAAGCTATCGGTTCCGCTCCCTGACATATCGCATCGTTGACGTTCATCGCTATGCAGTCGATACCGATGGTGTCCCACTTCTCCATCTTGTTAGCCACTATAAGCTTGGTTCCAACACCGTCGGTGCAAAGGGAAAGAGCAAACTCTCCAAACTGCACTAGACCGGCAAACTCACTTTCGAGCGGAGCGCCTTTACCTTTTCTCGCGAATAGTACGGAATCTCTCAGAGCTTTTATGGCTTCCTCCTCTTCCTCGATATCCACGCCGGCTTCTTTATAAGTCAATTTTGACATGGAAAAGGGATTCTCATCACTCCTTTTATAACTTTGCTCCGGTGTAAAGTTTTATATTGAACGGGAAAGCTAAATCATCAGCTCCAAGATCAGGAGGAATAAACTTGACATTGAAAGAATTCATCAAGAAATACGAGACCGAGGTAATAGATGAAGAAGTTCCCGTAGATTATAGAGTAACTCAAGAGGCAAAAGATCAACCAAAAACACCTATCTATTTCCCTAAATTTCCAAATGGACCTCTTTTTGTGAACTTATGGGCTTCTCGCTCTAGATTGGCAGATTTTTTCGATATCGAGAAAGGACAGATAATAGAAAAACTTGCAGAGGCCGTAGATGAACCTACCAAGACAGAAAGTATTGAACAGGTCGGATTCAAAGATCATGTAGAAAAAAACGTCGATCTCACAAAACTACCCATGCCAAAATATTATCCAGAAGACGGTGGAAGATACATCACCTCCGGGATAGTTGTGGCGGAACATGATGGTGTAAGGAATCTTTCCTATCACCGCCTGATGCTTCGTGATGATAACACGTTCACGATACGTATATGCCCCAGACATCTGAAGAAGATGTATGATCTCGCAGTCGAAGAGAAAGGCTACCTTGATATCGCTGTCGTTATCGGAGTAAATCCTGCTGTCCTTCTAGGAGCTTCGACCTCTATAGATTACGAGACGGATGAATCGGAGGTCGCGAATTCATTGTTAAAATCCACAACTGGAGAAAAAGTAAAGATGGCAGAAATAGAGAACGGGATCTCCGTACCTGCCGACAGCGAATATGTACTTCAAGGGAAGATCACCGCTGAAAAGGACTATGAAGGGCCTTTTGTGGATATCACCGGAACATACGACAAGATAAGGCAGCAACCAGTGGTTGAAATCGACAAGATATATAAAAGAAAAGATGCGATTTTCCACGCGCTTCTTCCCGGCGGGAACGAGCACTTTCTTTTGATGGGACTGCCCAGAGAATCTGTTCTGAAAAGAGAACTCAGTCAGCTAACCGAAATCAAAGACGTTAGACTTACAGAAGGAAGCTGTGTTTGGCTTCATGGGATTGTCTCCATAAAAGATGAGAACGCCGATGTAGAGGAGATAATCGAGAGATCATTTGAAGCGCACAGTTCGATGAAAAAAGTCACAGTGGTGAACGATGATATCGACATTTTCAATGATAAAGAGGTGGAGTGGGCCATCGCGACACGCTTCCAGCCAGACGAGGACATATACGTATATGAAAACAAAAAAGGAAGTTCGTTAGATCCCAGCGCTCCTGACCTCACCGCCAAGTGGGGAGTCGACGCGACGAGACCCTGGGAAGGTGAGGAGTTCAAGAGAGCCGAATTAGAGTGATATCATGGCTGAAGACGGAGAGATCGATTATCCCTATGAGTTCGATGAAGAAAAAAGAAAGAAAGCGAAATTGTATTCCAAGCAGAAATTCTATACAGGTATAATCCAAACATTTGGACTGTATCTTCCGTTCCTAGCAATCACTTATTTCTCCGGCTTCACATCTTTACTCGAGTCTTTGATTCGTACATCAGTATCTGGAACTTTTCTATCTCATCACTGGATCATCTCTGCTATCTTTATCATCATCTACTCGATATTGCTTTACCTCATATCGCTCCCTATCTCATATTATTCAGGTTTCAGATTGGAGCATAAATACGATCTGAGCAATGATACCATCTGGGACTGGAGCAAAGATCAGATCAAATCTCTACTTATCTCAATGATATTCATGGTCCCTATAATCCTAGCTCTATTCTTCCTAGGCTTCACTTTTCCCGATCTGTGGTGGCTCTATGCAGGCATTCTACTTTTCATAATCTCCGGGATACTTTCAAACATCTCTCATCTGATCATTCTTCCGCTTTTCTATAATATAGAAGAATTGGAGGACGAGAATCTCAAAGATCGACTAGTGGAAATGTCAGAGAAACACGGCGTCGCTAAGTTGAAAAAAGTCGTCGTTGTGAAAGCTAGTGAAAAAACCGAGAAGGCTAATGCGGGTTTTGCTGGCATGGGTAAAACTAAGAGACTACTTCTCTTCGATACCCTGCTAGATAAATTCCATCCCAAGGAGATCGAAGGGGTTGTAGCTCACGAGTTAGGTCACTACGTGAACAAAGATGTGATCAGGTTCGTGTTGATAAACGCTGCAGTGATATTCCCAATATTTTACTTGACCGGTAGGATTTTTACGCTGTATGGGAGCTTCGAGAATATACATCATCTACCTCTCTTCTTACTCATCCTGTACGGTCTTTATTCATTCATCGATCCTCTTACCAATGCATACAGCAGATATAGGGAGAAAAAAGCCGACGAATTCGCTTTAAAGACCACAGATGAACCCCATGCGATGGTATCAGGATTCAAAAGACTCTCAGACATAGATCTTGCGGAAATAAATCCCCACAAGTTAATAGAGATATTCTTTTATGATCATCCTGCCCCTAAGAAAAGGATAGAGATGGCAAAAAGATTCAAAGAAAAAGTTGAACAAAAAGGATAAATAGCAATTATAACTAATCCAAAAGCGAATCCCGACTTAGCTCAGTTTGGCTGCGAGGAATAAAATTCCTCTAACCCGCCAACTAAAAGTTGGCTTAAAGAGGTAGCTAATTCCTCTGACTCGCCAACTAAAAGTTGGCTCATAGAGCGGGAGACTTTATACGCAAAACCCCGACTTAGCTCAGTTTGGCTAGAGCGGGTGACTGTAGTTGGTATTTATTTTTGGCCTTTCCTGGCCTAAAATCACCCGCGGAAATCACCAAGCCCCCGGTTCAAATCCGGGAGTCGGGACCATTCATCTTTTCTTGGTCCTCCTCACTCCGCGGAATCAAAGATTCCACTATTTCCCCGTTATAACTGCGGAAATCCGGGAGGAACAAATTCAAAATTTGTGAGTAAGAGGAATCTATGATTCCTCGTGGTCGGGACCATTCTTTTTGTCATTGATTATCGAATAAATAATAACAGAACTTACCACAGCAGGCACTCCGATCGCCAACCTAAATCCAGGAATAGCCCATCCACCTTCAGGTATCACCCTTCCTTCAGTTTCCATTTCCACATTTTCAAAATTATTCGTTACCTGGAGATCGTCCTCTCCTCCCCTCCAACTTAGATAATAATAGAAATCTTCAAGATGGCCTTCCTCTCCATCGTCTACCCATGTGGTGAAACGTAAAGCGTCTCTAAAATAAAACTGGTCGTTCACTGGGTCTATATTGATCCATCTAGTAGTACCGTTTTCCCAAACAAATTTTGTCCTTATCCAACCATGGCCTCCCCATCTTTGACCTCCGCGATCGTAAAGAACGCCGAGTTCCATCCAAGCAGGTATGCCGACCGCTCGGGATAATGAAGCATATAAGAATGACTGCTCATCGCAATCACCTGTACCGTCCTCTAAAACCCACGCAGCATGCTTAGGTAGTCCAGATCCACCAATTTCATATTCTATATTCTCATTTATCCAGTCATATATAGCTCTAGACTTCCCGTATACGGTATCTTCACCTTCAACTATCTCTTCAGCTAAATTTTCTATATCAGGATGCTCTGGCTGGATCATCCAATCGTCCTGACCGTCTTCATTGCGATCCTCTTCCAATCGCCATTGGTTCCTGTTGTACTGATCTTTAAACTCTTGAGGCATATCATCGACAGCGCCCGACTCTTCACTTGAATGATCCCAAGAGACGGTTGTAGTTCTCACTGAGTAATCAACTTTTATCTCTTCCGTCCCTAAAGGATCTATCCAACGGTCCCAAGATTTCCACTCAGAGTCATATTTATGATGAAATTCAGGTTCGATATTCCAACTCATATCATCTACATACTGGATGTCCTTTTCTGATATATTATAAGGTAAAGCTAATGTTAAATTGTAATCAAGTGAGTCTTCCCTCAAGTTATCGAGAGTTACACTTCTCCGGATAGTGTAATCAGCTTCCTCCGGATACACTCTCCCAGCACCCCAAGGGCCGTAAAAGAAATCCATAATAGGTCCTAAAAATAACGCAGATACGATCAAGAAAGCTATCAACAATACTATAGCGCTTTGTAGAGGAGAACCACCTTCTCTCTTCCCGCGGCTCTTTTCAGATTTTTTTCTTTCAGACATCTTCTTACCGAGAGAATTGTATTCGGTTTTTCTTTTTTCCATCATACAATATAGCTCTACGGCTTTATATAACGATTAGGTATTATCTGGAATATCTTCTTTATCTTTGACCTCTTCTATCTTCTCTTCTATAACCTCTGGAAATATCTCATTATAAACATACAAGATCAATATGGCACCATATACACTTCCTATCACCAAGGCAGCGAAAGATGCGAAAAGTTCTTCGTATCCGAAAGTCCAAACAAACGTCATCAGTGAAGAATGTATTCCACCTAAAAGTAAAGCTCTACCAAAATATTTCCAAAAATCTCCTAAAGAACTCCCGTAACCGATTATACCTCCAGTAGAGGCACCGACGAAGGTATAGTTACAAGATATCAAAAATACGAACAATATCGTGGTAAAATCTAAAGATACCAATCCAGCTGCATAGGCAAAAGTGAAGACCATCATAGCCGCTATCCCGGTTCCAAAAGCCAATCCATAAAAAGAGGAATCATAGTTCAACCTGAACGGTTTTTGTATCATGGCGAAGAGCTTTATGGTCTCGATTAAAATAACGATGCCAAAGGCCCATACTATGTTATCTAATGGAAAATAACGTGAAAAAAATCCTACGAACATCCCGACGGCGAGTCCAGCTAGTACCATGAATAAAGCTTTGTTCGCCTTAAAATACCTCTCGAACCCGCCGAGAAAGTAATAAAGGACTATCAATGCTGGAATGAATACGACTATCCCTAATACGGTGGAAGGATTAAACATGAACGTAATTTTATCAACTACAGAGGTATCTCTTCAACAGTGTGATATTCAGGACCTGTCTTCTTTAAGATGCTTTTTTTAAGAGTCAACTTCTCTACATCCCAGGTCATAAATTCTTCATCTTCGTATTTCTCTATCGTGCCTTTCAGTTTTTCCTTATTCTTCCCACCTTTCACCCTTGCCACGGTGATGTGGGGAGAGAATTCTCTATCATCTCTATCAAATCCTAAAGGTACGAGTTCTTCTTCAACCCTATGAGCGATATCACTCAGGAGATCGAATTCTTCATTCTCCGAGCTTTGAGTCTCCTCGGGAGATACCTCAGATCCTATCCAAACTACTTTCATAAACCCTAGATGAGGGAATGCACCGGTCCCTTTCAAATCTATTTTGAAGGGGCCATACGGCTCCAAGGCAAATTCGGTCTTCTCCACGATCTCATCGACTATATCTTCTTCAGTATCACCCAAAAACTTGACCGTCATGTGGAGCTGATTGGGATCTACCATATTTAAGGGAGCTCCAGTTCTCTCCAACTCGTCAATGAACTCATGCATTTTCTCCGTCGGCTCTACATCTATCGAGATGAATCCTCTAAATGTCATAGATTCCCATCAATAAGGCCTTTCTTAATTTTTTCGGAAATTTTTTGGTTGTATCTCTATCATGAATTCAACTAACATCATCACCTAACATTTATATCGTAAACCTCTTTGAAGTGTTTAAAAGGTGTCAAAAGATGTCAAGAGGAGACAGAGCGAATGATGAACTACGTAAGACTTCGATTAAACCTGACTATCTGGAGAATCCTAAGGGGTCTGCACTAATAGAGACCGGGAAAACGAAGGTTATCTGTACAGTCATGGTGGAAGAATCCCTCCCGCCTTGGATAAACGAGGAAGAGGCGGATCACGGATGGCTGACCGCCAAGTACGGCATGCTTCCCGGCAGCGGGGAGGAACGGATAAGAAGAGAGAGAAAAGGAGCTAAAGGTAGAACAAAAGAGATCCAGCGTTTGATAGGAAGGTGTCTTAGAGCAGGGATAGATCTCAAGAAAGTCGGACCGAGAACTCTTTGGATAGACTGTGATGTTCTCCAGGCTGACGGTGGGACAAGAACAGCCTCTATCACTGGTGCCTGGGTAGCTTTAAAACTAGCGGTCCAGAAGATGATACATGACGAAGATATCGAAGAAGACCCGATGATAAGACAAGTAGCTGCGACCAGCGTAGGCATAGTTGCGGACGAGGAGAGACTCGATCTCTGTTACGAAGATGATTTCAATGCAGATGTAGATATGAACGTGGTAATGGACGATGAAAATAATTTCATAGAAATTCAGGCAACTGGAGAGGAAGCCGTGTTCTCGAGAGAACAGCACGATAGACTTCTCGATCTAGCGGAGAAAGGTATTGAAGAACTGATGAAAGTCCAGAAAACGGTACTAGAATAAGATCTTAAAGGGAAATCTCAAAACTTTTACCTTCTTTTTCCATATAATCGAATAATTTCTCATAAGTTTCCTGAGTAGAAAGCGTTTTTGTATCGCAAATCACTATAAGTTTTCTTTTCGCTCTAGTCAAACTCACGTTCAATCTTCTTAGATCTTTCAAAAATCCTATTATGCCTCTCTCGTTGCTTCTTGTAAAAGAGAGTATGATCACTTCTTTCTCTCTTCCCTGGAAACCGTCGACCGTATCCACTTCTAGATTCTCTTCATCCAACTTATTATTTATCAGATCAGCCTGATCTTTGTAAGGCGTTATTATACCTATATCGGTTGCTTTTAAACCTCGGTCCAAGTACCGAGAGGCGAAGTCCTGCGCAAGGACCGCTTCCCCCGGATTTTCTTTGGATGTGGATCCAGCCCTACTTCTTTCAGGCATTTCCCCTTGAGTATCGACCAATACGATAGGTTCGGTTGTATCGAGTACTTTCTCAAATTTTCCTTGCACCTTTTCTTCGATCAAATCTTCTAAGGTGTGCGTTTTCACCGAGCAATCTGCTACCAATTCTCCATCATAAAATTCTTCCGCAGAAAAACGCATTATCTTCTCGTGCATCCTGTACTGTACCTCCAACAAGCTTTTGATTTCATCACCATGTAATGCTATCAATCTCTCGAACATAGTTTCATTCAAACCTTCATCCTTTGCTTTTACATTCAATATCGTTGGAGGGAGCTGTTTATGATCTCCAGCCATGACGAGTTTCTCTGATTTGACTGCAGGTATCAAACATGAAGGCTCAGTGGCCTGGGTAGCCTCGTCTATCACACAAAGATCAAAATCTTCATCCTCTAAAGCCTGAGATGCGGACGATGAATTTGTAGTACAGACCACATCTGCACTATCTAGAACCTCACCGACTGCCTTTTTTTCCAGTTCATCAACTTTTTCGAAAAGTTCATCGATCTTTTCTTGAAGCTCCAGTGATTTAGCCATCTCCTTCATCTTGTGAGATGGTATCCCTCTACTTCCTTTGCCCTTCTCAGCTAAGCTTTTTATCGCCTCGTTGCTGAGTCCCCTCCGCCAACGCCCGCTGGGATAGGTGTATTCCTCCTGCTCATCTTTTAATTCAAAAGCTCTCTCTCGAAGTTCCTGTGCTTTAAGGTAAGTTTCGTTCTTTTCTAATATATAGTCCAAAGTGTGCTCTCGTAAAAGCGGGGTCACTCTAGCGGGATGGCCGACTCTCACTACTTCTCTTCCATTAGAGACTAGATGTTCCACAAGATTATCGACGGCGATATTTGAATCCGCACATGCCAATATATCCTTCTCCTTTTCTATAGCTTGCTCGACTACCTCTACTGATGTCACTGTTTTACCCGTACCAGGCGGTCCGTGGATCAGATGAAATTCTTCAGTCCCTATCGCCTTTCTGACCGCTTCCTTCTGACTTTCATTTAACTCTCTATTGCAGAAATAGATCTCATCTACAGGTTCACAGTGCCTTTCTTTGTCTTTCAACAATGTCTCTATCAATCTTCTTTTCTTTCCTTCTAGATCATCTATCTTTTCAAGAGCTTCCAACATCCTTTGGTAGGTGATATCATTCACGTAAAGGTCTACTCTTACTTTATCGTACATCCAGTCAGGCGGACGTTCGTCGAAGGCAGCTTTGATAGAATAGCCGGTCTTTTCCGTTACTGTTCCCGAAGGATTATCATCGGATAGAGGTTCGTTTTTGCTGATCCGGACTAGATCGCCTACACTTATCTCAGTTTCCGGAAGACCATCCTTCCTGACGAACTTCACAAGAAACTTGCCTCCCAAACCGGTACCCTCGTCTCTAGCTCGGGAATTCAAAATCGCTCTCCCTTCATTCTGTCTTTCCCAACCCGACAACTGCCTCATCTCTCTTTCGTGTCTTTCCATCTCTTCCTGTCTCTCGAGTTCAACTAGTTCACTGAAGTGGTCTAAATAATCTCCTATAGAATATTCCCGACGAGTTATCGAATCTGGACTTCCGGGCTGGATTATAGTTAGATCCTCTGGTCTCGACATGATATGCTCCCAATCAAAGATTGTAATTTAATTCTTATCCTTTTTGGAAACTCAATTAGATGTCTAAATACCAAAAATTATTTTAGAAAATTCGATACTCGATATTTGATGAAAATATCCGATATCGGAAAGTTCTTGTTGGGACTCGGCAGTTTAGTAATAGGTATAGAGATCGTTTTACTCTGGGATCTGATATTCGTCCCAGGAGGGATCGGACTTCTATTGATAGGGGTATACCTCATCTCGATTTCTAAGGAAACTTGGGAAGAAACGATGAAAAACATTCTACCTTTTAGGGTCGGTAATCTTTTCAGATTCCCCAGACTTCCTTATTTTCAAACAGGCGTCTTGGTTCTGATCTTCTTTGGTTCCATTCTAACGGTACTCCCTTCAAGTTATGTAGGATTCATCATGATATTGCTCGGTCTAGCAATCTCTCAATCGTTATTGACTGTTTTCAAAAAGTATTTCAAAGATGAATCTAAGATGTTGATCGTCTTTCAGTTTCAACTCTTCCTATTTTTCTCCACTTTCATATACGTGAATTTTGATAGGTTTTATCTTTTGGGCCGCGGACCTACTTACCTTTCCTCCATATTTTTGTACATAGCGTGGTTCTTACAATTTCTATATATGTATCTCAAAATTTTAAAATAATCAATTTCTTAAAGACCATCGAAGGATATCGGAAAAATAAAATAGGTTCATATTCCTCTTATAAACGATGTTGGACAGGTACAGGTCTATACTAGAAGGCGAGATAAAACCCTACTATCTACAGGCAAAAGAACAAAGGCCTAGTGAAGACTATTCTGAACTCGACCAAGAGGAATTATGGAGCGAGATAGACGAATTCAGACGAAAAAACAAGGTTCCTCCTCTCGATTTAAAAATCGAACTCGCTAAGGAGATGATCAAGAGATGTGATCTCTGTGAACGAGGATGTGGGGTTAACAGAAAGAAAGATGAAAAAGGATATTGTCAGGTCAAGGAATCAAAAATTTCATCGGAATTCTTACACATGGGAGAGGAAAAAGAACTCGTGCCCTCACATACCGTTTTCTTTGCCGGATGCAATTTCGGATGTGTATTCTGTCAGAATTACGAGATAAGCCAATTGAATCAGGGGAGAGAAATCCCTTCAGAGATACTCGCAAAAAAAATAGAATCTGGGGGTGGAAAGAACGTCAATTGGGTTGGAGGTGATCCCACACCGAACCTAACTTACATATTAGAGGTACTAAAAAAGATGAACAAGCCTGTCCCTCAGATCTGGAACAGTAATATGTACTTGAGCGAAAAGTGTATGAAACTCCTGAGTCAGCTCATGGACGTATATCTTACAGATTTCAAGTACGGGAACGACGAGTGCGCTAGAAAACTTTCAGATGTGGAAGATTATACCTTCATTCTGAGAAGGAATCACCTGATAGCAGAAAAAACAGGAGATCTGATCATCAGGCATTTAGTCTTACCGGGACACCTCGAATGCTGTACAAAACCACTGTTAGAGTGGATCGATTCTAATCTAGAGAATCCAAAGTTGAATATCATGACACAATATAGGCCAGTTTGGCAGGCCGACGAATATACTCAAATAAATAGATACCTCAATAGGGAGGAAAAGAAAGAGATAAGGAAACTACGTAAAAAGTACTCGTGATAGAGAACAGAAGTATTAAAAAAGAGTTTATCAATACAACTTTTAGTAATCATAGTAACTATGTGATAAGATGGGAAAAGAAGACGACCGAAAAAACGAGGATAACGGCAAAAAATATGAAGATTTCAACAATTGGTATAATGAGATCGTGGAAGAGGCAGGACTCTGCGATAAAAGATACCCTGTTAAAGGTATGAATATATGGACTCCTTACGGATGGAAACTTATGCAAAATATCGACAGGGAAACTAGAAGATTGGTGAACGGAACCGGGCATCAGGAGGTAAAATTTCCTTTGCTGGTTCCAGAAAAAGAGTTCGAAAAGGAAGCCGACCATATAGCCGGATTCGAAGAAGAAGTTTACTGGGTCACCAGAGCAGGACGTAACGAACTGGATATCCCACTCCTTCTCAGACCGACAAGTGAAACCGCGATGTATCCCGTTTTTGATCTGTGGGTCCGATCACATGCGGATCTCCCTCTTAAGATATACCAGATGGTCAATGTCTTCAGATATGAAACCAAACAAACTAAAGCTTTTATGAGGATGAGAGAGTTCCACTTCTTTGAGGCACACACCTGTCACGCGACAGAAGAAGGAGCCGAAGCACAGATTGAAGAGGATCTAGAGATCATGGAAGAGTTGTCTGAAAAGATATGTATGCCCTATCTTGCTTTAGTTAGAACGGATTGGGATAAGTTTCCAGGGGCTGAGTATACTGTAGGAGCGGACGCTTTGATGCCCACTGGCAGGACTCTTCAGATGGCAGGCATACACCAATACAAGACCAATTTCTCAGAAGCCTACGATATCACATTTGAGGACGAAGATGGAAAACACAAGAACGTTCATCAAACCACTTACGGAATGGCGGAAAGATTGGTCGGTGCTATCGTAGCCATCCATGGAGACGACAAAGGTTTAGTACTTCCACCAGAGGTCGCTCCTCTACAGGTGAGGATAGTTCCTATCATCTACGGAGATGAAGAAGAAGTGCTAAATTACTGCAAAGACATAAAGGAAAAATTGGATAAAATAGGGATCGAGGTCGACATAGATGACAGTGATGAAAGACCAGGCAGTAAATTTTACGATGCCGAATTGAAGGGTATACCTGTCCGCCTCGATGTTGGGAGTGATGAGGTGGAAGAAGAAATTGTTACTCTCGTGAGAAGAGATACGGGTGAAAAAAGTACTGTGAAAAAGGACGAGATCTTAGATGAGATAGCATCGACCTTTGAAAGCATGCAGGAAGAGATGTATGAGAGAGCTAAAAAAGAGTTGGAAGATAATATAGAGGATATAGAAGACCTTTCAGATATTGATGAAGAGAAGATCTATCGTGGGGGATGGTGCCAAGAAGAGACCTGTGGCAAGGAAATCGAAGATATCACAGGAAGAGATATACTTGGAACGCCCTACGAGATTGAAGAATTCGAAGGTGAATGCGTCAACTGTGGTCAGAAAAGCGAGACCGTAGTCTACATAAGCAAAACACACTAAAAATTACAAAAAACCTATTTTCTATTCTTCGATTGAATATAGTATGTAACCTACTATTCCGAACGCGACCAGAACAATGGAAACTGAATAAACACCTATATCGGTCCACGTTCCGTATAAGAATGACCATGAAATATAGAAAGCTAAACCAGTCCCTGCCATTAGGGCAAAAAATAGACTCAATATGTTCCTTTCACCTTCTGTCTGGTCGTTCACTGACATGGAAATGGATAGAAAAGGGGTTTATTAATATGTTTTCCCGAGTACAGGATCAGTCGGCAAAGTGAGATTCGCCGAACGGCTCCGGATTCAGACCCTTTCTTTCCCTTATCTTCCTGACTATCTCTGATTGTAGTTTTTCAGGCACCTTCTCGAATCCTGCATGTTCCGTAGACCAAAGCGCTTTTCCTCCTGTGGCACTCCTGATATCTCCAGAAAACCCAAACATCTCTGAAACAGGACATTTAGCAACGATATGTGAATCGCTTCCTTCCTGACTCATGTCTATGACTTCTCCTCTTCGCTGTTGTATTTCAACATTCACGTTCCCCATCAGATCAGACGGAACATCGATGAATACTTTCTGTTTAGGTTCAAGCAGGATCCTTCCTGCCTGACATATCGCTCCCGAGATTGCATCCTTTACTGCTGGTATCACCTGGGCGGGTCCACGGTGGATTGTATCTTCGTGGAGTTTTGCGTCAGTCAATTTCACTTTTACTCCTTTCAACGGTTCCCTAGCCAAGGGACCTTCTTCGCAGAGTTCCTCGTAGGCCTGCTCTATCAGTTCCATAGTCTCGTTCAGATATTGGATACCCTTGGTCATGTTCAAGAGAACATTATCTTCTGTGAAATTAACAATGTTTTTGGTTTCATCCTTATCCATACCCAACTCTCTAAGATCTTTTGCCAGCTCGGTTTTGTCCTTTATCTTCCCATGTACAGAGAGATCTCCTTCGTTAATAGCCTCTACTACTTCTTCTCCAAGAGGTTCGACCTCAAAATAGAATCTGTTGTGTCGGTTAGGGGAAATACCCATGAATGTTCCGCCAACGCCATCGATAGCTTCTCGGTAAACAACTATAGGTTCTGACGCCTCGATCGGCACTCCATGCTCTTCTTGTATCCTGTGTTCAGTAATCTCCAAATGTAATTCACCCATGCCTGATATCAGATGTTCACCGGTCTCTTGGTCGATCTCGATATCGATAGAGGGATCGGCCTTTGCTACAGACCTGAGAACTTCGATCAGTTTTGGTAGATCAGAAGTATTCTTAGCCTCGATAGCTTTAGTGACGACAGGTTCAGAAAAGTGCTTCATCTCTTCAAACGGCACCATGTCTTCCACGGAGGAAACTGTAGAACCCGCGATAGCGTCTCTTAAGCCCCCAATAGCAACAACGTTGCCAGCTTTTATCTCATCAACGGGTACTCTATCGGCTCCAACGCTCAAAGAAACCTGCTGGACTCTATTTGGTTCAGGCTGATCATCGATATGGAGTTCCATCCCATCTCTGACTTTTCCCCCGAACAGCCTTCCTACAGAAATCTCACCAGCATGTTCGTCCATTATTATCTTCGTGACCATCATAGCCGTTGGACCCTCTTCAGAACAGTTCATCATAGTCTGTCCAACTTCGCTATCTACGTCTCCCCTCCATATATGTGGAATCCTATATTCTTGAGCGGTTATCGGGTCAGGCATATGCCTGATAACCTGGTTAAGAAGAGCCTCGTGAAGAGGAGCTTTTTTCAAAAGTTGGCGCTCCATCTCCTTACCGCCTTCTAAATGTTCGTAGATATCTTTGAAAGTGATGCCTTTCTTTTCCATGAACGGTACTGATATCGCCCAGTTCTGCAGAGCGGAACCGAAAGCGACGTTCCCGTCCTCTACATTCAATCTCCATTCATCTTTGAATTCTTCTGGGGCGTTATTTTTTATGAGTTCATCTACATTTCTTATTATCTCGTGGAAGCGCTGTTGCATCTCTTCAGGATTAACGTTTAACTCTTTTATCAATCGATCAACTTTATTTATAAACAAAATAGGCTTGACTTTTTCTTTCATAGCCTGCCTGATAACAGTTTCTGTCTGCGGCATGACGCCCTCTACAGCACATACAACGATGATCACGCCGTCTACTGCCCTCATCGCTCTGGTAACGTCTCCACCGAAGTCCACGTGGCCTGGAGTATCTACAAGGTTGATCAGATACTCCTCGTCCTCATAATCGTGAACCATGGAAACATTCGCGGAGTCGATCGTTATACCTCTTTCTTGTTCCTGTTCGTCAAAATCGAGCATCAACTGCTTACCCGCAAGTTCCTCCGACATCATTCCTGCTCCAGCGATCAGATTATCGCTGAGCGTTGTCTTACCATGGTCGATATGTGCAGCGGTCCCTATATTGCGTATCTGCTTAGGTTTTTCCATCAATTGCCTAGCTTTCTGTACGTTCTTCTCTTTTCTACCCATAAAAATCACCAAATAATATAGTATTAAACGGTTTTTGTTTTATCTGGCCGAAGCGGCCATCCTTTCAGTTTCTTCCTTCTTGGAAACGCCGAAGCTATTCTTGTCCTTCCTAGAAGCCATTATCAGTTCCTCTGCCAAACAAGTCGAGATATCTTTTCTATTTTTATAAGACGCTTTGACAGCACCCTGAGATATCTTCGAAAGAGCAAGAGATATTCTCCTGCAGGGAGAAACATCTACGGCTTTTGGTACTGAAATACCACCATATGTTATCTGGGTCGTCTCCTCTCTAGGGGCGCTGTTTTCGATCGCATCCACTAAGATTTGGACTGGATTTTTCTCGGTTCTTTCGTGAATGATTTCCAACGCATCTCTAACTACATTATAGGCCTTGAGCTTCTTCCCAGTAAATTCCTCAGTCCTCATCATATTATTTAACAATCTTTCTATGATGCTGATTTCTTCTTTTTTGAACCTCTTATTAGCATGAGACCCTCCACTATGAGGGAGGAGGATAGGTAAAAGATTTATATATTTCTCCAATCCAGGATCACTAACTTCTACTTCCTTCATGTCATATTTACCAAATAAAAGAGGCATATCAAGAGATTCATACAACCTTTCTCTATCTTTTTTAGCAGTTTTTTGTTCTTCAGATTCTTCTTCAGCCATATTCTTCACCTTTTGATCATCGCAAGGGTTTCTCCTTCCTACCGGCTATCAATTCTGATAAAGCGACACGGTTAACTTTTACTACTTTATACCTGACACCGGGAATATCACCTTTAGCTTTGCCCCTCATACCCCCGATACCTTCGATAAGTACTTCGTCGTGCTCATCTATATAACTTATAGCTCCTTCTCCAGGAGCGAAGGCTGTTACCTGCCGTCCGTTCTTGATCAATTGAACTTTGACACATTTTCGGATAGCTGAATTAGGCTGTTTTGCCTCTATCCCCACTTTCTCTAAAACGATTCCCTTCCCCTGTGGAGCTCCTTCAAGTGGGTCGGTCCTTTCTCTTAGACCTAACTCTCTCTTCTTGTAGTCTTTATCGCTCCATCTGAACTTCTGTCGATTCTTCTTTAATTTTCGTGCTGAATTCAATCCGTTAGCCACTTTGCTCAACTCCTTTAAGGTGATTGTGGTTAAATTGATGAATAGGGGTGGTCTATAAAACTTTTGCTCTTTAGAACTCGGAGCT
>Ga0207421_10004536_pt1 | contig 15927 bp, 16 predicted proteins | sample SodLakKL_010_SED_4_FD_187542 | JGI IMG/M metagenome (GOLD analysis project Ga0207421, IMG submission 187542) | Alkaline sediment microbial communities from Lake Tanatar, Kulunda Steppe, Russia - 8KL_010_SED (SPAdes) (version 2) | ecosystem: Environmental > Aquatic > Non-marine Saline and...
CATGTGCTATCTTAACCGCGGCGTTAGGTGTCCTCTTCCCCGTCCTTGTCTGTAGGATAAAGAGGTTCCCGTCTTCTACTGTAAACTCCAGGTCCTGCATGTCCTTATAGTTCTCCTCAAGGATTCTACAGACTTCCTCAAGCTCTTCATAAATATCTGGCCAGAGTTCTTTTAGATCGGAGATGTGTAGGGGGGTTCTTATACCTGCAACCACGTCTTCACCCTGTGCATTCTGCAAAAACTCGCCGTATATTGTGTTTTCACCTGTAGAAGGATCCCTCGTAAAGGCTACGCCGCTGCCAGAATTTTCACCGGTATTTCCGTAGACCATGGCCTGGATATTCACTGCAGTTCCCAGGTCATGTGGTAGGTTGTTCAACTCACGATATCTTACAGCCCTTTTGTTGTCCCATGAAGCAAAAACTGCCTTTGTGGCTTCAACGAGCTGTTCCCATGGGTCGGATGGTATATCATCAACAAGGTCCTTGTATTTATCTACAACCTCTTTCATCCCTTCTGCATCAAGATCAACATCCTTGTCAACGCCTCTCTTGTTCTTTACCTCATCCATCTTTTCTTCAAACTTTTTGTGAGGTATGCCTCTCACAACCTCACCAAACATATTTATGAAACGTCTGTAACTATCGTATGCAAACCTTTCATCCGTCTTCTCTATAAGACCCTGGACTGTCTCCTCGTTTAAACCAAGATTAAGAACGGTATCCATCATACCCGGCATAGACACGGCAGCACCGGAACGCACAGAAACAAGCAGCGGATCCTTTGGGTTTCCAAACTTTTGGTTCATTTTCTTCTCAAGTTTCTTCATCTTCTTTTTCATCTGCTTCTCTGTCTTTCCGCTAAGTTCACCTTCGTCCAGATAGTTCAAACATGCCTCCGTGGTAACCGTAAAGCCAGGAGGAACGTTGAGACCTATATCGGTCATTTCAGCAAGATTTGAGCCTTTTCCACCGAGGAGTTTTTTCATATCTGCACTGCCTTCTTCAAAAGAATATACATATTTGGTCATGAATATCAGACAAAACTCAATGATTTTTTTTATATTTAAAACTTTTGATGTGGGGATGTCTTGCGATTAGAATTTTAGAGTTCCTGGAGCCTGTAGATCCGGTATCCACAGTCTGGATAGAAGGCTTCCTCTGGATAGTCCAGTTCCTCGTCCGTAAGAATATGTGTAACATTGTAACGTTTAAAATAACCGTAGTCTTCCCATGGCGCAAAAACCCTTCTATCTACCCTGTATCCTGTTATTGTCCACTCTACGGAACTGACTACGGCACCTTCTTCGCCCATAAGAAACTCGTGTGCCTCATATAGCTCGCCGCGGCATGTAGCCCTCCGTTGGTAGTAATCATACATGATAAAGCTCGTGGATATCAAAAAAATCAGAGAAAAAACCATAAATTTTTTCCTGTCTACGCCTCTATAGGCAATGAATACCATAAAGGGTAAAATAGGAAGCCAGTATCTGTAATAGGAAACATTGACGAAGAGAAATACAAAGACCGAGTAAATGACTATAGAAATCCTTTCCAGCTTCGGGCTCTTTCTCCAACCCAAAAATACAGCAGGCAAAAGGGGAATATAATGGTAGAAAAAAATCCTAAGGTTTTCCGCCGATGCATGTGGAAGAAAACCAGACCACGACTGATCCGTTGATAGGTATTCTGCAATTATACTGAAGACACCGGTGTGCCAAAAGTGGCTGTAGATGAAAAACGGCATGGTTCCCAGAATGCCTCCGGCTGCATATTTCCATACATCTTTGTTTCTGTCGAGGAGATAGTTAAGGAATACAGCCAGAGCAAATAGGATAAGCATATACCTCACAGAAACGGTGAAGCCTATCAAAACTCCGGCGAGGAGGTGCCTGTCCTTCTGAAGTGCGTAAAGAGAAAGGAAAAGAAAGAAAAATGATGCGGCCTCGGTCATTATCTGGGAAGACCAAAAAACAAACAAAGGTGCCAGGGCAAAGACTGCAAAAGGATAAATAGGGTTTTCAAATTTTCCCTCACATAGCTTATACAGAACCAATAAAGAAGCTGCACCGAAAAATACAGAAACAAGTCTGCCTGCGAAAACACTCTCACCTGTGAGGATCCAGACAAGTGATACCAAACCAGGAGTAAAAAAAGGCCATTGGAAAGAAACGTTTTCACCCTCACCTATGAAATACTGTGCATTCGAAAGATATGATCCTTCGTCCCAACCAAGAACTGTAGTGTAAGCCAAAGCCACCGAGACCACTACAAAAACAGTCAGGATAACAAACAGTATCAAGACTATTCTATCTGACAAAGCCTTGTGTATATAACCCGGAGACATGTCTGTTCAAATAACCCCAATCCAATTTATAAATTTTGGAAGAAAGGAGTGGTGGGCCGGCCGTGATTTGAACACGGGTCTAAGGCTCCCAAAGCCCTAATGCTAGTCCATTGTAGGAAGCTAGGTTCCTATAAAATGAAAGGGAACCTTTTCTTCTGGCTACACCACCGGCCCGTGAAATAGTAACTTGTGGGGAAGTATTTATTAGGGTTTTGGTGGTCAAAATCCATTTAAGTTTTGAAGAGAAATTAGTTCCGTGTTTGTATGGTTAGGATAGCTATCATTTCGGACCTGCACCTAGGCTTCGGTAGAGGCATGGAAAGAGAGGAAGATCCCTTTGTTGCGGCGGAGAGGGCCTTCGAGAAGGTCGAAGATGAGGATGTGGATATGATAGTTCTAGCCGGAGATATCTTTGATTCTAGGCTTCCTAGGCCGGAACACTGGTCAAGGTTCATGAGGCTGCTTTCCGAGATGAAAAACGGGCGATCTGTCGAAATATCCAGAACAAAGGGTAGGGAAGAGGTGCCTGAAGAATCCATTAGAGGGCTGCCTGTACTTGCAATACATGGGACACATGAAAGGAGGGCAAACGGAATGAAGAACTCGATAGAAGCTCTCGAAGATGCTGGGTTCTTGGTACACATGCATTGTAGTTCGGTTGAACTGAACATCGACGGTGAGAAGGTTGGTGTACATGGAATGAGCGGAGTCCCAGAAAAATATTCCAAAGGCGTGCTGAAAAAGTGGGGGCCTGAGCCCTTTGAAGATGCTTACAATATATTCATGCTTCACCAGGATCTGGAACAGTATATATACAACCCTGCAAGCCCACCGGAGTTAGGTCTCGAGGATCTTCCAGGTGGTTTCGATCTTTATGTATCAGGGCATATACACTGGAAAAACAAAGAAGCTGTGAAAGATGGCCATTTTATTATACCGGGAAGCCTCATCCCAACACAACAAAGAAGAAAGGAGTTTGAAACGCCCAAGGGATTTTATGTAGCAGAGACAGAAACAAACAAAGTCCAGTTCATTGAGATAGACCCACCAAGAAAACTTGTGTACGAAAAGATAGATGCCGGGGGTTCAAATCCAAAGGAAATAAAGGACAGTATCACTGCAAAGATTGAAAAACTCCTTCAAGGAGGATTTGAAAACAAACCTCTCATCAGAATAAAGCTGACAGGGGAACTGGACAGTGGTCTGAATCCAGGTGATATCGATCTATCAAAAATCAGGGAAAAGTACAAAAATGATGCTATTATAACAGTCTTGAAGGACCTTGATGAAGAAGGGATGGAAGGAGCAGAAAAAATAAAAACCCACGAGGACCGGATGCTTTCGGTTGAAGAGATAGGTATGAGGATTCTTAGAAAAAATCTAGAGGGCAACGGATCCGGTATATCCCCCGAACCAATATTCGAAGACCTTGTAGAAGGCAACCTAAACTCTGCACTGAAAAAATTAAAAGAAGGTCATAACAAGGACGAAGAGAAAGAAAAGACAAAGACTGGTGAATGGTGGAAGGGGTACTAAAGATTTAAATTCTTCCGGAAAGCTTTGTATGTGAAAAGTCACTACAACAAGTTGTAAAATCACAAGAGGTGAAAATATTAGAAAAAGTTCTTTTAAGGATCAGAGGGTAGCGATCTTTGTAGATATACAGAATATGTACTACTCTGCGAAAAACCTTTACGACAGCAAGGTGGACTACTCTTCGCTTATAGACATTGCACAGGACGGTAGAAAACTGATCAGATCGATAGCATACGTCATCAAAGCAGAAACACCAGACGAGGAAAACTTTTTCGATGCTCTAAGTGAAATAGGATTCCAGGTCAAGAAGAAGGATCTGAAAGAATTCCATGGTGGAGCAAAGAAAGGAGACTGGGATATGGGTATAGCCATAGATGCAATAAAGATGTCAGAAAAGATTGATGTGGCGGTTTTGGTCACAGGAGACGGTGACTTCCGTTCGTTAGTAGATCATCTTAAGTCGGAAGGAATTCAAGTAGAGGTAATGTCCTTTGGTAAATCCACGGCGGGAGAGCTTGTCGAAGCAAGTGATGTTTTCCTGAACATGGACAAAAAGAAGGATCTGTATCTCATGGAATAAAGTTCTGATATAAGATGATAAGGGGGCTGAAGCTTAGGAATTGGAAGAGTCATCTAGAGTCTGAGCTGGACTTTGGCAGAGGTACAAATGTGCTTGTTGGTACAATGGGTTCAGGCAAGAGTTCAGTCCTCACAGCAATATCATTCGCGCTTTTCGGAACATTTCCTTCACATAGATCCAGAGAGGTTAAGCTGGACGACGTTATAATGCGAAGGCCCCGGAAAAAACAGGAAGCAGAAGTAGAATTAGAATTTGAGATAGGCGGCGACGTTTTCACGGTGATGAGGAAGGTAGAAAGAGGAAAAGGAACCACAGAAGCAAACATAAGAAAGGATGGTGAGCTCCTAGACACAGGGGCCTCGAGAACGACGGAACTTGTGGAAAAGCAACTGAAGGTCGACTACAATCTTTTTTCTCGTGCAGTATACTCTGAGCAAGATGGGCTGGACAACTTCCTGGAGATCCGACGTGGAGAAAGGATGAAAAAGATAGACAACCTTCTGCAGATAGACAGATTTGAAAAATGTAGAAGCAGTGTAACAACCCTGATAAACCGGCTTGTGGATAGGGTTAGCTCAAAAAAGAAGACTGTAGAAGAGCTGGAGGAACAGGAAAATTTCGACAGGATAGAGGAACTGGAGGGGGAGATCAAGGAGATGGAGGATGATTTGGATGGACTTAAGGAAAGGCTGAAAAAGCTAGAAGGAGACTACGATAGGACAAAAAAAGAGATAGAAGGGCTCAGAGAAGGCATGAAAAAGATAAAGGGGCTTGAAAACAAAAAAAGCAACCTCGAAGGTATTATCTCTAGTTTAGAGGAGGATATAAAGTCTCTGAAGAAAAAAACAGAGTTTTCAAAAAAAGAAGTTCAGAAAAAACTAGAAGAAAAGAAAGAAAGGTTGAGAGAAATCAGGGAGAACAAGAAAGAAGTCGATGGAGTTCTGGAGGAACTAAAAGACAAACAGAAAGAAAAAAGGATAAAAATAGGGGACCTTCAAAAAAGGATACAAAAAATCAAGGGAGTAAAAGGAAGGTGTCCAGTCTGTGACAGAAACCTCGACGAAGAGCACAGAAAAGAACTCATCGATGAAAGAAGGGAGAAGATAAACAAAATGGCCGTGGAAAAGGAGGAGGTGGAAGATGAGGTGAAGGAAAAGGAGGAGCGGAAGGAGAAACTGGAGGGGGAGATCAAGGGGGTGGAAGATGAGGTGAAGGAGTTAGAGAAGGTTCTGGAATCTGCCGAGGAACTTGAAAAAAAGAAGAAAAAACTCGGAGGGAAGATAGAAGAAATGGAAAATGTCAGAGGTATACTCGAGGAAAAACGTGAGAAATTCGACAGAAAAAAGATGGAAAAAAAGCAGGAGATTCTCAACAAACTCTCGGGAAACAAAAAAGAAACGGAGGAAAAAATAAGAAATAAGAAGAAACTGTTAGAGGAGAGAAATGAGGAAAAAAATAGACTGAAGAAAAGGAAGAAGAGATTTGAAAAGTATAAAAATGAGATAGAGCAAACGGAAAAGTCGAAAGAAGATCTGAAAAAGTTCAGGAGTGCTCTAAAAACGACACAAAAACAGCTCAGGACGAGATTCATAGAGGCTGTAAATAGTACTCTTTCAAAGGTATGGTCGGGTCTTTACCCCTACGACGACTTCTCAGACCTTAGATTTACTATAAGCGAAGGGGACTACGAACTACAGTTCGAAAACAAAGGCAACTGGCAACCTGTAGAAGGTATGGCCTCGGGCGGAGAAAGAACATCTGCATGTCTTGCACTCAGAATAGCCTTTGCCCTGGTACTTGCCCCTAATCTTAAATGGCTCGTACTCGATGAACCTACACATAACCTAGACAGACATGCTGTAAAGGATCTTTCAAAGCTTCTGGGAGATGAAATATCGGAATTTGTAGACCAGGTATTCCTCATAACACATAATGAGATAATGGAAGAGGCTGCCAGTGGAACCCTACATAGACTTGAAAAAGACAAGAAGAGTGATGGACCCACAAAGGTAATGGAGATCACATAAAGGACTTTGCATCGTCTTCAAACTTATCCTTTTTCTCACAGTATGTCTTTGCAGCTTTCTCCAGGGGCATACCTCTTTCGCTTTCCACACTTTCCCTTTCTCGTATCTGGGCAAACAATGGATAGTTAACGGCCTCGCCTACTATAAAGGCCTCGCCCACACGGAGAGAAGATATTGTATCCAGAACGTCACGGGTGAGGCCCTCGCTGCTCTTGCCTATATGTTCCTGATCATAGGGGTTTGTTATTCTCATTATTATATTGGTGTTGCACTGGGAGAGCGCTGTTGTGTCCAGCTTTATGGGTCTCTGGGAGACCAGACAGAGAGATGAATGGAACTTTCTACCTTCCCTGGCTATCCTCTGAATTATTGGCCTTGAAAGGGCATTGTGCCTCTTTTTTCCTTCAGGTGCAAAGTTATGTGCTTCCTCAAGAACAAGAAGAAACGGTGGTATATCACCGTCCTGTCTTTTGAAGAAGAGGCTTCTTCCGAGGTAGGTAACCAACATCTGTCTTGTCTCCAAAGACGTGAAATCAGAAACATCTATTATCGCGGCCTCACCGGAATTCACCAGGTCCTCCATAGATGGGTTATCTGCAACCCCGAAAAGTCCAGTTCTTTCAAGCTGAGATATCTCGGATAGTAATACCTCCTTAGTCGAGGCTTTTATGGAATCGTCCTGTGCTACCTTATCGGCTATGGCAGAAAGGCCGTAGGCCTCATCGGACCTGTCCTTTCTTATCTCCCTGAGGACCCTTCCTATCTCCCTCCTCTGGGCACCCGAAAGGTTCGGCTTGAGATGGAAGAAGAGTGAAGGTGTGAGGTTAGAAGCTCCTATACAAAAATCACGGCCCCTTATAACCTGTGTCCTGTCTCGGTAGTTCTCATCCTCTCCAAAGCCTATATACTCGCCGTGTGTGTCCACAACTACTGTGCCTACCTGACCTGCTTCCTCGTCCCTATCAAGGAGTTCTTCGATGACAACAGAAGTCAGATAAGACTTTCCTGCACCCGACAATGCCAACACAGCAAGATGCTTCTGTAAGAGCCTGGTCATCGAAAGTTTGACGGGAACTTCGTGGTGACCCACTCTTCCTACATACAGACCTTTGTCCTTGTCCATACCCAGGAAGTCAGAAAGTACATCCTCATCTATAATCTTTACCTCGGTCCCAGGAGAAGGAGGAAACGTGGCTCTCTTTATCCTTCCGTTTTTGTATACCCCCAATGATCTTGCATCGCCTACCAGATATTCCCACCTCTTCGCCGGGAATATTTCTGTTAGCTTTTTGCCCTTTCGCTCGTACTCGCGAACAGACTCAGCACGATCGAAATATCGATTTGTTTTGTATATGTCCGATACACGAGCTATCAGCTTACCTTCCTCTGAACCGAGCATCACGAACTGATTTTGTCGTACCGGAATATTACTTGAGTCCTCGTCTATCACAAAGCTGAACTTGGTCGCAGAAGGACCGTCTGAAGTCGATATAACGGTTCCTATACTGTCATCCATAGTAACACCTGGTAGTAGAATATTACTTAGTCCGGAGGTTTAGAAATGTTACGGTTATATGTAGTGCCTAAAAAATAAAAGAAGGGGTTACTGGAGTCCATCCAGCCTCTCTTTTACTGCTTCCAGCTCCTTTTCCAGTTCTTCCTTGTACCTCTGAAGCTTTTCCACTCTTTCATTCTGGGTACTGAACCTTCTCCAGTTGTGTTGTCGGCATTCACAGCCACACGAGCAGCCGCAGTTACAGTCTTTTCCGCACATGGTATCACATCGTAACCTACTATAAAAAGTGAAGTATTTAAATCCAGAAGTTTAACAATGTAAAGGTACTGGGGGAAACTAAAGCAGGTGAACAGATGACAAGCAAGAACGATGAATGTTGCTGCGAAGACAGCGTCTGTCTATGTTCCAAGGAAGGAGTTTTTGACCTAATATCCAAAAAATGGACGTTGTGTATAATAAACCACCTTGGAAGCAATGAGGAGGGTTACAGGTTCAACGAGCTGAAAAGATCCTTGGATGGTATAAGTCCAAAGTCCCTTTCAAAAAGACTAAAAGAATTGGAGGAACAGGACCTTGTCGAACGAAGGGTAAAGGACACAAAACCGCCAGAGGTCAGGTACATCCTAACAAATCGTGGCGGAGAACTAAGTAAAAGGATTAAACCACTTCTTGAATGGTTTTAATTTACTGTGTCTTTACGATGGACCTGATAGAAATCCATTCAAATGTTAAATATTTTAAAAACAAGAAATTTTCGAAAGAAATAAGGAACTATGGTAAGATGGAAGGTTATGATAATCCTGAGCTTGTTGCTCAGATACAAGACGGGGAATCCGGAAAGGGAATTTCGATAAGGACTTCCTACCTACAGAAATATAAAGAACTCACGGTTGAAGAGTTTATTGAGATGTCTGTAAATGATATGGAGGATGCCCCAGAGGAACTGGAAGAAGTTCTTGAAGGAAAATATGAGGTACATGGAAACGGGAGAGGCAGACTAAACAAGGAATATGGGGTAGATGATATTGTTAAAACAAAAAAAGGCTGGAACAGATATTTTCTGGGACTTGAAATCTATAAATCCGATAAACAGGACAACAAAAGGACATCTTAGCCCCGGCCTCCAGAAATTGCAAAGAACTTAAAGAAATATCTATCCACAATATATAAATCCCTTTAGTCTATAAGCATGTGAGAGAAAGGATGGTAAGATGAAAATATTTGCTCTAGCAGATCCCCACGGAAACATGATGCTCCTCAGACAGGTTCTGAAGGAGGTAGAAGAAGGTGGATACGACGTATTCTTAGGACTTGGGGATTTCATGTCGACAAAGTTCTTTTCGAAACTCGTCACAGGTCTTGACGTTGAAAGAAAGTCTTTCATCCCAGGAAACAGGGACTACGGCATGAAAAAACTTCCATACTTAAAGAATATAGATAGCTTCGACTTTGAAGATATTCGTTTTGTTATGGTAGGTTCTCACCACTTCCCTAACTTAAAACAAAAGGTTCTGGAAAAGTTCGAGGATGTGGAAGGAAGAAAGGTTATAGTTGGATCACATGAACCTCCGGAAAGGGTCAGAGACGAAACCTACACCGGAGCCAGGATAGGTGTCCCGGAGTTTAGGGAGATAATAGATGAAAAACAACCACTTGCCTGGCTATGTGGTCATGTTCATGAAGCAGAGGGTGTCTCAACGGTCGGAGAAACAAAGGTTGTAAATGCAGCGGCTTCAGACAAAACAATGGGCTACAGAATTGTTGTTGAAGGCTCGGACATCAAGGAGATAAAAAGGCTGGAAAGATGAAGTTTCTCAATGAAAAACCTGCATTACTTCTCGACGAACTAGAAAAAAGAACCCTGGTAATATCCGATCTCCACCTGGGAATGGAATACGAAATCTACAGAAAGGGCATATCCATACCACCGAGGGCCGAAAAACAGAAAAAAAGGATTCTGCAACTAATAGGTGATACAGAAGCAGAACGGTTGATTATGTTAGGTGACGTAAAACACAACGTACCCAGAATTTCTATCTCAGAGAAGGAAAATATCCCGGATTTTTTCAAGGATCTCTGCAAGGAAGTAGAGGTTGAAGCCATCAAGGGAAACCATGATGGCGGCATAGAAAAACTGACAGAAGGAAGTTGTGTGAAGGTTAAAGAGACTGATGGGATGCGAAGAGATAAGTTCTACTTTAACCATGGGCAGTCTTGGCCTGGAGAAGAGCTCACCGGTGCAAAGATACTCATAAGAGGACATTCGCACCCTGCTGTGAAGTTCAAAGACGATCTTGGTTTTTCATCGACTGTCCCATGTTGGATACGAGGACCTATAAACAAAGAAAAAATGGGAAAAAAGTATGGAGAAGAGGCGGATACTGTAGAGATTATAACCGTTCCTACGTTCAATCAACTTATAACAGGAATGCCTATAAACAAGGAAGAAGGACACAGACTGCTTGGCCCGGTTCTTGAAAATGGATTAATGAATATGGAGGAATCAAGGGTCTATCTTCTTGACGGCACATTTATAGGAAAACTAGAAGACCTCTAAAAGGGCCTTTCGTCTCTTCTTAGTTTATACAATGAAGGCACATCACCGACCTTGTCCTGGAGAGACGAATATATGAACTGCAACTCCTCCTCCTTAAGGCTTGCTCTCCTGTCCGCCTCTATAAGCACTGTCGGTATAGCGTACTCCTCGTTGTCCGCAGACAGGGCAAGTATCCTCGAGGCTATAACATCTGCCATCCTAGAAGGATCGTCCTCTGCGTGGTAATCTACTCTTATAGGACGGTCGTATTCTGTTGCCTTAAGGTAGAATGAGTACACCTCGTCAAGCACGGTTTCGGGAAAGGGCGACCTGTTTGGATCCTCATAGTATTTGAAGTATGAGGTTCTCTCCCCCTTGTTAAGCACGTGGAAAAGTAGGTTTGTGTCCCTGGTGCCCTTCAATATATCCTTGAGATCCTCCTTTCTCCTGTCTTTGACCTTCCCAAGGACCTCGTCTGACACTATCTTGGAGAACCTTCTTGACCTCGAGTCCTCGCAGACACCTGCAAGAAGGCAAGGAGGACTTTCAAGCATCTCGGTGTAGAGTTCTAAAACGTCCTTAAACTTTTCATCAACCTCCGATCCATCCGCAGGGTTCACGGACGGATGGGGTACCAGTGAACCATCAATAAGAAGCATATCCAGATCCCTCGAGTTCATGGTTCTTATAGCAAGACCCACCTCCAACTCCAATCTCTCGAGATTCGCAACAAGTCCGAAGTCTTCCCTTGATAGGGGTTTGGTAAAAACAGATAGCTTGGGTGTTGGAAGGGGCCCCGGGACATATGTAACGTTTTCGAGAACGTCACCGAACTCGAAAACAGCGGCCACTGCCTTCGTCAGGACAAGATCCAACGCATGATAACCCTTCTTAAGAAGCCCGCCATCCACTCCGGCCACCCCCTTCCCACAAAGATCCGCCTCTTCAACGGATATAGATATCTTTTTCTCGGGAATCTTCTTTCCTTCGATTTCGGCGTCCTTGATCTCATTGAGAAAGCTTCCAAGCTTCTTTCTCTTGTTCTCTAGGCCTTCAACCTTTTCTGCTATCTCTTCTAGCTCCGAGAGAATTTCCTGCATAACTTAAATAAATCCTATGAAATTAATAAAACTGTCATGTCAACACTCCCCCGGACGAGGTAGTTTTATGGACCATGAAATAATCAAGGAGGCTGTAAAAAGGGTAAAGGGTCTTCCAACCTTTTCGAGAATAAGGAACGAGCTCAGGAACAAGTTTGGACTTGAGATTTACGAAGAAGACCTGAAAAATAATCTGGATGAGATGGTAAAGGAGGGTAAGCTCAGGAAAAGCTGTACAACTATAAAAGGAAACAAGTTCAAAGGTTATACTATAGTCGAAGAAAAAAAGGAAAGGGCGGAGGAAAAGACAAAAACAAAGGAGGAGGAGATAATAGATGAAGTATTTAGTTGAGATTTCGTTTTTAATGGTAAGGTCCTGGCTATTTTCACTTGGATCAAAGGGAAGTCTAATCAAAACCCTAATAAAGATGACAATAGCAGGAATCTTTTTCCTGGGAATAACCTGGCTGTTGTTTGGAGAAGCCGTGCATCCAAAGATGCTGCTACTTCTTCCCATCTACATACTAACAGGTCAGGGCGGGTAGTTACAGTAGTGTGTAGCTACTTTCCTTCTTTGGTCTATTTACCTCGTGACAGCCCTTACACTTGATTACCCTCTGAGAATCACGTGGGTTCTTAACAAAACCGAGGTTAGAACCATCGATTTCACATCCACAAACGTTGCACTCCAAAGCCATAGCTTTCACCTCCGACATTTTTACAGAAATGCTCTTTGAGATATGTTTTATTTGCCTTGTAGCTATATAAATTCTTTGTTTTTATTTTACAGTGGTTAAAGACCTTCAAAGAAAGCTTTTTAACCTCCACAGAAATGTATTACCTATGCCAGTCGATGAAGAAAGGAAGAGGTCGCCGGCCGTTTCTAGGTCTGTGGAAGATATCAGTGAAAATGATGGAAGGGTTTCTGTAATAGGAACTATAGTAGACAAAACGGAGAGCAGAGTGGTCTTAGACGATGGAACAGGAAAGCTGGAGGTAAGTTTCGACCTCTCAAAGGATCTCAGTAAGTTGGAAGAGGGCAACCTGGTAAGAGTGGTTGGAAGACCCAGGGAAGAAAGCCTAGAGGGGGAGGTAATACAGGACTTCCAAGACTTCGACAAAGAACTGTATAAGAAAGCTCTTGAGAGGATCGAAAAACTGAGAGAATGACTTCTCTTAAAGATAAAAGGTTCAGATACTATAGTTTTACCTATGCCTGGAAAGACCCCTGTAAAGAAAATCAATGCAGAGCAGGTCAAGGAAGGAGTGGAAACTTTCTCTGAAACGGTAGCCCCAAAACTGGACCCCAAGGCACGAAACATGTGTCTCAAGTGCAGAGGAGCTAAAAGGCTATGTGGCAAAGACAGATGTCCTGTTCTCCAAAAATATTACTCACAGATCGGCAAGGGCAAAAACAAAAAATTTGATACGAAAAAAATAGAAGGCAACTCTCCACCTTCTGTTTTCGTCGGTCGATACAACTATCCAAGGGTGAACATAGGCCCGCTGGTCCCCCCGGAAAAGGGCGATACATCCATATACTCTCGGCCTGAAAGGTGGTTCGGGAAGGCAGAAATGGAGGATATAATAGAAATGAGGGGCAGCCTTGCAAGAGGAAAACACAAACTAAAAAACGACATAACTGTAGACAACCTCAACAGAGAAGAGGAAGAGATACGCTATATTGTACTTTCAAAAAGACCAACAGAAACAGAGGTAAAATTCAGGAAAAGATTGGTCGAATCAATAAAACTCGACGGCAGATCCCAGCCACATGGCCCTTCGGCACAAATGGAATCATTCCGGCGCGGGAGCATGACCTCCGACAAACAGTTGGAAAAGGTGTTCTACGATACAGATTTAAAGGCAACTGAAGCAGTTAAAAAGCTCTACAACAAAGGAACTCCCGTGTCCCGTATACAAGAAATATTCTCCGTGGGAGGAACAGGTACAGGGGGTGATAGGAAGTTTGTACCGACAAGATGGTCTATAACTGCTGTAGACGACATACTAGGTAAGGACATGCGCAGAGAGGTGAAAACGTACCCAAAGATAAACCAATGGCATGTTTATACCGCAAACTACCTTGACAATCAATGGGTAATAATCTTCACGCCTGAATCCTGGCGTTACGAACTTATAGAAGCCTTTTATCCTGAAACCACATGGAACCCTTCGAAGGATTCTATAACCATATTCGGCGACCACGAAGAGTTTGACGGTAGAGACGACTACGCATCCATAGGCGGATGCTACTATTCCGCGAGGCTTGCCGCATTGGAAAAACTGGAACAGGAGAGAAGGCAGGCGGGTGTACTTGTGTTGAGGGAGGCCAAGCCTGGTTATATACTTCCTGTGGGTGTCTGGAATGTACGCGAATCCGTGAGAAACGCACTTAAAGAAAAGCCTGTGAAGTTTGAAAACCGTAACAAAACCTTTAACTACCTGAAACAGGTCCTAGACCTCGACTTCAAACAGTGGATATCAGTATCCAAACTACTCAAAAGCAGACAAAAACAGAAAAATCTCAGTTGCTTTACCTGAACCTTAGCTCCACGACATCCTCATCTTCAAGTTCATGTCCTTTCCCCACCTTCTGACCTGGGAACTTAGCACTGTTGCCCCATATCTTTGCGTAGCTGATCTCCTTCAGAAACTTTTTATCGAGGGCCTCTGCCACCTCTTCAACTGTCGAGCCTTCGTCAACAACGAGGGGTTTATCCCTGTCTGGCTCCTTGCCTCTCTTCTTCATATAGACCCTCATAATCCCTAAACCTTCCCACAACATCTCTTTGAACTGTCCGAGGTTCTCTCTCTCCTTGGCAGACACAAAAACCCAATCTTCTTTCTCCTCCTGAAGTTCCTCCAGCTTCTCTTCTTTCAGTTCATCGGACTTGTTGAGACATATTATGCCTGGCATGTAGACACGGTTGTCCATTAAACCGTCTATAAACCTTTCTATAGATACATCTTCCCTAACAACGACCTTACAGTTCACAAAACCATTGTTTCTTAGGATCTTTTCCATGGTCTCTTCCTTTAGACCCATCGAACCTGTGGTGGAAATCTCTATTCCTCCCTCGCCTCTCTCAAAAACATCCATATCAGGCGGAGCCTGGTTCAGTCTGATCCCAGCTTGATATAGTTCATCTACCATGTCTTCAACCATTTCAATTTTTTCGACATCAACGACAAGAACAACCATATCAGAACTTCTAATAACAGAAAGAACCTGTTTACCTCCACCCTTGCCTCCAGCGGCCCCACTGACCAACCCTGGGACATCAAGAATCTGTATGTTGGCTCCTCTATAATCCATCATTCCTGGAATAACTTCTAGTGTTGTAAACTCGTATCCTGCAACCTCTGATTCTGCGTTTGTCAGTTCATTCAGCAACGTAGATTTACCAACGGACGGCGGCCCTACAAGAGAAACAGTAGCATCACCCCTCTGCCTGACCGCATAACCCTGCCCAGAGGCCTGGCTTTCTTTTTCCTTCCTCTGTTTTTTTTCTTTAAGACGTGCTATCTTTGCTTTCAAACGGCCACGATCTGTTTCTGTGGACTTGTTGACAGGCGTATCTCTGAGTTTCTCCTCTGTTTTTTTGATCTCCTCATCTATAGACATGTCTAAACTTTCAGATAAGAAGGTTTTAAATGTTGTGTAAAGCTTCCGATCAGACTCCTCCAACCATATAAAGGACCAAGGCCGTGAGAATCCCTACAGCAAGCATCTTAAGAGCAGAAACAATCTTCCTTTCTTTGCTAACACTGCCAAGAAAGTAGCCCAGGGACGAAAGAACAACCAAAGAAGTCCCCATTGATACAAAATAGGCCAGGTCTATGGACATCGCATCGTAAAATACGAAAACAAAGGGCATTACACATATCAGACCGGTTAGAAAAGGCGCAAAACCATTTACAGTCGATATCTTTAGAGAAAGTTTTCTTAGTTTCCTCTCATGCACAGTACCATCAAGGTTCTTCAGCATCCTGCCCTCGAGCTCCTTAAGATCTCTCCTCCTTTCGGCTTTCTCAGCCAGATAAGCAGACGAAAATCCACTTATCCCAAGTGCAATAAGAGCACTTAACCCGGTTGCAAGTGGGACCAAAGGATTTGTTACGTTTGATATAAAGGTTCCCATAACTATCCCAAGAACTGTAAGAACCCCATCGAAGGAGTTTAAAACAAAGTATCTCCTTCCTATGTCGCCTAGCTCAATAAGACGTTCAAACATACAATCACTTGAACCAGCTTCCCTTTCCTTCCCTCTCGTATGCCGTCT
>Ga0207421_10004537_pt1 | contig 15924 bp, 12 predicted proteins | sample SodLakKL_010_SED_4_FD_187542 | JGI IMG/M metagenome (GOLD analysis project Ga0207421, IMG submission 187542) | Alkaline sediment microbial communities from Lake Tanatar, Kulunda Steppe, Russia - 8KL_010_SED (SPAdes) (version 2) | ecosystem: Environmental > Aquatic > Non-marine Saline and...
AAATACGTGATGCAGTTCTGGAAATGGAGGGAGACCCTGTGTGGGGGGATGAATCCATTGACGAGGGATTGCAGAAGTTGCGTGGCTTAGGTGCTGTAAACATGCTGCGCCCAAGAGATAGAGCCATGCAGATGAGAGATCAGGGACAAGGACAACAAGAACCACAGGGAATAAGAGCAGAGCAACCACAACAGCCGCATCCGTTACAGTTTGACCAACCACAAGTAGGCGGTGGGATGCCCGGGTGGGCTCAGGCAGGAGCGAGTGGAGTACCTAACTGGGCCGAACAACAGAGAAATAGAAGCCCTATGGAAGACCCGTTCGGTGGGTGGGAAGCCCGTAGACGGAAGATATATGATCGTATGAGACAGGATGTAGGACGGGGTGGAGGTGAAAGATAATGACGTGGAAAACCTTTGCAGATCAAGAGCAACAGTTACAACAAGCAAGTCAGCGTAGGCAAGAAGATGTAGTAGTACCTCAAGAGCAATGGGGCCAAATACAGCCACAGCAACAGCAACAGGCTGCTTTGCCGGGAATTGGTGTGTCTTATTCACCCCCCAGCATTGATATGATGGGAGCAACTCAGGACTGGTGGGATTTAGCTGGTGTAGGGGGACAGATGCCACAGTTTTCTGCTCCTAGAGTATCTGCTCCTTCTGTGCCTCCCCCAGAGATACCACAAACCCCAGAAGTAACCCCGGGGTTGTATTCCGGTCAGCTGGGAGAAGGACCACCTACCAGCCCTCTAGAAGATTTAATTGACCAGATAATTGGTAGGGAGCCAGAAGCTCCTCCTACTCCAGAGGTAGACGAGGAGTGGATAAACAATATTATATCACAGTATGGCATGGAGCCACGCAGTTCTGAGGAAATTAGAGATGCAGCTCAAGCTATTGCCGCTCGTCAGGCATTTCAGAAAGAACAGATAGTTCAACGTGAAATAGACCGCTTTGAGAGAGAATATCCTAACGAGTTTCGTAAAGCTCAACAGGACATTATGGCACAGGCAGACCAGATGACTGCGGATATGCAAGAAGAAACTGCGGCTCGTGGTATGTTTTACAGTTCAATTATGGCCGGTGCGGCTTCTGAGATTGATTCCCAGACTATGCAACATATCAACGACATAGCTTCTCAAGCCGCCTCCCGTGTGGCTGGGCTCAGAGACGAGCGTAGAGATATTCAGGAGTGGCAGATTCTAGAAGAAGAAGTACTGTTCCACCAGCTTGAGGAACAGGACAGACAACAAAGACAACAGCTTATGCACATGCACGTTGAGGTAGCTACGTGGGCAGATCAGATGGCTCTTGACTCTTGGTATCGGCATGAGACATTACAACAGCAACAAGATCAGTTGGAGCTGCAAGCAATACAACTTAAACAACAAGAAGCTGAGAGGTTAGGACAGCACTATGCTTCTGCTATGATGGCTGACCATCCTCTTGTGCAGGGTACCTTACAGGACATGGGTATATCTCCACAGCAGTTTGGTAGTATGCCAATGGAAGCACAGTCTGCTCTGGTAAACCAGACCGTAGGGTTTAACGAAATTGAACAGCAGATGAGAGCCAGAGAGTTCCAGATGAGAGCTACCGTTGCTGAGATACAGCTACAGAACGCTAACCTGCAACTGCAAGCCTCTATTGCAAGCGGGCAGTTCCAGATGGAAGCTATGGGTCTGAACTTACAAGCTATGATGCACCGCGACCAGCAACAACTTGCTTGGGCCGGTCATGCCTTAGATGTAGCAGGACTTGAGCATCAAATCGGAATAGACACTGCAAGATTGGGCCTCGAGCAACAGAGGTTAGGTTTGCAAGCAAGACAGACGGGACAACCTGAAGTAGATCCCTTCCAATACTATATGACAGCTGTAGATTACTGGGGTCAGGGACATGACTACGATGTAGCAAGACAAATAGCAGCCCAGCATCCTGAGGCATTAAGGATGTTTGAGTCAAGTGTCCAAAGTCCAACACAACAGACTCCTACACAGGATACCGGGGGTGGCTTCTGGGATTGGCTGATAGATACCCCTTCTGATCCCCTTGCCCAATACGGTACAGGAGCGGATGTGTGGGATCCTTTAGGGAGGTAAAAAATGGCTTTTAATCAATCATATACACAACAACCATATCAGGAACCCGAAGTAGACAGATTATTTCGTCAGTTAGGTATGACGGAAGGAATGACACCACGACTCACGCAGAGAGTAGGAAGACTTGAGCCAAGAGTACAACCCAGAGTCGGTGCAGGTGCCCCTCCACAATATCAAGAGCTACTTGAGTCTACTCCTAAAGCCATAAAGCAAACAGACGCTGGCTTCTTTGATGGGTTTGCATCTGGATTAACTTCCCCCGTGACTGATACTCTGTCGGGTTTCGGTATTATAGAGCCGAGAGAACTGCCGACAGGACTTGCGGGTGTAGTAGGTAACATAGCTGGCAGTATCGTAGGCTGGACGGGTATCACTGTGCTCACCGCAGGTTACGGAACTAAACTAGGCCTATCCGCTAAGGTAGGAGCAGCAACAACCGCCGCAGGTAAGAAAGCCGCAATTCTTACAGGAGGTAAGGCTGTGGGAGGAGCAGGTAGTGCTATACGAGGAGGCCTGATAACTGAGGGCACCGGAGCTATGATGGCCAAAGGTGGCCTGTGGGGTGGTCTGTCTCAGGCTCACACATGGGCTTTCGGTCAGCAAGAGTATGAGAACATACCTAGAGAGGCTTTAATAGGAACTGCCGTAGGTATTGCTGGTGGAGCTGCTATTGGTAAGTTTACCGGACATCTCCGCTCTAAGGGAGTTATTACAGATGCTCAACAAGTAACCACAAACTTTAGAGAGCGTCTACTTAGATCTACTCGTGAAAGAGACGCTCGTAATATGATAACTCTCGATGATAAGAAATCTGTTTATCAGGGTTTTAAAGCAGCACATTACGAAGAAGCTGCTCCCATGAAACAAATGATCAAGTATACTAATCTCACACCAGAAACACAGGGTAGGATGGTATCTAATCTTGATGCGGTGGACATAAGCAAACTTCCTGATCCTATGCAACGAACTGTAGGACAGTTAAAGAAAGCCAAGAACTATGGCGAGATAGAAACACTACTCAAAAAGTTGAAGCGACAGCAGTATGAGTCATCGAAAAGTATAAAACAAAATCTGCCTGATACCCCGAAGGGAAGCTATAATGAGGCATCGTTATCTCAGCAGGAGAGAATAGCGGAGATTATGGACATAGACCATAAAGTGAGATGGGCGATGGGTGAACATATCTCTACTGTAGTTGAGGGAAACCCTGCTGTGCAGTTACCTGACTTAAAAGCCATCGGCCCTACCAAAAAATACCGCAAGGAAATACTCGAGGGGTGGAAGGGGGATTTAAAAGAAAACCAGTATACTGATGACTGGATAACTTTCGAGCCCCGTACTGGTGTGGAGGAGTTTCTGGATCAGGTTAGCCAGAGACACAAGGGGACTTATAGACCTTTCTCTACTAACTTTAGGGATCCAAGTTTCCTCCCCACTGTGGACGAGCAAAATATGTACAGGTCTCTTATGGCTAATGTCAAGGATACAGATGTTATGATTCATCCTACGGGAAGGTTGAGGTTCATGGCTGAAGACGTTATCCCTGATGCAGATATAAGAGGATACCTAACAAACTTAACTGACTTACCGGACAATGTTAGAGGAGTAAGTCTTATGGACGAGCTCCAAATGAAGAGTCCTGTAGGATGGCTTACATCCAAGCTTGCCCCTGTGCGTACTATTCTAGGTGAGCCACAGTTTAGAAAACTAAGAAGTACGGGCCAACAATACACAAAAGAACTGGGGGCGTGGTCCAAGCGGATACAGGATATTGGAACGAAGAGAGGCTGGACAAGTCAACAGATCAGAGACGTGAAAGGCGTAGAGGTAGGAAGAATATTAGATAGAGATGTGGGAGATGCCTTTGCTAATACAAAAGCTACTGAGCTGGGAAGAATGGCTCAGGAGGCCCATGTAAGAGGAGACATTAGTCCCCGAGCAACGTGGCGTTACCGGATAGGTAAAGAGTTTAAATTACCAAAGGGAGATGTAGACACAGCACTTAAAAGGATAGACGAGCTTAGAATCACAAAAGGAGAACAAATACGAGAAATAGCCGGTCAGATAGGGTACTCCGAATCTGATATGTGGGCTAAAATGTACGGTGATGCACTTTACGATGCTAAACTGATGAGAGCTACAGCCGCAGATGCGGAAAGTTTCCTTACTACGCCAAAGGTACTGGAAGCTGCTCAGGAGGGGCGAAAGTACTTTGACGATATTTTCACCAGAGCAGGATTGGATCCTACTATGTATAGAAGTGCCTACTTGCCTCACTTTATTCAAAATCAGGGGAGATCATCTAACAGTCTAACTGCTACCTATAAACAGATAGGGCTACCGGAAAGGGAAATAGATAATATCTTCTGGGCTAACGAAATGCACCGTACTGCGGGAGGCACAGCGAGTTACGACCAGAACTTCTTCGATGCGGCTGAAAGATATACTAGAGGCATGTTGAAGAAGAAGCATTATGACCCTGTATTTGATGAGATGAACAAGACCTACCAGACTTTAGGGTTGCATGATAGTAGAGGAGAGGTCTGGCAAGGCATTAAGCAGTCCATAGTTGGAGTACCCGGTAAGATGGAAAAAGAGATGGACGGTGTACTACACAACTTCATGCACTTTTTGGGTAAACATCCGACCGGTGCTATGGCAACCAGACCAACTAAAGAAATGGGAGCTATGTTAGCAGAGTTACAGTACGCTGCTGGTATGGGGTTCAATCCCTTCTTGCCTATACGTAACCTGACCCAGAAAGCTCTGGCTTTATCTTCTATTACAGATAGTGGAAATCCTATTGAGGGGCTCACTTGGATGGCTCGCTGGAAGAAGGAGCAGTACGCAGGTACTCCTCTATCTAAAGTAATAAACAGGTCCAACGATATTGTCACTGACCGTGTATTTAGGGAATCGATTGACCTGCAACCGCAGGGGTTAGCTAACATAGTTAGGAAAACAGGTGCATCTGATGCTAGGGTTGGACAATTTGACGGTTTTATGAACAAAAGAGCTATGGAAATGTTCAGACGATCTGACATCAGTAATGTTCAGGACGTATTCGGAGCCAAAGCATTGTATCTTATGAAGAGTAAAGGAGCTCCGTTAGCTGATGCCGCAGAACTGGCTAGATCTACTGTTATGGCAACACAGTTTATGTATGGTATAGATTCGCCCATGCTTTACAAGACTCCTATAGGTAAGCAGATAGGTATATTCCAGTCGTGGCCTCTCAACTGGGCTAACATGCTGTGGGAGCAAGGGACTCAGGGTTCAATGCACAGAGCTGCATCTACCATACTTACTATGGCAGTAGGGGCAGAGTTGTTATCTATGACTGGTATATCCTTTAGAAGTATACATCCCACAGAGACAGCACAGGGGATACTCCCCATAGCTATGCTTGAGGGGGAGCAACAGTTTCCCTTAGCTTTTAGAAGTGCTGCTGCTGTTACTGATTATATGAGAAGTGTAGCTAATGCCGAAGAAGAGGCTGTAGACTCAGCCCTGAACAATTTTATAAGGGCAGCTGAGGGTTTAGTGCCTTTCGGTATTATTACCAGCAGAACTTTACAGTTTCTAGATAGAATGAGACACGACTGGAGAGACTTTGAGAATCCCGACAGAGACTTTCTCAATATGAGAGCAGCGTTCGGTCCAAACAGAGAAGGAGAATCACGGTTGATGAGAATGTTAGGGGAGGAAGGAGACCCCGGAGGAGCTCAAAGAGAAGCTTTCAAAGCGTGGTTTGCACCTACTACAAGAGCAAGACAAAGGCAAGAGGACTGGGAACACGCTTCTCGAATTACTGACGGTTATCGTAGAATGAGAATGATGGCTGTAGAAGCTTTCATAGAGGGTAGGCTGGACGATTTTCAGGACCTGCAAGAGAGAATAGTAATCAACTACGGTCAGTGGATTGAGCCGCACGACATAATGGCAGAGATGGAACGCATGGATCAGACCTCGAGAGAGAGACAGTTGCAAGGTCTGCCAGCAGAGCTTGAAGAGGCTTTCTTCGAGTACATACAAGATCCCAGACCACAGAGGGATATTAGATAACCATCAAAAAATATGGGAGCGGAGCAAGAGAACATTTTGGCGAAAAGACTCTCTCCGCTCCCTGTGGGTGAAAACTATAAATTATTAGCTACATGCTTAACAAACATTACAATACAATAAACTAAAAAGGCCATTACACCAACAGCTACTAGCTGCCAATAATTCTTGAATAGAACCATAATAAGCATTAGAAGTTTAGTCCCCATTTACTCTCCCCATCTCCTTCCTATTTTTACTTCAGCAGGAAACGGTACGTCAGTTTCGAACGGTACAGCTTCCATAGTTTCTTTAACCAGCTCCGCCACCTCTGTGCCTATGTACTCAGGACACTCTACAATCATACTGTCATGTACCATAGCCACGACCATAGCTTCTGGATATATGTCCTTCAACAACCGGTTCACTCTTACAACAGCCATTAAAGTTAAATCAGATGCTCCGGATTGTATAGGAAAGTTTACTCCTTCCCTGTATAAACCTCTGATGTTAAGGTCTGTTAGTAGAGGAAACCTTCTCCTCCTACCAAACGGAGACACTAAACACTGTTCGGTTCTTATAGTATGCTTGACTTGCTGGATCCATTTCTGTACCCCCTCTGTTAGCTCCTTGTAGTATTGAATAAAAGATATAGCTTCGTCTCTTGGCAGTCCTGTCTGTGCTATAAGCCCTCCGTCACTCATCAGGTAAAGCAAACCAAAGGAAACCCCCTTAGCTGCTTGCCTTACTTCTCCCGGTACTTCGTCATAGGGTACCTTGTACGCATGAGAAGCCATCAATGTGTGGAAGTCTTTATCGCTGGATAGAAACTCTGTCAGTCTCTTATCCTTAGCTATGTGAGCTGCCATACGTATCTCAATCTGTTCGTAGTCTGCCTGTACCAGTACATGGCCGGGGGGAGCAGAGAATGTACCCCTAATGTCTGACTCTCTCGGTATCTGATGGATAGACGGCTTAGAGGTAGATAATCTCCCAGTCTCAGCCCTGTCGAAATGGTAGCTACATCTTACTCTACCGTCAGGCTCTATATACTCCGGTAGGTCTCTTACGTATCTGCTGTACAGAGTATAGTTTTCTCTGTAGTCGTATAAAGTCTTTAGAAAATCTACATCAGGATACTCCTTTATCATAGCAGCTACCACATCTTTATCAACACACCCATCAGCTTTACCGTACACCTCTGGTTGTATAAGTTCCAACTCACCAAACAGGTATCGTGATATTTGTTGCGGAGAGCGTGGATTAAAGCTGTCCTTCCCTGACTGGGTAGCCAGTAATTCCTCTAACCTGTCCAGATCCTCCTTTAAGGATTTCTCAATATAAGAAAGATGTTCCTTATCTGCCCAGAACCCGTTCTCCATTATATCTGCAAACGCCTCTGCTCCGGGTTCTATTATATCTGCATAAGACTTTATAAGCTCATGGTCTATTTCTGTAGAGAAGTGTTGAGCCAACCTGAGCGTCCAGTCAACGTCTTTGGCACAGTATTCGTATATGACATCCGGGGGTACTTCCTCTACCATATTCTTTTTCTCAACATCATACTTAGCTAACATCTCTTTCTCATAGTCAGGAGCATTGAGATACTTATAGGTTAGATTAGTAAGAGATCTCTCCTGTGGTCTCTCATCAAGCAAAGCATGATAAAGCATAGGGTCAAAGGTAACATGGCTCGGCAACCCATACTTCGCATTCCATTTGGCATCAAATAACAGGGCATTATATCCAATTAAGGAATGTCCTTCTAACATTTCTGCCAATTCTTTCCTCCATCTACGAAGAACAGCTATAGGTATTACTGCTCCTGTCCCCACTTTCCAAGATAGACCTAAACAGAAACCCGTGTCCCATAGATGGGATAGCCCGGTAGTCTCCCAGTCAAACGCTATTTCTGTGTCTTTAGGGAGACCGGCTATCCTATCTAACAGGCTATTCATGTCCTCATCATCTCTTACAATGAACACTTTAGTATCATGACTATCATCTTTCTCTATGTACTTACCTTCAGCTACCTCTTTAGCTTTCTGTATATCTTCCAGAATATAGGGAAATATTGTATCCCCCTTACCATATAGAGTAGCGGCAGGATGGTAAGTCATTATACCTTTAATTTCATCTGAGTAGTCTACCACTCTCCCCCTGTGGGTCTTGAGCTTACCTCCAAGAAGAGACTCACCCGGTACTTTACCTAATGTAACAATAACAGTAGGATTTACTTCTCCTATCTCACTCTCAAGGCGATTACTACAATTAGCAATCTCTTCTTTAGACGGATCTCTGTTCTCTGGCGGGCGGCACATAACCATATTAGTCATGTACACCATCTCCTTATCGAGGTCAAGGTAATCCAGTATCGACCTCAATATCCTACCAGACTTACCGACAAAGGGTTCTCCTCTCTTCTCTTCCTCTGCTCCCGGTGCCTCTCCTATTACCATGATCGGAGCATAGATACTACCTGATGGTACAATCTTGTTAGTGTTATCAAGTGTACATTCCTGACAGTTACTCACGTTGTTTCACCTCCTTTCTCAACTTTTATCCATATATTACACTTAGAGCAGAACACCTCTGTGCCGATCCTTACTTCTGCCAGATACTTTCCGCACTTACGACACTTTACTTTCTTCCACTTTTGTCTCATTCTATCAACCCCATATTCTCTCCGGGATTATCGAGCAACGTCTTAGTCGGTTGGATGTACATCTTTCCACCCTGACCTCTTCGTTCTAATTTAACCAAGCCAACACCTTCCATCTCCTTCAACTTTTCTCTGGCAGTCTTTTCGGTTACTCCAATATGGTTAGTGAAGTCTTTCAGCGATATGAACTCGTCAGTCCCAACCAATCCTGTCAGGCAGTGAGCTATCTCTTCTGCTCTTGTTGTAATTGATAAGTCTTTGATTGAGTAGCTGTACTCTGCGTCTATATCATGGAACTCTACTCCGAGTTTATCATCAGACGGACTGTCCTTAATGTCTCTCCTTATGGAGATAAGATTACGGTCCCTCGATTCCCTCGCCACCAGCAGAGAGTTCTCACTCCAAGCATACAACGCCATAGATCCGTATAGTTTCTGTGTATCTGCACCTTGTCCCTTGTTGTAATGGTGGACAACTGCTATCGCACACTCATACTCATTCCTCCACGTTTTCAGAACATTTAGTATCCCTGTAATATCCCCGGCTTTGAACTCATCAATCCCTATAGCCATCATAAACATAGGATCGAGTATTACCAAACGAGGTCTAATAGAATCAATAGCTCTCTCCAGAGCATCCATCTTGTTAGCATCTCCAAATGTGAGACGACCTCCACAGGAGACATACAAGGGAACATTAGTCTTCTTAATCTTTAGAAGCAGGTCGTCTTCTCTGGCAGATACCTCTACTCCTGTGATATTCTTGTGTGCTGCCATAGTCTGTATCCTGTGTGCTACTCTCCATACCGGGTCTTCCTCCTGAACCATCAACACTGGCCCGGGATCCCTGACTTTATACTTACCGAGAAACGGATTACCAGAGGCCACAGACAGAGCCAAGTCTAACGAGAGTACAGACTTGTATGACTTACCCTCACCTGCAATCCACCCTACATTCTTTGCCATCCAGATGTCCTCGACCAACCACTCTGGCCTCTCTGCATACAGCATCAAGCTGTCCAAGTCTACCCACGGTAACTCCTCGGCTTCTGCATCGGAAGGAACGTCAGAGGGAGCCTCTCGTGAGGCCTTGCATACCTCTTTCCATAAGTCCTTAGCAGGTCTTCCCTCTCGCTTGTACTTGTTCCACGGACTGCCGTTAGCAATAGAGAATACATCTTTTTTAGATATACCAGCTTTCAGCAGTATCTTCTCCAAGTCGTATAGCTTCTCCGACCACCCCTTGTCAGTCTTTGGCGGGTTCTCCAGAATATCCCAAGCGGTAGAAGGTATGTGCCTACCGTGCTTCATCAACGCATCAGAGAAAGAAAGCATACCTTTAGGCATATCCTCATCTGCTACTGCTTGGTCTACTAAACGCTCCTCCTCTGTCTTGTGTGTCCTTGCCAGATCTTGTGGAGAGTATACTGGGCCCTCGTCCCACATCCATATACCACGCTGTTCAGGATTGTACTTATAGTTCATACTCTCTGGTATCCTCAACAGTTTACCTGCAAACCATCCTCCAGCGTCTCCTCCTGTGTCCTCTATCAACTGCTTGTTCAATGCTTCTGCTGTCTCTAAATCTACGAACCTGTCGAGCACCCATAAGGCTTGCCACCTACCCTCCGATGTCATCCAACAGTATGTAGGTTGCGGTTGCAATTCATCTATTCTACCTTTATCCTTGTCCACCCACAGACATTTAGTTTCAAGAGAGTTGTTCTTCACTCTGCCTTTAGTATTGTCCTTGAATAAGTGAGGAGTGAAATATATACAATACTCCTTCTTGTTATACCTAAATATTTCCTCCAACATTATGTCTATCTGCTGTGGAGTATTCTCATATTTCTTGTGGCCGAACTCACCACCCTGCGTACGGTTATCTTTATAGGCAGTAAATATCCAACCCTCTTGACCTCCGTATATTCGTTCAAAGAATTTCTTTAGCATAGTAGGGAAGGAAGGGCCCTACCCGAAGGCAGAGCCCCTGCTCCTCCTTTCCTAAAATGGTATTCCGTTTGCTTTAGGCGTTGCTGGCTGTGGGGTTGGTGCGGTGTCTACTTGGTTTAGTGTTTGAGAGGTATCTGGCTTACCTGCTGCCTCGAGACGCTCTACCTTCACACCACTCTTGGTGTACGAGTTAGTAACTACAACTGCTATTGCAATTCGGTTTTCCAGACTCCTGTGCTCTCCGTTCACTTTAAGAGAGTTCACAGCAACCCGATCGTAGTCGTCCTTATCCCCGTAGTCAAACTCTGCGTGTAGACCATCATCGGTTCTGTCCTCTTCACTTAATAGTCCCAGAGCCAAGAACAGTTGAAGTGTTAGCTTCTTGTTGAATGAGATCTTCTCCAATAGCTCTTTCTTTTGTGAGTCTGCCATACTGTTGAAGTTCTCTGGCGGTAGCATAATTGTGTGATAGTAGGAACTGGTAGCTCCCTCATACTCCCCACTCTCAAGCACAGTAAAGGGTATCCTTAGATTCATATTACCGCTCTCCGATTTGGTGACTGTCCACCTATCCTGAGTAGACACTCTGTATCTACCTACCGGTAAGGAAACACCACCGGTTTCTGGACTAACTCCTGTGAAATCAAACTTCATAACTTTTTCCTCCTTATTTTAAGTATTCGCTAAGATTAACTGCTTCCGGTGCATAGTCCGGGAAGACTCCAAGCCTGTCTCTTGCCATTATACCTTTGTATTCTGTAAACAACATCTTACGTGTCTTGAGAGGTATACCATCTTCATCCTCTTCACCTACAGGCTCTATGTAGGTAATTACAGAGAAGAAGCCGGGGAAGTTCTCGTTCATACCAGCTGAACCGAACTTCGGTCTAATCTGGAACTGAGCCTTGTCTCCTTCCTCAAGTCTCTCGTCAAGTGTAGTAAATACTACATTGACAGGGTTCTCGTTCTGAGTTAGACTTACCATTCTCCTGACTAATCTGCGGTAGCTCTGCATAATCTTGTTACGAGCGGCAATAGGAATCATATCCATGTCCTTTGCCCCTTGTGTCTCTACCCAGTATCTTCCAACCTCCGTGGTAAAGAGGTCATAGAAGAATGAGAGACCATCAATTATACAGGTTCTTATGCCGTGCTCTACGTGCTGTCCTGATTCAAACCACTCCAGCACCTCTTCCACATCGGATAGCTTATGAATTACTCTACCCGGTATGGGATACGGTACCGACCTATGTCCTGTCGGGTCTGGAGAGATAATGAACGGTGACGGGGCAGTAGCAGCACGGTATGTCTTACCAGCACCACTCCTCCCATAAATTAGTATGTCCGTGCACACCTTCTCTTCGTCCTTGCCTCTACCTAACGTCTGAAAGTCCATTGACATACAGTTACACCTCCTTATTGTTGTAGTTCTTCTTCCAGTACTTCCCAGATACTCCTTTCTCTTGGTGCTAAGGTTTCATTTACCAGATACTCTATGTCCTCCCCCCTATTTACTGCTTCGCAGATGTTCTTGACACCACAACCCCAAGCACAGAAGCCTATCGGTTGTGGGTTATACCGTAATATACGAGCGGCGTACTTCCAGTTGGCTTCGACTATGGCAGACGCTCTTCTCATCTCCCTGTATATACTTAATACATAGGTCTCAAGATGCTTTAACATGTTATCTGTCCTCTGCACCTTATGTCTCCCAAAGATGTCCTTCTTGACTCTCGAGCTCGGACCCTGTTTTCTGGCAAGATTATACACAACTCCTCTAATGCTCTCCTGTCTCACATAACTTGCCACCAGTAACTGTATTCCCATCTGGAAGTCTAACTCCAGCTCAGGTGGGTTGGTAACATCAGAGTTCTTGCCTCTTGTCTTGTGTTCTATTATCCAGAACCCTCCGTTCTTATCGAGGGCTTCCACATCAACTTTAACTGCAACATACGCTTTAGTACCTTTAAGAGGAACTACATACCTCTTCTCTGCACCGAGAAAGTCAAACCATCCATCGGGCGGTGCTGCTACAGTAGTCCTCCACTCCTCGTAAGCAGTAAGAAGTTGTCTGGCAAGAGTCTCCTCTTGATTCAGCTGCTCCACCAGACCCGGATCATACGCTTCTACACCAAGAGTGTCTTCAAATATCTGACGCTCTTCGCTGAACGCATCATCTATCGCTGTAAAGGGATCTTTAGAAGTGTGCGGGTCATAAATAGCCTCCATAGCTTCGTGCCAAATTGTACCAAACCGTAGTTTGGGGGATTTTTTAACGGGCTCCAAACTCAACCCGTTGTGTGTCCCAAACATCCAGTTCCGAGGACAGTTTATATACTGTCCGAACTCTGTTGCTCTGATAATGTAGGCATCCTTTCTGATAGGATTGCCGTAGTAATCAAGTAACTTCATTTTATCATACCCTCCTATTCTTGTCTACATCGTGTCTCTTTCCCTACAATCCTCATATCATCTCCCTTCTCCTTAATAAATTCCTGATGGTCTCTACTTGACCTGTTGCCTTTGAGGTAATCCTCTCCTTTCGATACAGTGTGCTTATAATGTCCTGCTCCACTGTATTAGGATGTATCAATCGTATCACATTCGGACTCTTCTTAATCTCTCCTCTCTGTATTCTCTCCTCTGCTTGTTTGTTTACAGCAGGTACCCAGTCAAGGTCAGTGAAGATAGCTGTAGTAGCCGCTTGCAGATTCATACCCTCCCCCATAGTCTGGCCCGTACCTATTACAATGTCTATATCTCCTGCTGTGAGTTGCTTCTGAATGTCGTGACGTGTAGATGACTTGACATCTCCTGTTATCTCTCCGTATACCAACCCCTTTTCGTTTAACATCTCACCGATATACTTTATAAAGTCTTTGAAGAATGAGAATATGATAAGTCTTTCCCCTTGTGCGAGTAGATCTTCAACCTGTTCTTCCAACCACTCCAGCTTTGCTGAGTCTCTTGGTCCTCCAATTATTTCGGGCATAAGGCATATCTGACGTAACCTTATTATCTTTGATACAGTATTAGCAGCTGTGATAATAGGCTCTATGTTCCCTGTTTCGTCTGCTTGTTCTTTGATGTATAGCATAAAGTCATCTTCCATCTGCTCGTATGATTTCTGTTGTTTGTCATTTAGTGGTAATCTGGTGTTGTGGTATATAATTTCTGGCAGTTCTGGCATAACCTCTTCTTTGGTCAGCTTGTACATATACACAGACAGCATAGCGTTGAAGTCCTGATCATTCTTTAGTCCAACTATGTCTACTCCTCCGAATATGTTTGGTGTAGTTTCAAGATATAGATGAACGAAATTCCAGTAGCTTGTAAATCTTTGTGGGTCAACGATAGCAAGCAGACTGTACAGGTCGGTGTAGTCATTCCTTACAGGAGTGCCGGTAAGCAACCAGCGTCTCGCACAAACCTGTGTCATCTGCATAGCTGCCTGTGTTACCTGTGCCTTGCGGTTCTTTAGCCTGTGCGCTTCGTCAAATACTATTGCATCGTATTCATACTTCATCAGGTCTTTTAGATGTTTCTTCATCATTTCATATCCCATTACTAAGGTCACATTCTCATTCTTCAAAATTTCATACAGCTTTTCACTCCTCTTCTGGTATAATACGGTAGCTAGGTCAGTCTTTACATTAGAACTTTCTAATACATAAACGTCATGTATGTCTGCCCACTGGTGGAGATGGTCTACCCATGACCACTTAACTGCCGAAGGGCATACTACGATATTCTTTGCTGCTCCAATATATTCCAAAGCCTGACAGACTATGGGAGTTTTACCTAACCCCATCTGGTGTGCCAGTATAAAACTACCAGCAGACTCCAGAACTCTTACAGAAGCGTTCTGGAATGGCATTAGCTTCGGCTCCCCCTCAGCAACAGGAGCATCCACAGAGGATGAGCTGTAGATCTCCTGCTGCCGCTCCATTAGGTTAGCGAGGTGCATTTTTAAATGACCACTAATAGAGTAATCGGGGAAGCACTCAACTACCCGGCGTAATATTGTAGTGTCTGGTGGTACAGTCCAGACCTTATCTCTATTGCTCCATCTTGCAGTACCGCAGGAAACAGACTTGATAATGTCTTTGTCCTCCGGTCGTCTGGAAGATATTGTGAACCTTGTTATATCTCCTTTTGAGTCTAACTTACAGTCAAGGTTTACCATTTAATTACTCCTATCTCATTGTCCATACCTTCAATAGTTTGTAAGCATCTCTGGCATGGTTGCCTTTTATCTCTTTAGGTATATCAGTGATTAGCTTCTTCTCCTCTGGAGATACCCACTGTATTCTCTCACCACAAACGAAGCCAATCCTCTCAGTCACACGTATCTGGTCTACCTTGTCCTCATTCACCCTCCCCGTGAGAACTGCTCTTTCAACTACAACAAACTCTGCTCCTGCTACCAAATGCTCTAACTTTACCTTGTCCAGCTCAACTTTAGATAACTCCCCAAAATCTAAGATAACAGGATCATCTACAGAACTAAACTTCATTACACAATATCCTGTTGTCTTACCGGGGTCAAACGCTATTACTTTCATTCTCCTTCCTCCTCCATGAGTGACGGTACCACGTCATTGTTCAGAGTATCCATAAGCAACAACATTAGAATAGCCATTTCGTGTATAGACAATGCTCCACCAATTACTACAGTAGCAGGAGCACCACCATCGTCTGTTGTGAGTGCTGATATAATACCATTACCTGATGTTGTGCTCTCCAAGTAACCGTTGCGGAATATAGACACCTCAACAGTCATAGTATCATCTTCATTACAAACTTGAAGCTCTTGTTCTCCTACATACCCCGTGTTTATTTTCTGATGTATCTCTTTCAGCATATCATTTATTGCTTTTTTGTCCACGCTTTTTACTCCCCTTTGGTTTAAGACTTTTCAATCCTTGTATACAATTATTACACACAACCTTATCCATGTGCTCAACTGTTCCTATTCTACCACAGAAGACACACGACTGAGAAGCAGGTCTGATAACTATCAACCCCTCCCCTGCTTTAATTTCATACATCTCTGACAGGTCTGGCAACATATACGGATTAATTTTCATGGTCTTATTCGTTACTACAAGAGTTCCCATCTCCGTCATCATCGTCTCCCCTTTTCTCCACCCCACCACTAACACTAC
>Ga0207421_10004539_pt1 | contig 15920 bp, 17 predicted proteins | sample SodLakKL_010_SED_4_FD_187542 | JGI IMG/M metagenome (GOLD analysis project Ga0207421, IMG submission 187542) | Alkaline sediment microbial communities from Lake Tanatar, Kulunda Steppe, Russia - 8KL_010_SED (SPAdes) (version 2) | ecosystem: Environmental > Aquatic > Non-marine Saline and...
GGGTATGACTCTGAACAAATTCATGTTCTCATACGAGAGAACATGAATTCAAGTCCTCTTATCCCTGTAAGACAGAGGAAAAGAAAGAAAATAAACGGCAAATACCGTAGAAAAATGGTTGAAGAGTTTGATGAAAAACTCTACCATTCGAGAAACCTGGTAGAAACAATGTTCTCAGTTCTGAAAAGAAAATATGGTGAAGAAATTAAGTCCAGAAATTACAGAAACCAGGTAAAGGAAGTGAAATGTAAGATGTTAATACATAATATCGAAAGGTATAATTCATTTACAATTATTATTTACATAAGGATTTCTACAGAGCAAAAAAATATTAATTTTTTTATCACAATTAATCTATTAATTTATTCTTTAACAACACTAAAGTATTATTACAAATATAGTAAGACCCCATGAAAGCATCTATCAAAGTAGCTACAATATTGGGAATTCCTATAAAAATCCATATATCTTTTCTTTTAATATTACCTTTATTTGTGTTTGTATTTTCAATAAATCCTTATCCTCTTGGCTTTAGTGAAATAACTCCAAATATTCTTAATTATGTTTTATCTTTTTTAACAGCTATCTTTCTTTTTATATGTGTGTTATTACATGAACTAGCTCACTCATATGTAGCAATGAAATATGGGGTGAAAATATCTGATATAACTCTGTTGCTCATAGGTGGAGTGTCTTCAATGGAAGAAGTTCCTCGTGAGCCTTCTCAAGAAGCTGCAATGGCATTTGCGGGACCTCTTGTAAGTATAATTATTGGTTTTACTTTACTTTTGTTGAATTGGATACTTGTTACTTTGATTCCTAGCATTGAAGGTGGAGCATTATACACCTTTTTATTTATACTTGGTTTTATTAATGTAATATTAGGTATTTTTAATTTAATACCTGCTTTTCCAATGGATGGCGGAAGACTTCTTAGAGCTTGGTATGCTAATAAGATGAATTATGTAAAGGCTACTGAACAAGCGGCTTCCGTAGGAAAAATGTTTGCAATATTTATGGGATTATTTGGCTTGCTTATCAACCCTTGGTTAATTATAATTGCTTTATTTGTATATATTGGAGCTTCAGAAGAAGCTAAATCTACAACTACCTCTATAAGCTTGGAGAATATTAAGGCTAAAGATATAATGTCTGAAAACCTAATTTCAGTTCCTTCATCTTTTAATTTAGAAGAGCTACAAAAATTTATGCTTGAAAAAAAACATATGGGGTATCTAGTAAGTGAAAATAATGAATTTATCGGGGTAGTAACTTTAACAGATGTAAAAAAAATACATCCAACGGAAAGAATTGCTTTTAAGGTTATTGATATAATGACTCCTGATGTTATTACAATTCCTTCAGATGCTAATGCTTCAGAAGCCATAAAATTAATGTCATCTAAGCAAATAGGAAGAGTGTTTGTTGTTGAAGATGGAAGTATAGTGGGAGTTCTTTCGAGGACAGATCTTATTAGAGCTTTGACATTCTTAAAGGAATAAAAAATTCATTCAAGGTATTTTAATGACACATGATAAAACTCACAACTTAGATGAATTGCCTGAAAGTTATATGAGAAAGACTTCAATTGAAAAAAGAGAATCTGAAACTTATTCTCATATAGAATCAGAAGAGTCTAAGATAATTATAATTGGAACTGCACACGTTTCAAAAAAAAGTGTAGATGAAGTTGTGGAAACTATTGAGAAAGAGAATCCTGATGTTGTTGCAGTTGAGTTATGCAAATCAAGATATGATAATCTTAAAGGTTCAAAAATTGAAAATTCAGAACTATCAGTTAAAAAGATACTAAGCGGGAATAATTTTTATTTAATGCTTATCCACTGGTTGCTTGCTTATGTGCAGAAAAAAATCGGGGCTGAAATGGGTATACAGCCTGGAGCTGAAATGATTAGCGCAATAGATACGGCTGAGAAATCAGGAGCTAAATTATTTTTGGTTGACAGGGATGTTCAGATAACTCTTACTAGACTATGGTCTAAGATGGGGTTCTTTGAAAAAATAAAAATGTTTGGTTCTTTGATAATGGCAGCTATTGGAATAGGTGGAAAAAATGAAAAAATGAAAGAAATTGATATGGGTGAAATCACTAATGAAAAAACTGTTAGAATGTTAATAGAGGAACTTAGAAAAATCTCACCGACTACAGCAAAGGTACTAATTGACGAAAGAGATGCGTACATTGCATCGAATCTCTTAAATATAAAAAACAGTGGAGCTAATAAGATTGTAGCAGTTGTAGGAGCCGGCCATAGAACTGGTATTGAACGCTATTTAGAGAATCCCGAATCTCTTCCACCAATACAAGATTTAAGAAGTGTAGGAAAAAAAAAAATTAACATAACTAAATTATTTGGATTTTTTTTCGCTTTAATTGCTATTTCTGCTTTTTTATTGATTATCCTCTCTGGGACACCTTTAGACATCCTTGTACTTGCATTTTTTTGGTGGTTTATTATCAACGGTTCTTTAAGTGCTATTGGAGCAATTATAGCACGTGCACACCCTTACTCTGTGTTAACCGCATTTTCAGTTGCATGGCTAACGTCACTAAATCCAATGATGGCTGCAGGCTGGTTTGCAGGAATTGTTGAAGCAAAAAAAAGAACACCCAGTGCAGCGGATTTCAAAAATATCATGAACATCCAAACCACACAGGAAATGATGACAAATAACCTTTTTAGAGTTATACTTGTAGCAGCTTTAGCTAACTTAGGGAGTGTTGCAGGAACTTTTTTGGGTGCATATATGATGCTACTAATTTCTGGAATAGACCCTCGAGAAATTATTTCTGCTGGTCTTATGTCTCTTGGACTATGAATTTACTTTATAGATGCAAAAGATACGATCAAATTATATCTTGCAAATTAAATTTGTAAGGTCCAAGATTTCCTCCATAATTCCCTGCAGTTATTTTTTTGACACCTGGAATTGTAATTGCTGCATTTATTCCACTTGAAATCGCATTGCTAATATCCTTTTCACTTAGTCCATTAATGACTATTTCATATATTGCATTTACATTATTTGGTACTTGACTGTTTTCTACTTTATCTTTTATTGAAGGACAAAACTTCTCGTTTGCAGTAGCTTTTAAGAATTTATATTTATTAGCTCCAGGCTTTGATCCACTTGATACAATACCACCAGGGAATGGTGTAATTGATCCTTCTAATTCTTGTATAGCTTCAATTGCAGCTTCAGCAGCAATCAATGCACTCATTTGAGAATCTCCCATTATAAAGAAATTACCACCAGCAATTCCTTCTACTCCTCCAATTGAGTGCTCAGTGATGAAATCACCTTCCATTAGTGGAATTTTATATATTTTCCTTGATCCTATTTTATCTTCTGATTCCATTCCATCGGCAAAGAATTTAAGCTTAAATCCTGTATCAAATTGCTTTTCAGAATCAGGTAACCCGTTAAAGACTGCTGTTGTAGGGGCAGTTAAGATGCATTGTCCGATTCTTTCAAGAAGCTGTTCTTCAAGTGATTTGTATCCAAAAGTACATATTTGAATATATGCTCCCGGCCTACCGTCAGGTGTCTCTTTTGGACTAACAAACTTTTCAATTCCAGCTTCTGCTGGACACATGATTACTGAAGTTCCAAATCCAGTTGCTTCTTGTGCTGCTATATTAACCCATTTTCTTGTTGCAGCTGTTACTAATATACGTCCAATCTTAATTGGAAATGCCTCAGCAAATGTATCTTCAATTTCTACTCCATTTAGTTCCATAAACATCCATCCAAATCTTATTTTTTTGAAAACTGTTATTAGTATGAAAATAAGGTACATATATGCTTCGAATCTATTCTATATAGATTGAATCTAAACAAAATTTGATAGATTCAGAAACTATCTAGCTTTAATTGGCCTTTATGTTCCCTTAAATCATCAATTTTAAGACCAATTCTTTTTATTTCGATCTTATTTTCTTCTAATAAAGTGGAAACTAACTCTTTTGAAATTTCAATCAAAATGTCTTTATTATTAACAGGATGATTTATTTTTTTACTTTTAGTGTAAGTTTTTAAGTTAGCTGTAATGGCTATAAAAGTAATTCTCTTAAAGGCTATATTTAGACTGCTAGATTTTGTACATATACGTTCAGCTAATTCTTCTATAAATGGGATAATATCGATTGATTCATTTGAATTTTTTGGTAGTGTAATAATTTTGCTGATTTGATTGGAAAGACCTCTATTCTTTACAGGTGCATTATCTATACCTAAAGACGCATTTTTGAGCCAAATTGCTTTATTTTTGCCAAAATTATCGATAAGGTATGTTATTTCAGAACGTGAAATTTGTCCAATATTTTGAATTCCTAATTCAAGGAGTTTTTTTTCAGTAACTTTTCCAATGCCCCAAAGTTTTTTAACCTCCATTTTATCTAAAAAAGAAATTGTATCCTCAGGAGTTATGACTGTAATATCATTAGGCTTTTTGAAGTCAGAAGCCATTTTTGCTAACAATTTATTAGGCCCTATGCCTATTGAACAGGTTAGTTTTTCCTTATTTCCTATTAATTCTTTTAAAGTTAAAGCTGTCTTGAAAGCAGATTCAAAATTATTATTTGATGTTTTTGTAATATCTAAAAAGCATTCATCAACGCTTACCTGTTCAAATTTGCTTTTTTCATCTGCATATGGCTCAATTAGACTCATCAAACTATCAGAAACAAGAGTGTAATACTCTTTGTTCATAGGTAGAAATTCAGCATCTTCTAACTTACTTTTTGCATTCTTACATGACATTCCTGCCCGAATACCCTTTTCTCGAGCAATATAATTACATGTACTCACTGCGCCGCTATCTTTATTTCTTCCAGAATACACACAAATAACAATAGGTTTGTTTTTTAGTTTTGGATTATCTCTTTCTTCGATAGCAGCATAAAAATAATCCATATCTACATGAAGAATAACTCTTGACATCTTTATCTTTGTTAGAAATCAAATCATTTGTTGTTACAGTTTTTGTAGATTAAATTTGGTTTTTCAATCATTACTTTAGTGCCTACAGGTACTGACTCGGTAATCCAAACATTTCCCCCTATAACTGATTTTTCTCCAATTACTGTATTACCACCTAATATAGTTGCACCAGAATATATTATAACGTCATTTTCAATTGTAGGATGTCTTTTTTGTCCTTTTACTAATGCACCATCTTCATCTTTTTGAAAACTAAGAGCACCTAGTGTAACTCCTTGATAGAGTCTGACATTATCACCTATACTGCATGTTTCACCAATAACAACACCAGTACCATGATCTATAAAGAAACCTTTTCCAATTTTTGAAGCTGGGTGTATGTCTATCCCCACCATACTATGTGCATATTCTGTCATCATGCGTGGTAGCAGGGTAATATCTTGTTGATACAACTCATGAGCAATTCTATAAATAGTGATAGCAAAAAGACCTGGATAACTAAATATTATTTCATCATAACTTTGTGCAGCAGGGTCTCCATTATAAGCTGCAATTATATCAAAAGCTAAAATTTTTCTGATCTCGGGTATTTTTTTAAGGAAAATAATGGTTTCTTCCTGACCTTTAATAAAACATTCTTTACAATCTTTGCTATAACGCTGGCACTCATGAACTATACTATTGGTAATTTGCCGGGACAATTTTTCAAATATATCAGTAACTGCGTTTCCAATATGGTAATCTAGATTATTTCTGTCAAGAATATTTTTTTCAAAATAACCTGGATAAATTATTTTCCTAAGCAAATGTAAAATTTCAATAACCTCATCTCTAGAAGGGATTATTGCGGTATCAATATGATCGAAACAATTTTTATTTGAACATGAATTCGTAATTATTTGTACAACATCTGGTATTTGTGATCTAAAATGATTTTCTATTTCCCTGCTTATTATTTCACATTTTTGAGACTTGGAACCTTGTTGATCCATTGCTTACACTCCAAATGATTACATTCTTAGTCTTATTTTAGTTTTTACCTTTCATATATTATTATGGTAATAATTATTTATTTATTCAAATAGGCAAAAACTCTTAGTTTAAGCTAGCTTTGAAGGACAATATTGATTAATTACACAGCTATAACAATTAGGCTTTTTTGCATGACAAATTTGTCTTCCATGAAGAATAAAAGTCATAGAAAGCTTTTCCCACTCGCTTTCATCACATAATCCCATTAACTCATTTTCAATTTTTACAGGACTATTACTTGATGTAAGTAACAATCTTCTTGCTAATCTAGAAACATGTGTATCAACAGCAATGCCATAATTTTTATCAAATCCTCTAGAAAGGATTATATTAGCAGTTTTTCTTCCAATGCCAGGCAGTATTAGCAAATCATCCATATTATTTGGAATAGTGCCATTAAATTCTTTTATTATAATATCTGCAGTTTTTTTGATATTTTTAGCTTTATTATGATAAAAGCCAGTTGAAAAAACATCTTTTTCAAGCTCTTTTAAATCAGCATTTGAATAATCTTCTAAAGATTTATATTTGTTAAAAAGGTACTTGGTAGTTTCATTTACCTGTGAATCTGTAGTTTGAGCAGATAAAATGGTTGCCACCAAAAGCTCTAGATTATTGTTGTAATTTAAAGCTGGCTTAGGGTCTGGATACTCTTTTTTCAACAAATTCCAAACTATTTCGAACCTTTGTTTTTTATTCATCCCAGATTTCCCTTGAAAGTATCATGATGCAATCATGTCAAAGAAAAAGTATTAGGTTGCTTATTGCAACCCAAATATATCAATATTTTCATCAGCTATTTTTTGAATTTTTGCAATTTCTTCTTCTCCACCTTCTTTTGTGAAGAGATGCTTAAATCTTTTTTGCATTCTCAAGTACTCTTCTACTGGCTTTTTGTTTTTAACTTTTTTGACAGAAGTTATAGTACCATTTTCCATTTCATATAAAGGCCATAGAGCTGTTTGTACTGCCAACTTTCCAATTTCAACAGTCTTTGAAGTATCAAATCCCCACCCAGTTGTACAAGGAGCATGTGCATGGATGTAAGTTGGACCCTCAATAGAACCTGCTTTTTTAACTTTTTTCATAAAATCCTTTGGGTAAGCAAGAGTTGCAGTTGCTACATATGGTGCACCATGAGCATTCATAATAGCTGGCATATTTTTTTTGGGTAATGGGTTCCCAAATGAAACTTTACCTGATGGACTTGTAGTTGTTGTAGCATTAAATGGAGTAGCTCCACTTCTTTGCACACCTGTATTCATGTAAGCTTCATTATCAATGCAGATGTATATTATATCATGACCCCTTTCAAAAGCACCTGAGATACTTCTTATACCAATGTCGAGTGTTCCTCCATCTCCTGCAAGAACAACTACTTTTGTATCTTCTTTTTTGTTCATTGCTTTTAATGCAGCTTCAATACCAGATGCTACTGCACCAGCATTCTCAAATAATGAATGTATCCAGGGTACGTTCCAAGAACTTGTTGGAAATGCACTAGTTGTTACTTCAAGACAACCTGTAGGACTAATTATTATGCAATCTTCACCTAAAGCTCTTAATGTAAATTTGGCAATCATTGTATCGCAGCATGCAGGACATGCTGTATGGCCAGGGCTCAAAAGTTCTTTCATATTAAATCCTCCCTTAGGTCTACAAATTCACTTTCATGACTTATCCCTGATTTTATCACATTTTCAGCTTTTTGGACAATATCTTCAATAGTTTTTTCAGGTATGTCTCTACCCCCATGACCTATACTAAATCCTATAACAGGCATGTTTAAGTTAGTATTATAGAGGATTGATTTCAGCTCTGTTAAAAGTGCTCCTTCGTTTAACCCGATTGATATATTTTTATCTAAGGCAACTATAACACTAGTATTACTAACTGCTTGTTTTATGGCTTCAGCTGGGAAGGGTCTAAAAGCACGTACTTTTAGCAATCCAACTTTTTTACCATTAGACCGCAGGTTATCAACTACATCTCTTAAGGTTCCAATTATAGATCCCATTGCACAAAGAATGATATCAGCGTCTTCTGTCATATAGGTATCAATAACCCCTCCATAATATCTACCATATAATTCTTTAAACTCATCTGCAGCTTCTTCAACTTTGTTTATGGCTTTGTCCATTGCTTGTTGCTGTAAATATCTGAATTCGGTATAACTAGATGGATCTGCAAAAGCTCCAAAACTTAGGGGATTTTTTGGATCAAGCTTGTAGTTAGTTTCATAAGGTTTTAAGTATTCGTTTGTCAAATCTTCTTCTAATAACACAAGTGGTTCATATACATGAGAAAGTATGAATCCATCCATACAAACCATAGCAGGTAGGAGTACATCTTTGTCTTCTGAAATTTTATATGCTTGTGCTATCATATCAGAAGCTTCTTGAATATCTTCAGCATATAATTGAATCCAACCAGTGTCTCTTTGAGAGATAGAATCTTGTTGGTCATTCCATATGTTTATTGGTGCACTTAGAGCACGATTTACAATTGTCATAACCATAGGTAGTCTCAATCCTGAGAAATTAAATAGCACTTCATGCATTAGAGCTAATCCTTGCGAAGTTGTTGCAGAGTAACACCTTGCACCAGTAGCTGCAGATCCAACAAGTGCAGAAAGTGCAGAAAATTCAGATTCTACATTCATATATGCACAATTAGGGATTTCACCATCTGCTATGAATTGAGATAATTCTTCAACAATATGTGTCTGTGGTGTGATAGGATAAGCTGAAATCACATGTGGACGACATACTTTTACTGCATGTGCGACTGCATATGATCCTTCAACAACTGTCATTTTATCTTTGTCAGCTTCTCTTAAAATAGCCATTATTATTTTTCCTCCAATATCATTTCAATGGCGTCTACTGGGCATTCATTTGCGCACAATCCACATCCTTTACAGTAATCATAGTCAAAATCATAGTATCCATCTTCTCTTTCAAGAACAGACATATCTGGGCAAAGTAGCTCACAAAGCTTGCACTTTGTACATTTATCATAATCGTATATGGGTCTAAAATTCCTCCAGCCACCTGTCTTATTAGATATGGTAGTTCCTGGCTTACAAATGCCTCCTGGTGTGATGCTCATACAGTTGCCTCCATTGTAATGCTATATGCTTTTTCAATTGCTTCTGCATTTTTTTCTCCAATTTTACCCGGGAACCTATTTTTAACAGCGTTAGCAATAGATTCAGGTTTTATTTGTTTAGTTGCAGCGGAAAATGCTCCCATCAACACAGTATTTACAATCGGTCTTCCAATTATATCTAGAGCAATTTTAGTAGCATCAACCGTCATAACTTTTGCATTTGAATCAAATTTAAAGTTTTCAGGGTCAAATTCACTATTAATTATAATAGTACCAGTGTCTTTGATACCGTATGCAACATCAACGACTTCAATCAAAGTTGGATCTTGGACAATTACATAATCTGGTTGATATACTTGACTTCTTAATCTAATTGGCTTGTCATTAAGTCTTGTAAACGACTGAACAGGAGCACCTCGCCTTTCTACGCCAAATGCTGGAAATGCCTGGCTAAATTTCCCATCTGCGAAGGCAGCAACAGCAAGTAGTTCTGCAGCAGTTACAGAACCCTGACCACCTCTACCATGAATTCTTATTTCTTTCATTTTTACTTCTCCTTGAACTGTGTGAATTATGTTTGAGCCATAATAGTCAGTAACAATTAGTATTATGAATACACTCTGGATAAATCTCTAGAAGCTGCTTTTTTATATATTTAAAACTCGAATAAATTAACCGATGTATTTGCAATGTTTAATTGTGTAGGATTCAATATTGCATAACTATTATTTAGTCTTTCGGTAGAAAATAAAAAAAGATATTTAAATAAAAACTTCAGTTACAAATTTAACCTAGACATATATTTTTATTCAGGGAACTTAACATGTTCACGTTTTTCCCTTAATTTTTCGTCTCTTAATGTTTCATCAGGAAGTGTTTTACTTTTATCATCAATACCATTTTGTGTGAATTTTGATTGAACAACCATAACGGGTATACTTGAATGTCTCACAACTTTTTCAGCAACACTTCCAAGCATGAACTTTTTAATACCTGAATGACCTTTAGTTCCTATAATAATCAACGAAATATCATTATTTTTTGAATAATCAATTATCTTTTCTGCAGGATCTCCTTTTAGTATAATTGGATTAAAGTCAAGATCATATTCTTGTCCACTTTTTATAACTTGATTTATTGCTTCTTTTGCATATGATTCATCAGACTCTATTTTTTTATCTTCTAACTTTTCATTTTCTACATATAGTATGTATATAGAAGCTCCAAGACGTTTCGCAAGATCTATACCTGCTTCTATTGCATCCATTGAATTTATTGAACCATCTGTACATAGAGCTAATTTTGAAAAAGATTTGTTTATTTCCATACCACTCACTCAACTTTTCTTAAATATTAACCGATTCTAATTAATTATATGTTTTGTATAATATTTGAACGCTATTAACAACTTTTATATAATATATTTATAAGCATATTTATGCATGAAAATTATAGCTTTTGTTGGGATGCCAGCCTCAGGTAAGTCAGAAGCATCAAATGTAGCTTCAGATTATGATATAGATGTTATTGTTATGGGCGATATTATTAGAAACGAAATTAAAAAGAGAGGGCTTGAAATAGCTGATTCAAATGCTGGGAATATAGCAAATGAGCTAAGATTAAATGAGGGGATGGATGCAATAGCTAAAAGATGTGCTCCAATAATAGATAACCTCAACAAAGATATTGTTGTGATTGATGGAATTAGAGGAATTGCAGAAGTTGAATATTTCAAAACTATTTATGGTAATAATTTTAAGCTAATATCTATAGAAGCTCCTCAAGAGGATAGATTTAAACGAATTGTGGATCGAAATAGGAATGATGATGTAAATAGTTTGAATGAACTTATTCGTCGTGATGAAAGAGAACTTAGATGGGGAATGGGGCAAGCAATGTCAGTTGCAGATATTGTTATAAAAAATACATCAAGTTTAAGCGAGTTTAAAAAAGAAATAAGAAAAACATTGAGTTAGTACATATGATAAAAATAGAAGTGACTACAGTAGTAAATTCAACAGAAGACGTTTCCTTAGTTAAAAGGGCCATTAACAATGTTTTTGTAGCTGTTAAAATAGAGGATTTTGTATCTGATGAGAAGCATGGAATTAAAGCTATAGGTAATTTAAGATCATTATTACCTTTGCATGATTTACTTAGAAAGCAAAAAGTACTTGATGCTACAAGAAAAGAGCTTGAAAAAAATAAAAGCGAAGATGGGCTAGAAACATACTTGATGATTAGCAAACAAGTAGCTACAATAGGAAAAATTAATTTGTCTGATTTTAGCGAACCTCTTGGACCAATTATTATCAAAGTAATGTCATCAGTTAAAGAAGAAGTTGAACACTTGATTGACTGGCTTGCACCTAGAACAGATAATGGAGTTCCTGTGACAGAAATAAGTATTGATGAAATTGAGACATAGAACTCATACTATTAGATAAATGTAAATTCAATGGATTTAAAGGTGTATTTTTTGAAATTAAAAAACATTAGTTTTTCTTCGAGAACAACTTTATATGATCCTTATTTGTGGGCATATGAATTGGAAGAACTTGGTTTTAAAGGCTGGGAAATTGTGCAAGAAGGCTTTCAATGCTTGAGAAATGAAAATTTATCTAAGTTAAAAGATATTTATGAAACTACTGATTTGAAAATAACAATTCACCTTCCCTTTTCAGATATGAATCTTGCTTGTTTAAATGATAATATTCATGTTGCTATAATAGAACAATTAAAAACGTATCTTGAGATTGCATCTCCATTTGTAGAGTTGGCGGTAATTCATCCAGGGCACTATTCTCCATACGGTTCACTGGTTCCTTCAAAAGCATGGAAACAAAACATAGAATCTTTGCAGATTATAGCAGATACTGCAGAAAACTATAATATCGATTTAGCTTTAGAAAATATGCCAAATGTAATGCAAATAATGGGTACAACACCAAATGAAATCCAGTCAATGTTAGAATCTGTTAACAGAGATAATATACACATGACTTTTGATATTGGCCATGCAAATACTTCTGATAATATTAATGAATTTATAACCCATTGCAGTTCATTTTTTAAACACTTCCATATTCATGATAATCATGGGAACTATGATGAACACCTACCAATAGGTAGAGGAAACATTAACTGGAAACCTATACTACATAAATTATCAAATACTAACTCCATGTTTGTGGCTGAAATGAATAGCTTAGAAGAAGGTATTGATAGTATCAATTATATAAGAAAACTTTAATAAAAACGGGCCGGAAGGGATTTGAACCCTCGGCCTATGGATTAAGAGTCCATCGCTCTGCCTGACTAAGCTACCGGCCCATTTCTTAAATCGTAGTCACTTTTAGTTGCTATCTTTATATATAAAACTTCCTTATTATAACTACTTGTAATTAGTATAATGCACTGTAACATAAAATTAAAAAATAAGAATTGTCAAGTAATTTTTGAACTAGTGTTGTGATTTTAACTTATATTCTCAATACTAGGATTATGACAATAATTTTTTGCTAATTTTATGTTTAGATTAGTGGTTACATATGAATTTATTATTAGTTGTTTAATATTCCATCTTCTTTAGCTATTTTCAGTAATTCTATAACTGAGTATGCAGCTCTAGTTATTCCCATACTCCTATTATCTGCATCTGTCCCAGCAACATATAGATTTTCTAGTGGAGTTCTTATATCAGCAAAAGTACCATTTATTGTAACTGCGCCTTTTTCTGGTACTGAGATTTGTTCATGCTTCATTTCAATGTGATTTTTTACAGCTGGAACTGCAGAAAATATTGTTGAATAAGCTTTTTCTATCTCTTCATTTTCGTCTTTGTTTTTATCTATTATAAAAGCAAACCCAATAAGCTGTTTTCCCTTAGGTGCAAGTGATGAATCATAATTACTAATGGGCATTGCCCAATATGGAAAATCTTTAAACCAAATTTCAGAGCCAATATAGCTGAACTCATCTAAAATGGAATCAAGTCCTAACCAAATTGTGAGACTTTTACTTTGTTCAATATTATTTACTTTATCAATATAAGAGACTGGAAATTTGCTATAAAGTGTAGGTAATTTTTTTGCAAATCCAGTATAAATAACAGTTTTTGCTTCGTAGACCTCATTATCTGTTTTGACACCAACAACTTTTTTGCCTTCTGTAATAAAACTCTTAACTTCAGTATTTGTGATAATTTCTACACTATTTGGTAGAGATTGAAGTATTGAGTTCAATAACGCTTTCAACCCTTGCCGTGGATATCCTTGTGAACTACTCGATTGATTAGTTGCTAGTCGCCCTAATGATGTTAAAGGTACAGAAAAAGTACTCATTTTATTACTAAGTGGCTTATGAAGTTTAGACGGTATTACTGATTGCAGTATTGTGTCGGCTTGTTTCCCTTCAATTTTTCCTATATTTGCTTCAAATTGTTCTTGCGTTATACTGTCTCTAACAAATGCACTCCCAGTAAGTATTCTATGAACAGATGTATACTCCATTGATTTTCCAGAGAGAAAATAACATATTGCATTAACGAAATCTTTAGTTGTTTTAGATAGATTTTCAGGCAAAGTGCTTTTAACTGATTGCTGTGAAAGATTGATTCCAAATGTAGAAAGTGTTAAAGCTTTTGTGATCCCCTGTGCAATAATTAAACGATCTTTTTTTGGAATAGGCTCAAACCTGATAAATTCTTTTAAATTCGAGGGAACTGGCCTGAAATCATTTTCAGTTCTCGAGTAGTAAGTGCCATAGTTTTCAAACACAGGGACATAATCAAAATAGTTGTCCATTAACCTTTTTAGAGGGCCTACCTCAAGATGGGTTATTGCATGCGGCCCGGTATCTACTTGGAATCCCTCTACCATATAACTATTGCACTGACCACCTACAATTGAATCCTTTTCTAAAATAAGGACTTTTTTCCCATGTTTTGACAAAGTAAGTGCAGATAACAAGCCACTTATACCTGCGCCTACAACTATAGTGTCGTATTCCATTTTTTAAATCCTTTATTTTATTAAAATATTTCAGGAACAATTCTTCTAGCTACTTCTTCATATGCTTTAGAGAGATCCCCTTTATCAAATCTAAATAAATCCTTATCTAAAGAATCACCAGTCTCTTTATCCCAAAGTCTACATGTGTCACAAGATATTTCGTCTGCAACAACTATATTTCCATCAACTCTTCCAAACTCTAACTTAAAATCAGGAAGAAGTAAGTTTTTTGTTCCAAGATAATCTACAAGTATTTTATTTATTTTAAGGGCCATATTTTTAAGCTGATCTATTTCTTCACGAGTTGCAAGATTCATTGCTACTGCAATATCTTCATTAATCATAGGATCAGCATATTCATCACTTTTAAAATCCATTACTATTACAGGCTCTTGAAATTGAGTTCCAGGTTTAATAGGATATTTCTTAGTAATAGAACCTGCTGCTATGTTTCTAGGAATTACTTCAATCTTTATAATTTCAACAGCATCTACAAGCATTTCAGTGTCAGAAACCATTTTAATGAAATGTGTCTTGATTCCACTTTCTTCTAGCATTTCAAATATTTTTTTAGATATTTGTGCGTTAAAATACCCTTTACGTTTAACTTCATTTTTCTTTTTCCCATCAAAAGCCGTTAAACTATCTCTAAAATCCGCGATAAGTTCTTTTTGCTTATCGGTTTTATAGATTGTTTTAGCTTTTCCTGAATAGAGTATTTCTTTCTTCATTTGCCTTCACCATATAAGTGGATTTAATTTTAATGTAAATAGAACTTAAGATTAATAAAAGTATCACTTGTTTCTTTATAAGCAAAATTGATTGCCTTTAATTATGGATTTGTATATAAAGAAATTCATTAGTTTGTACAACTACATGACTTTTGTTAGTTTAAATTTTACTTTAAGTTAACTTTACCTTGTCATACTATAGAAAATTCAATTCAATTAGCTAGAATTAAATGATAGTTTATAATGGAATATAATATATAATACTTCAAGCATTAAACAATTAATATTAAAATACTAAAAAATAGTATATATCTACCAATATTTTTTAAGTAGGTGGTAATATGTCAAAAGAACTTATGAGAATAGGAGTTTCTTTACCTGAAAATCTTCTCACCAAATTTGATAAAATCATTGAAAAAAGGGGCTATTCGTCACGCTCTGAAGGAATAAGGGATTCAATTCGCAATTATATAGCTCATTATGAATGGATGGGTGATATTAAAGGTAGAAGAGTGGGCACAGTATCACTTATCTATGAACACACACAAAAAGGGCTATCTAATTCTTTAACAGACATTCAACATGACTTTTCATTTATTATCAAATCATCTATTCATATACATCTTGATGAAAGCAATTGTTTAGAAGTTATAGTGTTAGATGGAGATGGGGTTCAAATAAAGTCGTTTGCTGAAAAGTTGATGGCACTCAAAGGTGTCAATTTTGTAAAATTACATACAGCCCCCCCGGGTGATAAACTTTAAGTAGAAATCATATCAGATATTAATCCTTACATCTATCACCGAATCTTCATTAGCCTCAATTTTTTTTACTTTTAGGATATTGCCTATTCTATTGATGAACTTTGTTTTAGTGACTTTAACTTGATGCCCATCATTTATGTGTTGACTAGTATGTATGACTAATATATCGAAATTATTGGAATTTTTTCCAATTTGTGAGATTAAATTTTTTATTATTTGTTCAAAGTCGGAATATATTAGAATTTCTGAATAATTCCCAGTTTTCTTAATAGTTCCAATCGGTTCTAAACTAATGCGCATAAACG
>Ga0207421_10004541_pt1 | contig 15915 bp, 14 predicted proteins | sample SodLakKL_010_SED_4_FD_187542 | JGI IMG/M metagenome (GOLD analysis project Ga0207421, IMG submission 187542) | Alkaline sediment microbial communities from Lake Tanatar, Kulunda Steppe, Russia - 8KL_010_SED (SPAdes) (version 2) | ecosystem: Environmental > Aquatic > Non-marine Saline and...
CCGCCGATAGCTCGCGCAGCGATCGGGCCTCGGCACGCTCGACCACCTCCTCGACCTTGCGGCGCAGGATACGGCGCAGGATGTCCGGCGTCCCGCTCGCGCTCATTGGGCGAGCTCCTGGGTCGTCGCCACGAAACGCTCCAGGGTCTGGGCGGCGGCGCCGGAGGTCATCAGCTCACGGGCCAGCTCCACGCCGCGGCGCAGATCCGGGGCCTCGCCGCCGACGTAGAGCGCAGCACCGGCGTTGGCGGCGATCAGCTCCGTGGCCGCGATCCGCTCGCCGGCGAAGGCGGCACGGATCATCGCCAGGCTGTCCTTGGTACCGGAGATGGTCACCTCGTTGAGCGGCGCGCTGCGCAGCCCCAGGTCCTCCGGCGTGACGGTGTACTCCTCGATCTGACCGTTGCGCAGCTCGGCGATTCGCGTCGGCGCGGCGATGCTGATCTCATCGAGCCCGTCCTCGGCGTGGACCACCAGGACGTGATCGCTGCCCAGCGCCTGGAGCACCTCGGCCACCGGGCGCACCCACTCCTGCCCGAAGACACCCAGCAGCTGGCGCCGCGCCCCGGCCGGGTTGGACAGCGGGCCGACCAGGTTGAACAGGGTGCGCACGCCGAGCTCCTTGCGCGGACCGACGGCGTGTTTCATGGCGCTGTGGTGCAGCGGCGCGAAGAGAAAGCCGACGTTGACCCGGCGGATGCACTCGGCCACCGCCTCGCTGCTCAGCTCCAGGGTGGCGCCACAGGCCTCAAGCAGATCGGCGCTGCCGCTGCGCCCGGAGACCGAGCGGTTGCCGTGCTTGGCCACCGGGATGCCCCCGGCGGCGGTGACGAAGGCGGCGGCGGTGGAGACGTTCAGCGTGCCGCGGGCATCCCCGCCGGTGCCACAGGTATCCACCAGACGATGGAAGTCGTCACCGACATCGACCCGCTCGGCGAGCTCGCGCATGACCGAGGCCGCGGCGGCCATCTCCGCGACCGTCTCCCCCTTCAGGCGCATGCCGATGAGAAAGCCACCGATCTGCGCCGGGGTGGCCCCACCGGTCATGATGGTGCGGAAGACCGCCGTCATCTCATCGGGGCTGAGATCCTGGTTTTCCGTGATTCGACGAAGGGCGGCTGTCAGGTCCATGGGGTGCCTCGGTTTTTCAGGGTTCAGGGTTTCAGCGTGCACGGGCCGCGCCCAGGGCGTCGGGTTCAGGCGACGGCACGGGGCTGCTCGAGGAAATTACGCAGCAGGTCGTGACCGGACGAGGTCAGGATCGACTCCGGGTGGAACTGCACCCCCTCGACCGGCAGCCGGCGGTGGCGCAGCCCCATGATCTCGTCGATGGCGCCGTGCGGCCCTTCCGTCCAGGCGGTGATCTCCAGCTCCTCCGGCAGGCTCTCGCGCTCGACGATCAGCGAGTGGTAGCGGGTCGCCTCCAGGGGCTCGGGCAGCCCCGCGAACACCCCCTGGCCGCGATGGCGGATCGGCGAGGTCTTGCCGTGCATGACCTGACGGGCACGCACGACACGCCCGCCAAAGACCTGTCCGATGGTCTGGTGACCGAGACAGACGCCGAGGATGGGCACCTCGCCGGCCAGGGCACGCACCACCTCCAGCGACACCCCGGCCTCGTTGGGCGTGCACGGCCCCGGGGAGATCACGATGCGCTCCGGGCGCAGACGGCGGACCTCGTCGACGCTGATCTCGTCGTTGCGCGCCACCTCGACCCGCGCCCCCAGTTCGCCGAGGTACTGGACCAGGTTCCAGGTGAACGAGTCGTAGTTGTCGATCATCAGGATCATAAGCCCGCCTCGGCCATCTCGACGGCGCGCAGCAGCGCCCGGCCCTTGTTCAGGGTCTCCTTCCACTCGAGCTCCGGAACGGAGTCGGCGACCACCCCCGCCCCGGCCTGCACGTGGACCCGCCCATCGTGGACCACTGCGGTGCGGATGGCGATGGCCGTGTCCATATTGCCCGACCAGGACAGGTACCCCACGGCGCCGGCATAGATCCCCCGCTTGACCGGCTCCACCTCGTCGATGATCTCCATGGCCCGGATCTTCGGCGCCCCGGAGACGGTCCCGGCCGGGAAGGTGGCGCGCAGCACATCCATGGGCCCGAGCCCGGGGCGCAGCCGCCCGACCACGTTGGAGACGATGTGCATGACCTGGGAGTAGCGCTCCACCACCATCCGCTCGGTCAGGCGCACGGTGCCGGTCTCAGCCACCCGGCCGACGTCGTTGCGCCCCAGGTCGATGAGCATGACGTGCTCGGCGATCTCCTTCGGGTCCGAGACCAGCTCCTGCTCCAGCTCGCGGTCGCGGGCCTCGGTGGCACCGCGTTTGCGCGTGCCGGCGATGGGGCGCACGGCCACCTCGCCCTCCTCCAGGCGGACCAGGATCTCCGGCGAGGAGCCGACCACCTGGCAGGCCCCCAGGTCGAGGAAATACATGTACGGCGACGGATTCGTGCAGCGCAGAGCGCGGTAGAGGTCCAGCGGCTCGGCGGTGAACGGCATGCTCATCCGCTGCGAGGGCACCACCTGCATCACGTCGCCGGCGGCGATGTACTCGCGGATGCGCTCGACCGCGGCCTCGAAGCCGGTCTGGGTGAAGTTGTAGCTCGGCTCGCCGGCGGCCATCTTGGCGTCGCGACGGGGACTGCGCTCCAGGGGCTCGGCCAGGCGCTCGGACAACGCATCCAGCCGGGCCAGCCCCGCCTCGTAGGCACCCGACTCGCGCGGGTCGCAGTGGACCACCAGGTAGAGCTGCCCGGAGAGGTTGTCGAAGACCACGACCTCTTCGGCCTCCACCAGGCAGATATCCGGCAGGCCCAGGGTGTCCTCCGGGGCGCTATCGGCCAGGCGCGGCTCGACGTAGCGCACGGTATCGTAACCGAAATAACCAACCAGCCCGCCGAGAAAACGCGGCATCTGCGGGAACCCGGAGGGCGTGGCGGCGCGGTGGCGATGCTGATACGCCTCGATCCAGGCCAGCGGATCGCGTACCTCCTCCTCCTGGACGAGGGCCCCGTCGCGGCGAAGCTCGACGCGGTGGCCGTAGACGGCGATCTCGGTGCGGGCGGGCAGCCCGATGATCGAGTAGCGCCCCCACTTCTCGCCCCCTTCCACCGACTCGAAGAGGAACGAGCGCGGCCCGCGGGCGAGCTTGAGGTAGGTGGAAAGCGGCGTGTCGAGGTCGGCCAGCACCTCGCGGATGAGCGGGATCCGCGTGTAGCCGGCCTCGGCGAGGCTATGGAATTCGTGCTCTTTCATCGGCTCTGGACCGCCCCGCGCAGCAGCGTAAGCACATCGCCCAGGTCATCGACGATGGCGTCGGCGCCCAGGTCCTCCGGCGCCACACCGCGACGATAGCCATACGGGACGCAGACCACGGGGATGCCGGCATTGCGCGCCGCCTCCACGTCGGTACGCGAGTCGCCGACCATCAACACGGTCCGCGACGCCGCGCCGAGGCGCTCCATGGCCAGACGCAGCGGCTCGGGGTCGGGCTTGCGCGCCTCGGTGCATTCACCGCCGACGACCACGTCGATGGCATCGGCCACCCCCATGCCCTGGAGGATCGGCTCGGCGAAGCGCCGCGGCTTGTTGGTGACCACGGCCAGACGCAGGCCCGCGCGGGCGAGGGCCTGCAGGGTCTCGACGACCCGGGGGTAGGGGCGGCTGTGGACGTAGACGGCCTCGCCGTAGCACTCGAAGAAGCGATCCAGCGCCGCGTCCAGCTCCTCGTCCGGCGGCGCGCCGTCCTCCTCACCGGTCAGGGCGCGGGCCACCAGCCGGCGGGCCCCGTTGCCCACCCAGCCGCGGACCTGTTCCTCGGTGACCGGGGCGTGATCACGCTCGGTGAGCACCTGGTTGACGGCAGCGGTGAGATCCGGGGCGCTGTCCACCAGCGTCCCGTCAAGATCGAAGAGAATCGCGCGAGTTAGCGAAAGATCCATAGCCAGCTTTCAGGTAGAAAGCTACACCCTACCGGCTGGCCGACCCGCACCGCAAGCGGCTGCGACGCTCAGGCCACCACCGGCTGATCGTAGGCGATGGGCAGCTCGTCGAACTCCTCGAAGGTCACCTCTTCCCACGCGTACTCGTGCTCGAGCAGCTTACGCAGCAGCCGGTTGTTGAGCGCGTGCCCGGACTTGTGCCCGTGGAACGAGCCGATCAGGCTGCTGCCGAGCAGGTAGAGGTCGCCGATGGCATCGAGGATCTTGTGCTTGACGAACTCGTCGCGGTAACGCAGCCCGTCCTCGTTGAGCACCCGATAGTCGTCGACCACGATGGCGTTATCCAGACTGCCGCCGAGCGCCAGCCGGGAGGCCCGCAGCGCCTCGATCTCCTTCATGAAACCGAAGGTCCGGGCACGGCTGATCTCCTTGATAAAGGAGGTCGAGGAGAAGTCGACCTCGGCCCGGGCGTGCTGATCGAGGAAGACCGGATGGTCGAAGTCGATGGTGAAGCTGACCTTGAACCCCTCGAAGGGTTCAAAGGCCACCCACTTGTCCCCGTCGACGACCTGCACCGGCTCCAGGATGCGCACGAAGCGCTTGGGCGCCTCCTGCTCCTTGATCCCGGCGGAGCGGACCAGGAAGACGAACGGCGCCGCACTGCCATCCATGATCGGCACCTCGGCGGCGGAGAGGTCGACGTAGCAGTTGTCGATCCCCAGACCGGCCAGCGCCGAGAGCAGGTGCTCGACGGTGGACACGCGCACCCCGTCCTCGACCAGACAGGTCGAAAGGCGGGTGTCCCCCACCGCAGCCGCAGTGGCCTTGATCTCGCGGTCGAGATCCGTGCGCCGGAATATGATCCCCGCGTTGGCTGGAGCCGGACGAAGGGTCAGATAGACCTTCTCGCCGGTGTGCAGGCCCACGCCGGTCGCGCGGATGCTGTTCTTCAAGGTGCGTTGACGGATCATGGCTCGACTCGGCTCCACTGCTTTCACGGCTCCACGTGTGCTCAGACGCAACCCGCGCGACCGGACACACCGCCCTACCTGTCAATAGCGGCAAGACGTCGCGAAATATTAGTGTAACAAATCCAAAAAGCATATTGCAGCGCACAATTTGCGCTGCGACTCAGTCCGCCTGGCGACGCAGGAACGCCGGGATGTCGAGGTACTCCATGTCACCGTCGGCATCGGCCTCCTTGCGCTCGTTGGCGGCGTTCTGCCGGATCACCGTGGGCCGGTCGAGCTGGGCGTAGTCAACCTCACCCGTGTTCTTGCGCGGGCCCGGCTGCGTCTGCTGGGTGGCACGGGCGACATCCTCCGCCGATTGGACCGCCGGCCCCAGCCCGGTGGCCACCACCGTCACGCGCAGCTCGTCCTCGAGCTCGGGGTCGATCACCGCGCCGACGACCACGGTGGCCTCATCGGAGGCGTACTCGCGCACCGCATTGCCGACCTCATCGAACTCGCCGATGGACAGGTTGTAGCCGCCGGTGACGTTGACCAGTACGCCGTTGGCGCCGGCCAGGTTGAAGTCCTCGAGCAGCGGGCAGGCGATGGCGCGATCGGCCGCCTCGCGGGCCCGCCCCTCACCGGAGGCCACGCCATTGCCCATCACGGCCATGCCCATCTCCGACATCACCGTGCGCACGTCGGCGAAGTCGACATTGATCAGACCCGGACGGGTGATCAGCTCGGCGATGCCGCGCACCGCACCGTGGAGCACGTCGTTGGCCGACTTGAAGGCGTCGATCAGGGTCAGGTTCTTGCCGAGCACCGGCAGCAGCCGCTCGTTGGGGATGGTGATCAGCGAATCGACGCTGCTCTCCAGCTCCTTGATGCCCTCCTGGGCGACGCCCATGCGCTTGTTGCCCTCGAAGGGGAACGGCTTGGTCACCACGGCCACCGCCAGGATGCCCATCTCGCGGGCGACCTCGGCGACCACCGGCGCCGCGCCGGTGCCGGTGCCACCGCCCATGCCGGCGGTGATGAAGACCATATCGGCGCCGTCGAGCACCTCCTGGAGACGGTCGCGGGACTCCTCGGCCGCCTGCCGGCCGGTGTTCGGGTCGGCGCCGGCCCCCAGCCCCTTGGTGATCCCGGAGCCGAGCTGGACCGTCACCCCGGCACGGGTATTGGCCAGGGCCTGGGCGTCGGTGTTGGCGTAGATGAACTCCACGCCCTCGATCTCGCTCTCGACCATGTGCTGGACGGCGTTGCCACCGCCGCCGCCGACCCCGATCACCTTGATGACCGCGTTCTGATTGGCGGTATCCATCAGATCAAACATGATGCTGCCCTCCTCAAGCGTCCTGGACGCTGGCGATAACTGAAAAAATGACTAGAAATTCCCCTTGAACCAATTTTTCATCCGCCCCCACAGGGCGGTCATACCGGAATCCTGCGTCAGCGCCGGCGAGAGCCCGCTGTCGCGATTGCGCGCGCCGAAAGCGAGCAGGCCGACGCCGGTGGAATACATCGGGTTGCGGACCACGTCCGACAGCCCGGTGACGAACTTCGGCACGCCGATGCGCACCGGCAGATGGAAGATCTCCTCGGCCAGGTCGGTGACGCCCTCCATCTTCGAGCTGCCGCCGGTGAGCACGATGCCGGCGGGAATCAGGTCCTCGAACCCGCTCTTGCGCAGCTCGGACTGCACCAGCGAGAGCAGCTCCTCGTAGCGCGGCTCGACCACCGAGGCCAGCGACTGACGGGAGAGCCGCCGCGGCGGCCGATCGCCCACCGAGGGCACCTCGATGCTCTCCTCGGGGTTGGCCAGCTGCGACAGCGCGCAGGCATAGCGCACCTTGATGTCCTCGGCGTGGTGGGTCGGGGTGCGCAGGGCCACGGCGATGTCGTTGGTCACCTGGTGCCCGGCGATGGGGATCACCGCCGTGTGACGGATGGCGCCGCCGGTGAACACTGCGATATCCGTGGTCCCGCCCCCGATATCGACCAGGCAGACGCCGAGCTCCTTCTCGTCCTCGCTGAGCACCGCGCTGCTAGCCGCCAGCTGCTGGAGAACGATGTCGTCCACCTCCAGCGAGCAGCGGCGTACGCACTTGGTGATGTTGTCCGCCGCCGACACCGCCCCGGTGACCATGTGCACCCGCGCCTCCAGACGCACGCCGGCCATGCCCAGCGGATCGCGGATCCCCTCCTGGCTGTCGATGACGAACTCCTGCGGGATCACGTGCAGGATCTGTTGGTCTGCCGGAATCGCCACCGCCTTGGCCCCGTCGAGGACGCGCTCCAGATCGGCCTGGCGGACCTCCTTGTCACGGATGGCCACCATGCCGTGGGAGTTGAGGCTGCGGATGTGGCTGCCCGAGATCCCGACATAGGCCGAGTGGATCTCGCAGCCGGCCATCAGCTCGGCCTCCTCGATGGCGCGCTGGATGGACTGCACCGTGGAGTCGATGTTCACCACCACGCCCTTCTTGAGCCCGTGGGACGGGTGGCTGCCCACACCGATGACCTCCAGCTCACCGTCCTCCTTGGCTTCGCCCACGATGGCCACCACCTTCGAGGTGCCGATATCGAGGCCCACCAACAGGCTGTCTTCGCTCTTTCGCACCATGCTCTGCTCCGCCTTCAGTCCGCTTCGTCTGCCGCACCCCAGGCCACGGCAAAGCCGTTGGGGTAGCGCAGATCAACCCGCTCCATCGGGGCCTCTTCCCGTTCCTCCAGGGCCGGCAGCACCGCGGCGAAGCGCTCCACGCGCTCGCCGGGCTCCTGCCGCCCGAGGGCCATCTCCACCCCGCCCTCCAGCCGTGCGCTCCACGAGCCCCGGGGCGAGAGACCGAGCGCCACCAGATTGACGCCCCGTTCATCCAGTCGTTCCTGCATTTCCTTGAACAAGCCGGCCACCTCCGCCTCGCTGCCCGCCGGCCCGGCGAGCACGGGGAGCCCCTCCGGCATCGTCTGTGGTGGCGGCTCGAAGCGCTGACCGCTGCGATCGACCAGTGCCTGCTCGCCCCAGCGCGCCAGCGGCTCGCGCTCGCGCAGCGTCACCCGGATGCTGCCCGGCCAGGCCCGCTGCACCTCGGCGGCCGCCACCCAGGGCAGTGCCTCCAGCGCATCCCGGGCACCGCGCACGTCCACCCCCAGCACACTCCGGTGCAAATGGGGTGCCAGCGCGCCGCGCAACTCCTCGCCGTGGACCCGCTGCGGCGCATCGCTCAGCTCCACCCGCTCCAGAGGCAGGATGCGCCCCTCCTCCAGGGCCACGGCGAGCAACCCGGCGGCACCGGTGGCGAGCAACGCCACCGCCCCGCCCCACAGCCAGCCGCGCAGCCCCGGCAACGACGGGACCCGGGGGCCTTCGGCGCGCGACCGCCCCCGCTGCTGTCCCAGCAGATCGCTCCAATCCTCTCGGCTCACGGCAGCGCCTCCCCAAGGATGCGGGCCACCAGCTCATCGAAACCGATACCAGCCTGCGCGGCGGCCATCGGCACCAGCGAGTGGTCGGTCATGCCCGGGATGGTGTTCACCTCCAGCAGCCACCACTGCCCGGCGCCGTCGCGCATGACATCGACGCGACCCCAGCCGCTCCCGCCGCTGGCGACGAAGGCCTCCCGGCACAGCGCACCCAGCGCCGCCTCCTCCTCCGCGCCCAGGCCACTCGGGCAGTGGTGACCGGTGTCCTCGGCCTCGTACTTGGCCGCGTAGTCGAAGAAGGCGTGCGAGGTCTCCAGGCGGATCGACGGCAGCACGTGATCGCCGAGCAGCGCTACCGTGTACTCCTCGCCCTCGATCCACTGCTCGGCGAGCACCGTCTCGTCGTAGGCGGCCGCTGCCCGGTACGCCCCGGCCAGCTGCTCGGGACTGTCCACGCGGGTCATCCCCAGGCTCGAGCCCTCGCGGGCGGGCTTGACGATGACCGGGTACGTCATCCCCGCGGCCAGCGCGGTGGTCTCCGCCCCCAGCAGCTGACCCGCCGGCGTGGGGAGGCCGCAGCCCTGCCAGAGCCGCTTGCAGCGCCACTTGTCCATGCCCAGCGCCGAGCCGAGCACGCCGCTGCCGGTGTACGGCACCCCGAGCAGATCGAGCAGCCCCTGCACCGTGCCGTCCTCGCCACCGCGCCCGTGCAGGGCGATGAAGACCAGGTCGTAGCCGCGCAACCCCTCCAGGGCGCGGTCGCGCGGATCGTAGGCCTCGGCGTCGTAGCCGCGGCGCTGCAATGCGGCGAGCACCGCCCCACCGCTACGCAGGGAGATCGCCCGCTCGGCGGAGCTCCCGCCCATGAGCACGGCAACCCGCCCCACCCGCTGCGGCTCCGGGATCCCGCTCATGACGCCACCTCCCCGATCACGTGGACCTCCGGCTCTAGCCACACCCCGTGCACCTCGGCGACCCGCTCCTGGATCTGCGCCATCAGCCCCTCGATATCCGCGGCGCTGCCCCCGTCATTGATGATGAAATTCGCATGCCGCTCGGAGACGCGCGCACCGCCGCGCCGCGCCCCCTTCAGGCCGGCCGCCTCGATCAGCCGCCCCGCGGCGTCGCCGGGCGGATTGCGGAACACCGAGCCACAGGTGGGCTGGCCCACCGGCTGCGTCTCGTTGCGCCGGCGCAGCAAGGCTCGCACCTGCTCTCGAAGGCGCTGCGGCTCGCCGCCCGGCAAGTGCCAGGTCGCGGCGAGGAACCACTCACCGGCAGGGCCCTCGACCCGGCGGTAGCCGACCCGAAAGTCCGCCGGCGCGCGCCGCCGGATGCATCCGTGGCGGTCGATGGTCTCCACCTCGACCACCCGCTCCCAGGTCTCGCCGCCCCATGCCCCGGCATTGAGCGCCAGGGCACCACCGACGGTGCCCGGGATGCCGGCCAGGAACTCCAGTCCGGCCAGCCCCTCGCGCACGGCGGCCCGGGCCAGGCGCCCGCAGGCCACACCGGCCTCGGCGTGGACGCGGCCATCGGCCTCGATCGCCAGCGCGTCCAACCCGCCCTGGGTCAGGAGGACGGCCCCGGGGAAACCGCCGTCGCGAACCAGGAGGTTGCTGCCCAACCCCAGCCAGACCACCGGCTCCTGGGCCGACACCCGAGCCAGGCATGCCGTCAACTCGTGGCGATCCGCCGGGCAGCAGAGGTGACGCGCCCGCCCGCCCACCCGCCAGGTGGTGTAGCCGGCCAGCGGCTCTTCCTGCCGCCACTCGCCGGGGCGAATCCGGCGCCGTTCGACGGCCGCGCTCATCCGGCACCTCCCGGGCCCTCGATCAGCCGCGCCGGCAAGCCGCCAATGCTGCCGGCACCGAGCGTCAGCACCACGTCCTGATCGCGCAGCAGTCCGGCCAGCAGCCCCGGCACCTCATCGAGACCCTCGGCAAAGATCGGCTGCGCACCCCCGCGATCACGCACCGCCGCAGCCAGTGCCCGCCCGTCGGCGCCGGGCAGGCGCGTCTCACCAGCGGCGTAGACCTCGGTGAGCACCAGCGCGTCGGTGCCACTAAGCACCCGGGCAAAGTCATCGAAGAGTTCCCGGGTGCGCGAGTAGCGATGGGGCTGGAAGACCACCACCAGGCGGCGCTCCGGCCAGGCGGCGCGCGCCGCCTGCAGGGTCGCCTCAAGCTCCCGGGGGTGGTGGGCGTAATCATCCACCAGCGCCGCGGCGCCCTCGGCCAGCGGGATATCGGGGTAGACCTGGAAGCGCCGGCCGATGCCCTGGAAGCCGGCCAGGGCGCGCTGGATGGCGGCCACGTCGACCCCCAATTCGCGGGCCAGGGCGATGGCGGCCGCGGCGTTGAGCACGTTGTGCCGGCCGGGCAGGCTGAGCTCGACGTCGAAGGCAGCGTCCTCGCCCTCCTCGACACGGAAGCGGGTGCGGTGACCGTCGGCCTCCAGCCGGCAGACCCGCACATCGGCATCCTCGGCGAAACCGTAGGTCAGCACCGGGCGGCTGATCTCCTCGCGCAGGCGGCGCACTTCCGGGTCGTCGATGCACAGCACGGCCAGGCCGTAGAAGGGCAGGTGGTGCAGGAACTCGATGAAGGTCCGGCGCAGGACGTCGAAATCGCCGCCGTAGGTGCCCAAGTGATCGGCATCGACGTTGGTGACCGCCGCCATCATCGGCTTCAGGTGCAGGAACGAGGCGTCGCTCTCGTCGGCCTCGGCCACCAGGTAAGGCCCAGCCCCCAGGCGGGCGTGGGCGCCGGCACTGATCAGCCGGCCGCCGATGACGAAGGTCGGATCGAGCCCGCCCTCGGCCAGGCAGCTGGCCAGCAGGGAGGTGGTCGTGGTCTTGCCGTGGGTCCCGGCCACCGCGACACCGTGACGGAAACGCATCAGCTCGGCGAGCATCTCGGCGCGGGGCACGACGGGGATCCGCTGCTGCCGTGCCGCCTGCACCTCCGGGTTCTCGGCGGTGACGGCGGTGGAGACGACCACCGCATCCACGCCCTCGACGTGGGCGGGATCGTGGCCGATGCGCACCGCCACGCCGAGGCCGAGCAGGCGCTCCACCACGGCCCCGGACTTGATGTCGGAGCCGGTGACGGTGAAGCCCAGGTTGTGCAGGACCTCGGCGATACCGCCCATGCCGGCCCCGCCAATACCCACAAAGTGGATACGGCGCACCCGGCCGAGGGTGCCGCGGCCGTCCGCGGGCGCGGTAAAACGCGGCTCACGCGCAGGCACTGCATCAGCCATGGGCCACCTCCTCACAGATCGTCGCCACGCGCTCGGTGGCATCCGGGCGCGCCACGGCGCGCGCCGCCTCCCCCATCTGGGCCAGCCGACCGCGATCGCCAAGCAGGTCGGCGAGCAGGGGTCCGAGCGCCCCCTGCTCCACCTCGGCCTGGGGCAGCCGTTGGGCTGCCCCGGCGGCGCATAGAAGCTCGGCGTTGGCGCTCTGGTGGTCATCCACCGCCCAGGGCAGCGGCACCAGCACCGCCGGCACCCCGGCGGCGGCCAGCTCCGCCACGGTCAGGGCGCCAGCGCGGGCCACCACCAGATCCGCCCAGGCGTAGGCACCGGCCATGTCCTCGATGAACGGCACCACCTGCGCATCCAGGCCCACCTCCCGATACGCGTTCCGTGCCTCCTCCAGGGTCAGCTCGCCGGCCTGGTGCAACACCTGCGGCCGCGGCCCGTCGAGGCCGGCCAACGCCTTCGGGACGAACCGGTTGAGGGTGCGTGCCCCCTGGCTACCCCCCAGGACCAGGACCCGCGGCGTCTCCGGACGCCCGGCATAGCGGGAGCGCGGCGCCTCCAGCCGGTGGATGTCCGCACGGATGGGGTTCCCCACCCACTCGCCGCGCGCCCCGAGGGTATCGGGGAAGCCGGTCAGCACCCGGCGCCCCAAACGGGCCAGGCAACGATTGGTCAGCCCGGCCCGGGCGTTCTGCTCATGGATCACCAGCGGCCGATTGGTGAGCCGCGCAGCGAGCCCCACCGGCCCGGCCACGTAGCCACCCATGCCCAGGACCACGTCCGGCTGCTGTCGGCGCAGCGCGGCACCGGCCACCGCCACCGCGCGGGCCAGCCGCCAGGGCAGGCCGAGCACGGTAGCCAGCCCCTTGCCACGCAGGCCGCCGATTTCCAGCCACTCGGCCGGCACCCCGGCGGCGGGCACCACGCGGCCTTCGAGGCCATTGCGGGTGCCAAGCCAGACCACTCGGTGGCCCCGCTGGCGCAGCAGCTCGGCCACCGCCAGGCCGGGGTAGACGTGGCCGCCGGTGCCGCCGGCGGCGATGGCCACCGTGCGCCCGCTCATGCCCGGTCCTCCTCGGGCCGACGGCCCTCCGCCCGCGCCTGGGCCAGCTCGTAGCCGCAGCGCAGCAGCAGGCCGATCATCGCCCCGGTGGCCAACGCGCTACTGCCGCCGTAGCTGAACAGCGGCAGGGTCAGCCCCTTGGTCGGGAGCAGCCCGGTGGCCACCCCCATGTTGATGAACGCCTGCAGACCCACTGACAGCCCCACGGCCCAGGCCAGGTAGCCGGCGAACGGCAGCTGGTGGCGGTGGCACTGCCAGCCCATGGCCATGGCCCGCCAGACGATGTAGGCGAACAGCAGCACCACGGCGACCACGCCGACCCAGCCAAGCTCCTCGGCCAGCACCGAGAAGACGAAGTCGGTATGCGCCTCGGGCAGGTAGAAGAGCTTCTGCACGCTGCCGCCCAGCCCCACTCCCAGCCAGTCGCCGCGGCCGATGGCGATCAGGGACTGGGTGAGCTGGAACCCGGTGTTGAACGGGTCCGACCACGGGTCCATGAAGGCCGTCACCCGGGCCCAGCGGTAGGGCGAGTAGACCACCAGCGCCGCCGCGGCGGCGGCGAGCACCCCGACCAGGGCCGCGAACCGCCACAGCGGGGCCCCGGCGAGATAGAGCAGCCCCACCGCCAGCGCCATCAGCATCAAGGCAGTGCCGAAGTCCGGCTGCAGCAGCAGCAGGAAGGCGCACGCCGCCGAGATCAGCACCGGCACCAGGAAGGCCGCCATGGAGGTGCGCAGCTGCTGCTGGCGTCGGACCAGGAATCCGGCCAGGTAGAGGGCCAGCAGCACCTTGACCACCTCCGCCACCTGCAGGTTGAACACGCCCAGCGGGATCCAGCGCACGGCGCCGTTGACCTCGCGCCCCACACCGGGGATCAGCACCAGGACCAGCAGCCCGAGTGCCGCCAGCAGGAGCCCCGGACCGGCCCGCTCCCAGGTGGCCAGCGGGACCTGCACCATGGCCAGGGCCATGCCCAGGCCCAGCAGCGCGAAGAAGATCTGCCGCTTGAAGAAGTAGAACGGATCACCGGTGGCCTGCTCGGCCATCGAGATCGAGGCCGAGGCCACCATGACCAGGCCGAGCAGGGCCGTGGCCATGACCACCCAGACCAGCCGCTGATCCAGGCTCGGCCACAGCGGCAGCCGCGGGCCCTGGGCGGAGAAGGGGGCACCCACCTCAGCCATGCGCCACCTCCCCGCGGACGGCGTCTCGGAACGCCTCACCGCGCGCCTCGAACCCGCTGAAGGCATCGAAACTGGCACAGGCCGGCGCCAGCAGAACGGCGTCACCGGGCTCGGCCCAACGCGCGGCGGCGGCGACCGCCGCCGCCATGCCGTCGGCGCGCTCCGTCGGCACCCGCCCGGCGATGGCCGCCTCGATGGCCGCCGCGTCCTCGCCCATCAGGACCACCGCCCGGGCCGCATCGGCACAGGCCGCGGCCAGGGGGCGAAAGTCGGCGCCCTTGCCCTGCCCGCCCGCGATCAGCACTACCGGCCGCCGGAGCCCGGCGATGGCGGCCACGGCGGCGCCCACATTGGTCGCCTTGGAGTCGTTGATCCAGCGTACGCCCCGCGACTCGGCCACCGGCTCCATGCGGTGCGGCAATCCGGTGAAGGCCTGCAGGGCCTCGCACTGCGCAGCCTCCGGGATCCCCAGGGCGTCGGCCAGGGCCATGGCCGCCAGCGCATTGGCGCAGTGGGTGCGGCCAGGCACCGGGAGCGCATCGGCGGCCAGCCGTGGCTGACCGGCAGCAGCCAGCCAGCTGCGACCATCGCGCTCGAGCAGATGGTAGTCGGCGGCTGCCTCGAGGGCGAAGCGTCGCACCGCATCGGCCTGCCCCCCGAGCCTGGCCAGGCGCGGATCGTCGGCGTTGAGCACGGCCACCCCGGCGCCATCGAGCAGCCGCTGTTTGGCGGCGGCGTAGTCATCGAGGCTGTCGTAGCGATCCATATGATCGGCGCTGACATTGAGCAGCGCGGCCACATCGGCGCGGAAACCGGGGCACGCCTCCAGCTGGAAGCTGGAGACCTCGAGCAGATAGCCGTCGGCCGGCGCCCGGGCCAGCAGCTCCAGCGCCGGCGTCCCCAGGTTGCCGCCCACGGCGACGTCGCGCCCGGCGGCGCGGGCCATCTCACCGAGCAGGCTGACCACGGTGCTCTTGCCGTTGGAGCCGGTCACCGCGCAGACCGGGGCATCCGCCGCCTCGGCGAAGAGCGTCAGCTCACCCACCACCGACTGACCAGCGCTGCGCAGTTCGGCCCAGACGCCGTGACGCAGGTCGAGCCCGGGGCTGGCCACCACCCGATCGGCGGCGAGCAGGGTCTGGCGATCCAGCACCCCGGTCACCACCTGCACCTCCGGATACTCGGCCCGGAGCTCGGCCAGGCGCGGCGGCTCGCTGCGGCTGTCCACCACCACCACCGCCTCGCCGCGGGCGCGCAGATGGCGCACACACGCCATTCCGGTGGCGCCGAGACCGGCGACGGCGGTGTACCTGTGCTGGCGGTCGCCTGCTGCCATCAACGCACCTTCAACATCGCCAGACCGATGAGGACGAGGACCACGGTGATGATCCAGAAGCGCACGATCACGCGCGGCTCCGGCCACCCTTTGAGTTCGTAATGGTGATGCAGCGGCGCCATACGGAAGACGCGCCGCCCGGTGAGCTTGTAGGAGAGGACCTGGATCATCACGGAGACGGTCTCCATGACGAAGATCCCGCCCATGATGAACAGGACGATCTCCTGGCGAACGGCGACGGCCACCACACCGAGGGCAGCGCCGAGGGCCAGCGCGCCCACGTCGCCCATGAACACCTGCGCCGGATAGGTGTTGTACCAGAGGAAGCCGAGGCCGGCGCCGACGATGGCGCCACAGAAGATAACCAGCTCGCCGACCCCGGGCACCGACGGAATCCCCAGGTACTCGGCGAAGATCTGATGACCGCTGGCGTAGGCGAAGACCGCCAGCCCGGTGGCCACCAGCACCGTGGGCATGATCGCCAGCCCATCGAGGCCATCGGTCAGGTTCACGGCATTGGAGCTGCCCACGATCACCAGCGTAGCCAGCGCGATGAACCCCACGCCCAGCGGGAAGACCCACTCCTTGACCAGCGGCAGCACCAGGCTGGTCTCCACCGGGTCGCCGGCGGTGGCAAACAGGAAGGTGCTCGCGGCCAGGGCCGCCACCACCTGCAGCGAGAACTTGGTGCGCGCGCGCAGCCCCTGGCTGTCCTGTCGGGCCAGCTTGAGGGCG
>Ga0207421_10004542_pt1 | contig 15915 bp, 13 predicted proteins | sample SodLakKL_010_SED_4_FD_187542 | JGI IMG/M metagenome (GOLD analysis project Ga0207421, IMG submission 187542) | Alkaline sediment microbial communities from Lake Tanatar, Kulunda Steppe, Russia - 8KL_010_SED (SPAdes) (version 2) | ecosystem: Environmental > Aquatic > Non-marine Saline and...
AAGTAAAGAAGATGACCGGCCGATCAACACCGCCCTGGCCGATGCCCTGAAAGGGCTAAAACCCGGGAAGAAATAAGTTAAACAAAACGCCCCCGTATCTTCCAAGGGTAAGAGTGAGCGATGTAAATAATGCAGGGAATTACCCGGGCTTAATAAGGCTACTGTTTTCTGGGTGTTATGATTCCAACTGTTTCATAAGCCCGGGTAATTTCAGAGTAATGGAAATCCAATACCTTATTCTGCTTCTTCTAAGCTGCTATCCCCGCAAACTTTAGTAAGTTTCATTACCGGTTAAACATATCAACTTAATTTTCTTCAGAAACAACTTCTTCTGAAATTAAAAACATCGGGTCGGCTATACGCTTTAAAGAATGGACCAGCTTTTCCTGGTAGGCAGGATCGAAAAAACTCTTCTCGAAGGTTTCCATATCCGGAAAATACGCTTCAGTCATATAACGGTAGGGCTTACTGTCACTCTTCCAGGCCTGCTTAATTACATAAAAATCGCTTTTTATTACCCCCGGAATAGACATGTTATCCTTTTGATGGTCCGTTGTGCGCCATCTTAAAAATTCTTCATGATCTGCCCCGGGAGGAAGATTATATAGCACAGTTAATTTAACCAAGGTATTCTCTCCTTTAATTCTTAATTACCAGGGAATGACCAAACCCGGTAAGGGCTCTAGCACCATCTTCAGTAACAGCAACAATATCCTCTAACCTGATCCCAAATTTCCCGGGCAAATAGACTCCCGGCTCGATGCTAAAGACCATCCCTGGTTCGAGAATTGTTTTATCGCCTTCCATAATCCATGGCGATTCATGCACATCCAGGCCGATACCATGACCGGTCCGATGAATAAAGGCATCGCCATAACCGGCACCCTCCAGGTACTCCCGAGCTGCAACATCAACACTCTCCGCTGTAACGCCCGGCCTAACCCTTGAAGTCGCAAGCAGGTTAGCCTCTTTTACGGTTTCATATACTTTCATGACTTCCTGATCAGGTTTCCCAAGCTGAACCACCCTGGTGATATCAGACTTATATCCCTGGTTGGAAGCGCCGATATCAATGATTATGGTATCACCTTCCCGCAGCTTGCGATCACCACTGTGATGATGCGGAAAAGCACCGTTAGGGCCGGAAGCAACAATAGTAAAGCAAACTTCTTCAGCCCCATTATTCCTAAATGAGCTTTCCGCTGCCCAGGCAATCTCGCTTTCGGCCACTCCCGGAAAACATGAATCAACAGCAGCCTGCATCGCCTGGTCTGCCTGCGCTGCTGCCTGGGTCATCATTTCCAGTTCCTGCCTTGATTTAACCACCCTTAAAAGTGCAAGCAATCCGGCAGCCGGAATAACCCGACCCGGACTTAATGCCTCCAGCAGCATGAGCAAGTTATCAGCACGCATAGCATTGTCAACTGCTATAACCCGGGGTGAGCCCCATTTATCCTGAACTTGTTTCAGGGCTTGCCCAGGACCATCAGCATCTTTCCAGGGGATGATCTTAACCTCTGCGTGAGCAGCAACCTCATCAACATTTAAACTTGGAACAACCATAACAGCATCATCTGTTCTCAAAAATAAAACACAGGGGCGCTCATCAGCAAATGGCGAAAACCCGAGCAGGTATCTCATGTTGGTTGTTGGACCGATCGCAACCATCTCAACCTGGTTTTTGATCATGGCATCCTGTAAGCTTTTAATTCTTTTATTAGCAGACATATTTTCTTCCTTTCCCGAAACCAGCATGTCAACCAGTCATTATAAACATATGTACTACCACCCATACAAAGCTGGGCTAACCTTCCTGCTTGATTCTATTTTCATAATCGTAATAGCGGTTGGCCTGTTTGAGGGTAACATATTCATTCTTAATATCATCCTTTAATTTTTCAAGATTGCGCTCTAACGGATCACCCCATCCTGCACCAGTACCGGTCATGATTCTCATAATATCATCAGTATTCAGTGTCAGTCCGCTGATTACTGAATATTTCTCAGTACTACCGTCGGAACGGACTATCAGGATATAGTTGGGCGATCCCTCACATCCCCCTTCAAGAGGCCAGGGTGGAAACTTTGAACGGGTATAGGAAATTGTCATCCAGGCATTGTCTGACTTGATCCGGTAATCTATCCGGACACCTTTTCCGCCCCTGTGTTTCCCTGCGCCGCCATCTTCATCATGAAAACTCAGGTAATCCACTGTAACCCCGTACCGTGCCTCAGCCACCTCGGCGGGGCAGTTGTATGTTTCTCCGTGCATCATGCTGAATTGACCGGAATTACCGTCAGCCCTGGCCGAACCGCCCCAGCCTCCGATTTCAGGCTCAATTACAACATAAGGCCTGCCGGTATCAGGGTGAATACCACCAAATAAAGTTCCGCAGACTGACGAGAAGTTCCCGGCAGGCAGGCGTTCCGGTAACTGTTCGGCTATACATCTGACAATCAGGTCAGACAACCTGACTGTTAATTCGTAATAAATAGCCTGAGCAGCAGGAAAAGTGGGATCAAACACAGAACCTGGCCGCGTTTTTACCTTTAACGGTCTGAATGTGCCACTGTTAGACATTTTGTCAGGCGAGGTTACTCCCTTAAATGCAAGCTGACATATGGTCAGAGTACCGTCACGACTGCTGTTAAAAGGACCGCTGTCCTGGTCCGGGTTGTCAGAGAGATCAACAATAAATTCATCATCGGTTATCTCTACTGTAACTTTATAAACCTGTCCGTTATCCTGCTCTTCTTCGAGTTTGTAAACACCGTTGGGCAGCTCTTTCATTGCATCAAGGCTGACCTGTTCTGCATAATCCAGGTATTCTTCTATAGCGTTTAGAAATACATCTTTCCCGTATTTATTGCATATTTCCAGGATCCTGTTCTCACCGACACGCAATGAAGCGATACCGGCCCACAAATCGCCTGTCAAAAAGTCAGGCATCCTACAGTTTGAGGTTAAAATATCAAAAACAGATTGAATCGGCTCTCCTTCTGAGAATAGCTTAATTGCCGAAAGGATAAACCCTTCCTGGTAAATTTCAGTCGCCTCATTAGACATGCTACCGGGCACAGCACCACCAACATCATTATAATGGGCCATGTTTGCTGACCAGGCAATAATTTCACCGTTAAAGAAAATTGGCATGGCCAGAACAACATCGTTGAGATGAGTTACCCCACCATGGTAGGGGTCGTTTGTAATAAAGATATCACCGGGTTTAATATCATCCGGCTTATTAAACTTGTTTAAGATACAAAATACCGACTTGTCCAAAAGACCCGCAAAAGCCGGTATCCCTGCACCGCTGCTGGCCAGCTCACCATTTTTATCAGTAATACCTACCCCCATGTCAAGCACTTCATAAATGATCGCGCTCATAGCGGTATGACGAAAAGCGGCAAACATTTCATCAGCAGCTGCCTGGATAGAGTTCTGAATAATATTTGACGTAATCGGATCATATTGTTGATTTGTCATTATTATTCTCCTTCCTCAATTAAATTTAGCCGGTAATTCCCATAATCATCAACATTACAGGCAAAGTTGGGGGGGACAATTATTGTCGTGCCCGACTCTTCTATAATAGCCGGCCCCTGAAGGTTCATTCCGGGTTCAAAAATATTCCCATCGTAGATATCTGCTTCATGAATACCTTGCTCTACAAAATCCACCTTGCGCTTACCCTTGACCGTATCCTCAACTGTTATCCCGGTTTTTTGATGTTTCTCAGGGTTTAGCTTGTCCATTTCAGCAGTGGCAATCAAGTGATAACAAACTAATTCCACCGGGGCCTCAAGCCGATAAGTGTATTCTCTTTCATAATGCTCATGGAAACGATCACAAATCTCTTTTATGTCCGCGGCTTTTATATCTCCCCCAGGTAGGGGAATCTCGACTGTATGCTCCTGATTTTGATAGCGACAGCGAGCTAAGCGGCTAAAAGAAACTCTTGACCTTTCAATTTTCTCTTCCTCATATTGTTCCACAGCCTCTTTTTCTAACTTCTTCCACGAATTAGTTATCAGCTCACTGTTTTCTTCCTTCATGTCGACAATTTGCGTTAACAGGTAATCGCGCCTGAGATCGCTCAACAACATTCCCCAGGCAGAGAAAACGCTGGATTCTTTAGGAATTATGATCTTCTTGATATTTAGTTCACGGGCAAGGGCATAAGCATTTAATCCGCCACCACCACCAAATGCCATTAGTGTAAAGTCACGCGGATCGTAACCCCTGTTAACAGAAATCAGTTTAATCGCATTAACCATATTGTTCGTTGCCAGGCGTACTATACCATGTGCAGCTTCCTGTGTGCTCAACTGGAGCTTTTCAGCCAGCTTACTCATAGCCTTATCTACTGCTTCCATATCAGCAGTTCTTGTTTCTCCGCAAAAATAGTTAGGGTTAATTACTCCAAGGGCCAGGAAAGCATCAGTATGGGTAGGCTCAGTACCACCCAGGCCATATGAAACCGGGCCCGGTTCCGCACCGGCACTCTGTGGCCCGACATGCATTCTCTGGTAGTCGTCTATCCAGGCAATAGACCCCCCGCCATTGCCGATCTCTACCAGATCAACCACAGGTACCATTGCCGGATAACCTGCAGAAATATCACTTCGTTCCACCTTATAGTCAGTGTTTAATTTAATTTCGCCCTTGGTAATCAGGCTGCACTTCGCTGTGGTTCCCCCTATATCAATAGCGATAACCTCAGGTTCCCCAACAAGATTTCCCAGAGCTGCTGCCCCCCAGATTCCGCTGGCTGGTCCTGATTCAATCATGGTAATAGGAATCTGCCGTGCACTTTTAACCGTATCGATACCACAGTTGGATTGCATGATGTAAGGGGTACAGTTCATGCCGGCTTCACCAAGCCGAGCGGTAAGACGATCCAGGTAACGGTGAGCAATAGGTTGAACATAAGCTGACAGTACCGCCGTGTTAGTCCTTTCATATTCCCGCCATTCCCTGGTAATCTGGTGAGAAGCAACAGCGGACACTTCCGGCCACAGCTCTTTAACTTTATCAAGAATTTGCTCTTCATGCTTTGGATTTGCATATGAATTAATCAGGCAAATAGCAACAGCTTCAACTCCTTCTTTCCGGAAATCATCTAAAATAGCAGGCAGTTCCATTAAATCCAAAGGGGTTGTCACCTGTCCTTTATAATTAATCCTTTCTTTCAATTCACGGCGCAGAAAACGCGGGACAAACGGTTCGGGCTTTTTATATTCCAGGTTAAAAAAGTCAGGGCGGTTTCCACGCCCAATCTCTAATATATCGCGAAATCCTTCGGTTGTTATTAAACCGGTTTTTGCCCCTTTTCTCTCTGTAATGGCGTTTATAACGATTGTAGTCCCGTGAACGAATGATACAAAGTCTTCGGGAGAAATATCACTGGTTTCAATAACATCCATGACTCCTTGTTCAAACTCTCCCGAAGTTGTATTGCTTTTTGCCGTATTAACAGTACCATTCGGTGTTACATATACAAGATCGGTAAATGTTCCGCCAATGTCAGTAGCTACTCTTAACATATTATCTCCTTCCTCCGTTAAGCATTTTAATCATTTAATCAAACACGTGCAGGTAAGCTGGTTCATGGCATATACAATACTTTCAATCCAACCTCCTTCTTTCTATTTCTCGTAGAAAGATTATTCCCATAGATTACCAAATCCATATTGCCCAGACAAACCCCACTCTTTAATCTCTGAGGTTGGGGGAGTTTCAAATCCATAGCGCTTCGATTGGAACCAGCCAAATTTTTGTTTAATTTCTATTAGAAATTCCACATACTTAAATGGAGCCAGGACTGCATCAATAACAGGCACTCCGACGTACTCCTGAAGTTCTTTATAAAAGCCAAACTGTATAGTGCAGCCGAGTATAATGACCTCAGCTTTATCCTGCTCGACGGCTTCTCTCGCTGCCTCTTTAAGCATTTTTTCTGCTGCCTGTTCATCTTTATGAAAATCATGAACCCCCAGCCCCACAGGCTTAAAAGAAGCCAGCTTATCAGCAAAGCCGTACTTGAATACATTTTCCCTCATCGCCGGAACCCATTTTTGACGCCCAACAATAACAGAAAACCTGTCACCAAGTGTTGTTGCAATGTGCATACAGGCTTCTGCAGGTGCTGTCACTACCATCCGTTCAGTAATTTCTCTTGCCTCACGCAACCCCGGATCATAGAAGCAGCCGATAACAGCTGCATCATACCCATCTTTCTCGGCCTGCTTGATTAAATGAAGCACATCGGTCATAACCAGCATTTCATAGTAGTGATATTCCAGGTGCTGAGGCCCTCTCTTTAAGGAAATAACATCTACTTCTGTTCCTGCCATTTTTTCTTCATTAAGTATTTCGTTGATCGGGGAATCGAAGATATCAGTTCCTACCGGATTAATAAAAAGCACTCGCCTTGTCATAAAAACACCTCACTGTCTGTTGAAATCATTTTCCAGGCAAACAATTACTCCACCCTTAAAACACACAAACTCCCTGCCTAATCAAAAAATTGGCTTTAAGGTGAATTCCTTAACCAAAATGCTTCGTAATGAATCACAAACCTTTATTACTGCATAAACTTATGACAGTAAACAAAATGACCTGTTTCAACCTCGACCATCTCCGGTATAGCGCTGGTACATATTTCAGTTGCATCGCAACAGCGTGGGTGAAATCCACACCCACTGGGAACATTAACCGGGCTGGGTATTTCTCCTCGTGAAGCAATTTTTGCAGGCCTGAGGTTTTCTTCATCTTCTGAAACTACCGGCACTGAAGAAATTAGCATGCGAGTATACGGATGCAGTGGTGTGCGAAAAAATTCCGCTGCGGGCGCTACTTCGCAGATTTTACCAAGGTACATAATAGCTATTCGGTCAGCAACATTTCGCATAACCCCAAGGTCATGGGTTATGAAAAGATAAGAAAAACCAAATGTTTTTTGCAGCTCCAGCAGTAAATTAATCACCTTGGCCTGCATTGACACATCCAGCGCTGATGTGGGCTCATCCAAAACAATCAGGGATGGATTAACCGCAAGAGCCCTGGCTACTGCCACTGACTGCTTTTCACCTTCACCCAGTTCCAACGGATGTTTAAAAATAAAACTGGTCGGAAGCTGAACCCGATCAAGAAGTTCTTTTACCTTGGCCGTTATTTCATTATCCGGAACAATTTTGTGAACACGTAGGGGCATCGCCAGGATTTCATGAATATATTGCCTGGGATTTAAAGAAGTACCGGGATCCTGGAACACTATCTGGATATCTTTCTTTAAAGCTTTAGACCGACGACTGGTTCCAACCGATATATCCTCGCCCCTAAAAAGAATTTTCCCGGAAGTTGCCCCGTATATGCCAACAACTGTATAAGCAACTGTGCTTTTACCGGAACCCGACTCACCAACCAGCCCGAGAGTCTCACCCTCATTAAGTGTAATGTTGACACCATCTACAGCTTTAACAAGCCCCTGGGCTGTCTGGAAGTACTTTTTCAGGTTATCTATCCTGAGTAACTCTCCCAATTTATGCACTCCTATTATGACCTGATGCAGCAGCGCTCCATTCAGGTTTGATAATAATGTTTCAATCTTTCAAAAAACAGCTTACACACTATTTTCACTTTTACTTTTTCGCATGGTAACAGGCAACTTTATGTTCATCTCCCAGATCAAAGAAAGGCGGTCTGTCCTTAGAGCAGATATCCTTTTTGTGTTCACAACGTGGATGAAACCTGCACCCGGTAGGCGGTTGGATATATTCTGGAACCCGGCCCGGAATACCCTGCGCAATTCCTCCCCCTGTAAGTTTCGGAACTGCTTCCAGTAAGCCCCGGGTATAGGGATGTTGTGGGGATCTGAAAATATCCGCTGATTTTGCCACTTCAACAGTTCTGCCTGCATACATAACGTAAACTCTGTCCATCCATTCCCTGATTACTCCCAGGGAATGCTCAATATACAGGGTGGCTGTATTACGCTTTGTCATCATAAACATTGACAGCCGCAGGATCTGGTCCTGAATAGTTACATCTAATGCAGTTCCCGGTTCATCAGCAATTAGCAGCTCGGCATCCGATACCATCGCAAGGGCAATACAAACTCTTTGTTTCATGCCCCCACTTAGCTGTACAGGATAGTTGGAAAGGAGTCTTTCCGGATCGTGCAAAGCAGCTTCTGACAAGGCTTTGACAGCTTTTTCGTGGATCTCCTTCTTGGATGGCCTTCTTCCGGTTTTCCGCCACTCCTGGGAGCGGATCACATCATATAGTTGTTGACCAATTGTAAAAACCGGATTGAGCGCTGCTGTCGGATTTTGAAAAATTGCTGTTATATCCACTCCCCTGATGCTCTGTAATTCCTTTTTCTTCATTTTGCAAATATCTTTACCTTTAAAAAATATTTCACCGCTGTCTATCTGGCCTGCCGGTTTAGGCAGGATTCCCATAATTGCGCGCATTGTAGTTGTTTTGCCGCACCCTGTTTCGCCAACCAAACCTACTTTTTCCCCATGACGTACTTCTATGTTCATGCCGTCTACCACTTTTAATTTACCTTCATAGGTCATGTAGCTAACGCAAAGGTCACGGACATCGAGTAATTTGTCGGTTTCGGTCATCGCTAAACCTCCTCTACGGCCAGCATGTCACGAAGACCGTCACCCAAAAGATTAAAACCGAGAACTGTAAATACAATGGCCAGGGCAGGACATACTGTTGTCCACCACTGGTCAGGCATATATTTTGCTCCATCCGAAACCATTGTTCCCAAATCGGGTGTTGGTGGCTGTGCACCCAAACCAACAAAACTAAGGCTTGCCGCAATTATAATAACGATACCGACATCCAGTGTCATTTTAGTAAATATCGCTGAAATACTGTTCGGCAATATTTCTTTAAAAATTATATAAGGTGTTGAGGCACCGGTTACCTGTGCAGCCTGCACGAAAAATTCATTCTGAAGCGAAGATGATATCCCATAAACTAAACGGGCATACCAGGGCCACCACATTAGCGTCACCGCTAACATGGCATAAAAAACATTTGGCGGCAGTACTGCCGTTATAGCCATAGCCAGGATTAGTGGAGGAACGGCTAAAAAAACATCTGTAATTCTCATAATCAAGGTATCAATCCAGGTATCCCTGAAATACCCTGCCACCAGCCCCGCCACAATGCCCGGTGGCGCTGCCAGTCCAATCACAACAAAACCCATCATCAGGGAGAATCGAAACCCAAAAATTACCCGGGTTAAAATATCCCTGCCTACTGCATCTGTACCAAGCCAGTGATCCGGGCTTGGAGGTTGCATTGCAACGCTAAAATCAACATACGCACCCCTGTGTTCAGGATATGGTGAAACCCAAGGGGCAAATATAGCAAGGAACAAAACAATTAGAACAATAACCAGGCCAACAATGGAAAGGTAATTTCCGGAAAACTTATACCAGGCTCGCTTCAGGTTATCTTTACGTTTTTCCCATAACCGTTCTTGAATTTCCTGAGTAGAATCAGAGTGCACTGGTGCGATCCCCCCTCATACGGATCCTTGGATCAAGGTAGGCTACAACCACATCTACAACAATATTTACAACAACAAATGTTATTCCCAAAATCATAACAACCGCGGCAACCGCATTAAGGTCTTTACGCAGGATCGCATTTACGCCATACCGGGAAATCCCCGGCCAGTTAAATACAAGTTCTACCAGAAAAGCATTACTGAGCAACGCGGCAAAGTCCAAGCCTAATATTGAAACAGTCGGTATTAATGATGGCTTTAGAAGGTACTTAAACATTATTTTTCGTTCAGGGATTCCATACGCCCTGTGAGCCAAAATATAATCTTTCTGCAGGTTATCGCTCATACTGGAGCGGGCAATTCTTGCCTGCTGTGATAACCCTGCCATGGAAAGACTCAATGCCGGCAAAAATATGTGTGATAATGCGCTAAAAAAAGCCCTGAAGTTGCCCGTGATCAGGCTGTCAAGAGTGATCATACCGGTAATAAAAGGTGGTGGTGGTATATTGGAAGATAATCGTCCGGATATTGGAAAAGCATCCATGTAAAATCCAAAGAGCAGTACAAATACTATGGCGAATACAAAAGCAGGAGTTACAACACCCAGGTAAGATATTATTCGCACAACGTTATCTACCCAGGAATTCTTCTTTTGTACAGAAAGAACCCCCAGCAATATACCAAAAAAAGTCATCATTATTCCAGAATAAATGGCAAGCTCCAGCGTAGCCGGTAAAAATACCCTGATATCCTGGCTCACGCTTCTCCGTGTATACAGAGATGTTCCGAAATCACCCTGGACCACACCCTTCAACCACATAACATACTGGACCGGATAAGATCTGTCCAGGTGCATTTCGGCGCTAATATTATCCACAACCTCTTGTGGGGCTCGTGCTCCGAGAGCAAGTCTAACCGGGTCACCAGGGACAACCCTGGAGATAACAAAAATCAGTATGGAAAGACCCAGCAGCACGCCAATTGAGAGGGCGAGCCTCCTTAGAATAAAGGTTGACAGTTTCATGCTAAGACCTCCGTGTAATCATAAAAGCTACTTGAATCAGGGTAAGGACCTTAGAAGCCCTTACCCTGTAATATTGTATTAATTACCTAACAATTCAGCCCGCTTAACTGGATCAACCTGGATAAACCTTGCAGCTGTATTGTAGCCCATAACAGGAATCGGATCCTGGGCCTGCGGCCAGGTTATATAATGAGACTGGTAGGCATGGCGCTCCATGTTATCGTAGGCAAAAATTGTCGGAGCAAGCTCAACAATCATTTCCTGTATATCCATGTAAATTGCAAAGCGCTCTTCACGATCTACTGTTCTCATTGCTTCTTCAATCATCACATCAACATCATCACTTAACAGCCATTCAGTTTGTTCCCATGTGCCGGCATTTGAAGAATGGTACTTGGCTTCAAGAATTGAACCGGCTTCACCATAATGCGGTGATACCCAGATACTCGTTATATGTGGTGTGGTTTCAATACTACCAGCCTGATCAATCATGCTCATCCATGGGGTACTTACAATCTCAACAGGTAGCCCCACTTTCTGACTTTCCGCCTGGGTCATCAGGGCTATCTTCTCAAGATCGGCCACTTCTGCCGTCCAGGCATATTCAATCGGGTATTGATCCCACTGCCCTGCATACTGTGAAAGTGCCATTTCTTCTTCCGCTTTTTCCAGGTCATAGGAATACTGGTAAACATCCGGATTCCATCCTGGGAGCACACTGGAAACAGGACCCCTGGCTTGTTCGGTTCCCGGATAAATATCCTGGACCAGTGAATCATAATTAAAGGCATAGGATAAAGCTTTACGGGCATGGACACAGTCCAGAGGTGGCTTTTCTGTATTCATCATCAGGTAAAGCTGGCCTCCATCCGGCCACCTGGCCAGGTCAACACCTTCAATCTCTTGCAATGAGTTAAATGCTTCCAGGGTCTGCCACTGATCAGAGATATCAATATCACGACGCATCATACCCGTTCTCACAGTTGCTGCCTCAGTAGTTCCGATCATTTCGAAAATATCCGGAGCCATTGGATCAAGGTATGAAAAGTAATCATCGAATTTCTCCATGTCCAGCTGTGTTGCTACATCAAACTCCTTAACCATGTAAGCCCCTGAACCGGCATCATTATCATTTAGGAAGCCTGTACCGTAATCACCAAACTCACCATGTGGCCCATCTTGAAGATTATCCATTACAAGATCTTTGTTCACAATGTAAAGCCTGGTCAGGGTGGAAAGAAACGGACCAAAAGGTTCGGGCAAAACAAACTCAACAGTATAGTCATCAATTGCTTCAACCGAAGAAATCCTGCCGCCGAAGATATAGGCAAATCCTTCACCAACGGCTTGCAACCTCTCAAAACTAAATACGACATCTTCAGCAGTTAATTCTGTGCCGTCATGGAACAGCACACCTTCATTCAGATAAAACCGGTAAGTAAGATTATCTTCAGTAATCTCCCAGCTCTCAGCAAGGTGAGGATTAAACGAACCGTCGGGATTAGGATAGACAAGAGTGTCATATAAGTTAGTCAGTGCTGTAGAACTGGAAAAGTCTGAACCTATTGCAGGGTCAATCTGAGTTGGCCATGAAAAAGTTTTTCTTAAATAAACAGGTCCATCAACGGAAGGCTCTTCCACTGGCTCCTCATCAGGATCCGGTGCAACATCTTCTTCGTATTCACCGGGTCCACAACCAAAAGCAAACACAAACATTAACACAACAATAAAAAACAAAACCCACTTAGCCTTATGCATTTACTCTGCACCCCCTGTGCTAAAACAAAATTTAATACCACTGCCATTTTTCACATCCAGACCTGCGCCCTCATGATCACCTCCAAACCAGTCAACACCTATATTTGGTAGTTAAATTAAAATCATTACAAAAATATTGCTGTAAAGTGATAAACAATGTTCGCGCAGAAAAATGGTTATCCTTTGTCCTGACAAGACAAGATATTCTGCAAAAATTATGATAGACTGACAATTTAGAAGTTTTCCGAAAATGATAGAGAGCTCTCGAGCATAGGGAAGGCCTGCAATACGGGGAAAAGTGGCAGCTACAATTTTCTAAATATTTAATTCCCCATTAAAAAACTTTTTTAACTTCAAAGCAATCAGCGTATCAAGACAATTGCTTTCCAGCACAATATTTTCGCTCCAGACTTCTTTTGCTTTATTTATTCTATACTTTACTGTGTTTGGATGTATGTACAAAACCTTACCTGCAGCAGAGAAACTTTTTTGACACTCGATAAACACTTCCAGTGTTTCCAGTATACTTTTATCCAATTTTTCTGCTCCGGGTAAAACCATGTTTATATAGTTTTTAACTTCCGGGGTATGAGGCATTTCGCATAGCAACCTGTAAATTCCAAGATCATCAAAGAATACTGTTCTTTCTCCACTGGCAAAGTATCTAATCATTTTTAATGCCGCTTTCGCCTGAGAATAGCTCTGGGCAAGGTTGATAAAACTGTCAACATAACTACCAACACCCAGAACAAAATTTTCTTTTCCAATAAATCGTTCGCAGTTGTGAGCTACTTCTTTTACCAGGCCAGTCAATCTTTTTTTCCTCGAATCCACTTCGCCGGAATCAAGTGAAATAATAATATCACTATCCTTAACTGCAACAAAACTATCCTTAAATCGTGAATCCAACAATTTTCTTAAAGAAGCCACCATTTCTTCTCTTTTGCCAAGTGCGCCCGGCACATGGTATGGCTCTGGAAGGCTTTCCACTGAAAAATCCATCTGAATAACTATAACCACATTTAAATAAGAAAGATTTAGCCCATACATTTTGCCCTGTTTGACAAGAGCCTCTTTTGAAACAAAATTCCCTGACAACAGAACTTCACAAATATTATTGAACATCTTCTGCCTCTGTTCAGCCAGGTTAATATTACGGATAAAGTCCAGAGCAATTGCCGTCGAAGCATGAGCAATGGCATAAATATCAACTTCATCAAAACTCTTTAATATTTCCCAAACTGTAAGGTAACCAAAAATAGAAGATTTTATCATTACAGGTTTAACTGCTACTCTGAATTCCTGTTCCTTAATTATTAAATTTGCATATGAAGGATGCTCCCCGGTAAGACTTGTATTATGGAAATTTTCCCGGGTAAGCAGTTGAGGCATTCCATTCTTGATAAATTCCTGACCACCTTCAAAATAAGGTTCCTCATTCACAGTATTTAATGAGGCATCCAATAATAAAACAGGGCTTTTAACCAGCTGAGCAAGGGTTGCAACAACTTCCTTTGATTCAGCACCATTAAGAATTGCATTAATCATCAAAGAGTTAATTTCAGTAGAGCGACCTAAAAGGTACGCCTGTCGGTTAAGGATTGCCTGAAGCACAGCCCTGATCACACGCGCATAAGGCATGTCCCCGGGCATTCTGAGCAATGGCACTGATAGTTCATCAGCGACCTTGATTGCTTCAGAGGTTAAGTTTGTTCCAGTCCCCGGGTTAAAACAAACACCGGCAACTAGTGGCGCCAACTTTATCAGTAAGTTCAGTTGGCCGGCCTCATCGTCACGAATACCATAAAAAGCAGTAAGAATAAGTTCTCCACCTTTTAACCAATGAACAGGATCCGGTACCTCCAATACCGTAACATCACGGATCTCACGATCCAGGCCACTCTCACCCGCGAGAACTTCAATGCTCTGCAGTTCTGGAAGTTCCAGCGCTTCACGAATGCTAATATTGGCCATAAAAGCTTCCTCCGGCTAGCTGTATCAAAATTGCTAAAAATTGTTCTATATATTTAAAGCTGCTACCTGTAAGCCAAACTAGTAAGAAATGAGGTTTAACTGGATATTTTTCAGATTTTTTACCTTTAGCTCTTTAGCTATTGAGCACAAAATGAGTAATTACTTATTCTTCATAATCACTATAAGTCCTGCAAAATATAAATACCTTTTCTCATATCACGATTATTAGATCTCAAGGTGACATTATCACGTACTAACCACACTTAAATTTCCAAGCCCTTGACACAGCTCCTTGATCATGTTATAAGATTTATGCCCGAAACAAATTTTACTGCCAAAACACCTCACATTCTGCCATATGTATAGCTTTCACCTTTATCTTTAAACAATTTATAATTAACACCCAAAGGCCAATGCTTTTTCTTTAATAGCTCAATCAAGCTTCAGGTGTTAGCCATGTTATCCTTCTTTTGAATTCGCCAACTTAAGCTAGAGGAGTTATATTGAGTACGCATAACTGCATGACAATGAACCCGAACATATACCTACATTAAAGTGATTGGAAGTGTATATATTGGATATACTCGAAGCAATTAAAAACCGAAGAAGTATAAGAAGGTACAGTCACCAGGAAATATCTGATCAGGATTTAAAAAAAATAGCAGAAATGGCACACTGGGCACCCAGTGCGGGAAATATCAATCCCCGATATTATATTTCTATAAAAAACCCCGAAATGATTGAAGCTATCAAATCCCTATCCCCGGGGATGTTTGGTAATCCCACGGCTGTTATGCTTTTATGCGCTGATAAGGCTAAAGCAGAAGAGAAAGCAAGTACAAATGGTTATATCTACTCAATAATGGATGTTGCAATGGCTGCACAAAACATGCTGCTCGCTGCTCATGCACTTGCTCTTGGCGCTTGTGTAATCCGCTCTTTTCATGCTCAGGCTATTGGAAAGCTGTTGGGTCTTCCAGAGCACATCGTACCAGAATTAATTGTTGCTCTAGGTTTCCCAGAAGGAGATCTACCCAAGGGAATAAGAAATGATTTAAGTGAAATCTACCACCAAGAATGCTACAAAGGGAGTATCGGAAATGGAAAAAGATAATTTGAAGCAAGACGCTCACAAACTAATATGTTATATGGCTACAAGTGCATGCAACCTGGTTGGCGAACCACCCTTGTATGGGCCCTTCCGGCTGGTAGATGCAGCAAGCCGCCTTATTGATTTATTGGAAGAAAATGAAGCGACCAGCAACAATTTGTTAGAAGCCAGGCAGCTGATCGAGGACAAAAAATATCTCGTCATGCATAATGAGCAAGAATTTACAGAATTTCTAAACGACCTAGTTTTAAAACTGGCAGAAGGGTTCAAAGAGTAATACAATAAAACAGCCCAGATAATCCTACTCATATACATTAAGGCAAAAATAACCGGCCACAAAACAAGCTGGCCGGTTATTTTGTTTTTTGAGCAAAAATACAGGTAATTAATCTTTTAAAGCGCTTAGAATAGAACGCAGGCGTTCGCGGTAACCGGCGGCTTCGATTACAGTTCCGGTAACCACAATGTCAGCCCCGGCCTGGCGGACCCGGCGGGCATCAATAGCCGTG
>Ga0207421_10004544_pt1 | contig 15912 bp, 14 predicted proteins | sample SodLakKL_010_SED_4_FD_187542 | JGI IMG/M metagenome (GOLD analysis project Ga0207421, IMG submission 187542) | Alkaline sediment microbial communities from Lake Tanatar, Kulunda Steppe, Russia - 8KL_010_SED (SPAdes) (version 2) | ecosystem: Environmental > Aquatic > Non-marine Saline and...
ATCGCGTTACTTTTGATTCCGTTTCTTCTGGGGTTTTTGCCGGGCGGCCTCTTTAAAGGAAGGTTTGAAAAGCAGACCGATTCCGATGTGCAGGGATGAGCCAATCCAAGTGTAAAGAAGCATTTGTTGCGAAAAGCATCCAATACATGGACCATGACAAAGCGCAATGGCGTTGCGCTTTTTTTATGTTCGCAATCTCTTCAATTAAGCGTATCACCGGATGGGGGATTGTGCTATAATGGTTTATGTGTGAAACCCGTCACGAACCAACGATAAAGGGGGCGGGGTTTTTCCTGAAAATAAAAATTGGAGGTCGTTTATGGAGTTTGCATCGAGCAAAGGGACGTTGCGTTACATTTTGGAAGGGAACGAGGACAAACCCGTACTCATGTTCATCCACGGCGTTGGCATGAATTTGAGCGCGTTCAAGGCGCAAGTGATTGGTTTGAAAGACGACTACCGCGTGCTGTGCGTCGATTTGCCGGGCCATGGCGGAAGTTATGATCCCGAGCGATTCACATACAAGGAGACGGCGGAAGCGTTTCTCGAGCTGCTCGACCATTTGAAGATCGATGAGACGACGCTTGTCGGGGTATCCTTGGGTGGACACATTGCGCAATATATGGCGTTTCATTATGAAGAAAGAGTCCGGGGCGTTGTCGACATCGGCTCCATCGGACTGCATATGAAGCTTTCCAAACCGATGAAACTGCTGATGCCTTTTGCGCTTCGGTTTGCGAGGCTTTTGCCCGAGAAACTCTTTTGCAAGATGTTTGCGAAAGACAAGGCCGTCAAAAAGGAAAACATCGAAAACCTCCACGAAACCTCTTTGAAAACGGGAAAGAAAAAAATCATGCAATATTCCTTCGCGATGCTTCGGGAGATGAAAATGCCCATCCCGCACCCTATCAAGCAACCCGTTTTGATCATTCACGGCGAAAAGGAAGCGGGCTTCATCAAAAAACGCGGCGAGAAATGGGACGAGGAAACGTCGAACACCACACGCATTCTTCTTAAAAATACCGGACACGTTGCCACGGGCGATGACCCCGACAAAGTGAACGCGTTGATCGCCGATTTTGTAGAAGGTCTTTAGGAATCGACAGTAGATAACGCAAAAGCGCCAACGATTGAATCGTTGACGCTTTTTTTGTGCTTTATTGTGGGTTTATTGGCGTTCCTTGAAGAGGCCGTTTTTGATGAGGTCCATCACCACATCGACGATGTAGTCGATGTCGTCGTTGCGTTCTCCTAATTTGAAGACGACTTTGAGGCCGATGAAGTTGGCGATGCCCATTAAAACAAAGCTCACAACGTCGGTGTCGATCTCGCGGAGTTCTCCTTGTTTGACGGCGGCGTCCAAGCCTTTCTTGTAGCGCTTGGCAAACGACATGTAGTAATCGCGGAAAAGATCTCGGTCGATGTAAAGCGATTCCCAGATGATGTTGTACATCTCCGGGTTTTTCCTGGCGTACTCGATGAAGGCTTTGACGCCTTCGCGTTCTTTGTCGTAGCGGCTTTCCATCTTGTTCACTCTTGCGGCGATGTAGCGGCGGATGTTGTGGGAAAAGGTCAGAAGCAGATGCTTATAGAGGACGAGTTTGCTTGGAAAGTAAAGATACAGCGTACCGGCGGCGACGCCGGCGTCGTCGGTGATGTCGGCAATGGTGGTGGCGTGGTAGCCGTTTTTGTAAAACAGCTTGATCGCGGATTTCTCAATTTCCTGAAACGTTGTTTTGGCGTTTCGGGTTGTGGGTTCTTTAATGTTTAGGTCCATCATAACAATACTCCTTGCATGAAATTTCGTTGACAGTGAAAGCGCTTTATGCTAATATATGAATATCCATTCATAATGTGAATATATATTCATAAAGTGAACTATGATTCATATAAAGTATACTCCATTCGGCGTTATTTGGCAAGAAACGTTTCATCAATTTGTATAAAACAGAGGAGGATTTTTGTGAAAAAAGTGTATGTGATAGGTGGGAAACGCACCGCGATTGGCCGTTTCATGGGAACGCTTTCAGAGATGCATCCCGCCGAGTATGGAGCAAGCGTCGTCAAGGAGTTGCTCAAATCGTCCGGGGTTTCCGCGGAAACGGTGGACGAAGTTTTGGTGGGGAACATATTGCCTGCCGGTCTTGGACAAGGCGTAGCCCGACAGATTTCCATAAAGGCGGGGGTTCCAAAAAGCGTTCCGGCCTATGGCGTCAACATGGTCTGCGGTTCCGGCATGAAAACCGTCATGAACGGGTATATGTCTTTGCAAAACGGCTGGCACGATATCGTAATCGCCGGAGGCGTCGAAGCGATGTCCAAAACGCCTTACATTTTACCAGACAAACTTCGCAAAGGCAACAAGATGGGCGGATTCAACGTCAAGGACCATATGATCGACGATGCGCTCATGGATGCCTTTGACAACATCCACATGGGCGTGACGGCGGAAAACATCGCGAAAAAATACAACATTTCCCGCGAGGAACAAGACGAATTCGCGCTCGCTTCGCAAGAAAAGGCCGCAAGCGCGCAAGACGCCGGCCGTTTCGACGACGAAATCGTGCCGATTACCGTGAAAACACGCAAAGAAGAAATTGTGTTCGACGAAGACGAACACTTGAACCGGGGCGCGAACAAGGAAAAACTCGCGAAGCTTCGCCCGGCATTTGTGAAAGACGGCACCATCACCGCGGCGAACGCTTCAGGCATCAACGACGGCGCGAGCTTTATGCTTTTGGCTTCGGAAGACGCGGTGCAAAAGCACAACTTGAAACCGCTCTTTGAAGTGGTCGGCATCGGCCAGGGAGGCGTCGCCCCCGACATGATGGGCATGGGGCCGATTCCGGCGATCGAAGCCGCGCTCAAACATGCGGATTTAGACTTTGACAAGCTTGATTTGTTGGAACTAAACGAAGCGTTTGCGGCGCAGGGACTCGGTGTCATGCGAGAACTAAGCGCACGCTACGGGGTATCCAAAGAAAAACTCATGGAAAAAACGAACGTCAACGGCGGCGCCATCGCGCTCGGGCATCCTGTTGGAGCCAGCGGCAACCGCATCACGGTGACGCTCATGCATGAAATGTTGAAACGGAAAAGCACTTACGGTCTTGCATCGCTTTGCATCGGCGGAGGCATGGGGACCGCAATCATATTGAAAAGAATGGAGAATGCGTAATGCGTTTGAAAGACAAAGTTACGATTGTGACCGGCGGCGCGCAAGGACTAGGCCGCGCCATGGCCGAACGTTTTGCCGAAGAAGGCGCGAAAGTGGTAGCGCTCGACATGAAAGAAGCGGAGTTTGACCACGAAGCCATTGAAAGCCGCGTGCTTGATGTCACCGATGTAGATGCGTGCAAAGCGGTGGTGGATTCGATTCTGGAAAGTTATGGAAAAATTGACGTTTTGGTCAACAACGCCGGCATCACCCAAGACGCGATGACCAAAAAAATGACCGACGAGCAATGGGACAAGGTGTTGAACGTGAACTTAAAAGGCGTCTTCAACTTGACCCGCCACGTCGGTCCGAGGATGGAAAAAGACGGAGGCGGCGCCATCTTGAACATTTCAAGCGTCGTCGGCGAATACGGCAACATCGGCCAGGCGAACTACGCCGCAAGCAAGGCGGGCCTTTTGGGCCTTTCCAAAACCTGGGCGAAAGAATTCGCCCGCAAAGGCACTCCGGTACGCGTCAACGCCATTGCGCCCGGATACATCATGACCGACATTTTGAAAACAGTCCCGCAAGATCTTCTGGACAAGTTCGCCGGCATGACCATGCTCAAGCGATTGGGCGAGCCAAGAGAAATCGCCGACACGGCCGTTTTCTTGGCGAGCGATGAAGCAAGCTACATCACCGGACAAACCATCAGCGTAAATGGTGGCATGAGACTGTAAGCAGGAGTGGTAACATGAAAGACATACATGTGGGTGTGGTCGGAACGGGGATTTATCTCCCCGAAAAGACCCGTACCGCGAAAGAAATCGCCGAGGCCACAAATGGAAACTGGACCGAAGAAAACATTGTCAGGAAACTCGGCATCAAGAAGGTCTACGTTCCTTCCGATGAGGATGGCACGCAAGAAATGGCGCTCAAAGCCGCGAAGGACGTATTGCGCAAAACGGGCACGGACCCGAAAGAAATCGATGTGATTTTGGACATCGGCGAAGAATGGAAAGAATATCCCCTGACCACTTCGGCGCTTTATGTTCAAGGCGAACTCGGCGCCATAAACGCATGGGGCGTTGACCTTCAAAACCGCTGCGCCACATGCCTTAGCGCATTCAAGATGGCCAAAGACATGATGCTCGCCGACAAAGAGGTGAAAAACGTGCTGATTGTCGGCGGATACCGCAACGGCGATTTTGTCGACTATTCCGACCCGAACATGTCGATGATGTACAACTTGTCGGCCGGAGGCGGTGCGGTATTGCTTCGCAAAAACTACGGAAGAAATCTCCTCCTTGAATCGCATCTCATCGCCGACGGTACGCTCGCGCGTACCGCCGGTGTCGAGATTGGCGGCACGAAAAACCCCATCACGAAAGACAATCTTGATAAAGCCTATAAATCCTTGAGGCTTATGCAGCCGCAAAAAATGAAAGACCGTTTGAACGAAGTTTCCGTTCCGAATTGGTTCACGTGCATCGACAAAGCCCTGAGCAAGTCGGGGTATTCACGCAAAGACCTCGATTACCTAGCGATTTTGCACATCAAGCGTTCGGGGCATGAAGGCATGGTGAGCGAACTCGGTCTTTCTCCTGAACAAACTGTCTATCTTGAAGAGTATGGCCACATGGGACAACTCGACCAGATTCTTTCTTTGGATTTGGCCCTCAAAGAGGGCAAAGTCCAAGAAGGTTCTTTGATTGCTTTAATCGCCGCAGGCATCGGCTATGTCTGGGGCGCTTCGGTCATTCGATGGGGTGAAACGGATGAACATAACTAATTTGCTCAGGGTGCTTTTTAACAGTTTAAACACCGGAAGCGTTTATGCGCTTGCGGCGCTCGGCATTGTGCTCATTTTCCGCACAAGCCGCACGACGAACTTCGCCCAAGGGTCGATTGGGACCCTAAACGCCTATGTTGCCGGCTATTTGTTTATGACTTTTGGCTGGAGTATTTGGGTTGTTGCGCTCGCTTCGATGGCGACGGCGTTTGTGACGGGGATTTTGATCGACGTCTTCGTCATACGTCCGGCGGCGAAAGTGAACCCCATTTCCAAACAAATCATCACATTGGGCTTGATTATTGTAATCGTCGGGGCGATTCCGTTCATATTCGGGGTCGACACCTATCAGCTTTCTCGCTTTTTCACAACGGGTGCATACACCGTCGCGGGAGCGACGTTGCGCCATAACACCATTTTTGTGGTGCTGCTTTCACTGTTTTTGATGAGCGCCATCTTTTGGTTCATTCAATACACCAAATGGGGGCTTGCCATCCGCGTGACCGCCTCCGATGAGACGACCTCACGTTTGATGGGAGTCCCGACGAAGACCGTTACGATGCTTTCTTGGGCGACCGCCGCAATGCTTGGGACTTTGGCGGCGTTGATCATCGCTCCGCAAGGAAGCGTCAACCCGAATTTCATGGTCGATGTGCAGGTGAACGCGTTTTTCGCCGGCGTGCTTGGAGGGTTCCAAACTTTTTACGGGGCGGTTATCGGCGCCTACATCATCGCTTTTGCGAGAAACTTCACCAACTTCTACATTTCCGACATTTGGGCGGACGTCATTGTGTATTCGTCCATCCTTGTTTTCTTGTATCTTAAACCATTCGGCCTCTTTGGCAAAAAACCGATACGGAAGGTGTAGGTGGAGGCTATGGATATGAAAAAATGCATGGAATGCATGAAAACTCGTTGGAACCGTTTCGTCGCTTTGCTTAAGCGCCATCCACCCTTGCAATATGTGATTTTTGGCGGGATGCTCGCCATTATGGGCTTAGGACCCTATTTTGGGATTATCCCGGTCAGCACCGCCATGTTCGGCGCGCTCATCACCGTCATGATTTGGACCGTCGCGGCGCTTGGCATCAATCTTTTGCTTGGGTATGGCGGCTTGATTTCGCTCGCGACCGCAGGCTTTATGGGCGTCGGGGCGCTTGGTGTGGGCATCTTCATGACCGAATACGGATGGCCCTTTGAACTTGCGGCGCTTATGACATTGTTGATTAGCGGAGCGCTTGGGCTTTTGATTGGCATCTTTTCGTTGAAAGTCTCCGGCATCTATTTGGCCATCGGCACGCTCTTTGTCGGGGAGATTCTCCGTCGGATTTTCACAAACGTTCCCATCTTCGGCGGCGAACGGATCAACATTGGTGAGATCACTTTTTTGGGTCGTTTCACCATAGACCGCAACTTGCCCTTTCAAGATTTCGCTACCGGTGCTTCGCAGTATGAACGCTATTGGCTTTATTTGATTTTGACCGTGCTCATGGTGCTTACGATGATTGTTGTACACAACATCGTCAAAAGCCGTACTGGACGAGCTTTCATGGCGATGAGCCGCAGCGAAAACGCGGCGCAGTCGATGGGTATCAGCATCATCAAATACCGTTTAATCGCTTTCATCGTGGCGACAATGCTCGCTACGCTCGGGGGCATCATGTACGCCATTTATTTTCAAAACGCTCCGACGGAAGCTTGGACGCTTATTTTGAGCCTTATGATTATCGGGGCGGTGGTGGTTGGCGGTTTGAAATCGATTTTTGGCACGTTTTTGGGCGCGGTGATTATCCATCTTGTGCCGAATCTGTATTTACGCCCCCTCTTCGGCGATGTTCGTTCTTTGTTTACGGGTGTTTTAATCATCGTGGTCATTCTCTTTTACCCTCGCGGCGTTGTTTTTGTGGTTACAGATTTAAAAAAACTGTGGGGCAAACTGAAAAAACGCCTGCAAGGCCGAAAGGAGACCGCTCATGATGAACAGTCCTAAAAAGCCCATCTTAGAACTCAACAAGGTGACCATGCGGTTTGGCGGCCTTGTGGCGGTCGACAACCTCAGCTTTACGGTGCATGAAAAAGAGATAGTGGGTCTTATTGGGCCAAACGGAGCCGGCAAAACGACCGTTTTCAATTGCGCGACACAATTTTACGACGATTACGAAGGAGACATTCGGTTTTATACCGAAGCAGGCGATTCGGTCGACCTCCGTTCGAAGAAGGTCACCGAAATTGCGCCGCTTGGCATCAGCAGGACCTTTCAAAACATTGAACTTGTGCAAGACCTTTCAATTTTGGACAACGTTTTGATTGGGGCGCATTACAAGTTTGAAACCGGTGTGTTTCGCCACATTTTCAAAACGAAGAAAGCGCGCGACGAGGAACAAGTCTGGAAAGCGCGCGCCGAAGAAATTTTGAAGTTTATGAACATCGCCCATTTGAAACATTTCTACGTCGCCGGCCAGCCTTATGGCATTCTCAAAAAGATTGAGATCGCCCGGGCGATGATGATGAACCCGCGCCTGATCATTTTGGATGAACCCGCGGCCGGGTTGACGGATTATGAAACGGATGAACTTGAAAAACTCGTTTACCGCATCCGCGACGAATACAACATATCGATACTGCTAATTGAGCACGATATGGGCTTTGTGATGAACATCTGCGACCGTGTGTGCGCCATTAATTTCGGCAAGTACATAGCGATGGACACGCCGAAAAACATCCAAGAACATCCAGAAGTCAAAGAAGCGTATTTAGGGAGTGAAGCCTGATGCCGCTTTTAGAAGTCAAAGACCTAAGCGTATCTTATGGCGCCATCAAGGCGCTTCAAAAGGTGAACATCACCGTCGGGGAAAACAAGATTGTGGCGATTCTTGGCGCCAACGGCGCCGGAAAAAGCACGCTCCTTAAAAAAATCTCCGGATTGATGCCCGCTGATGCCGGCACTATCGTCTATGCGGGCAAAGACATTACGTCCCTATCCGCCGAACGGATTACCCAGGCCGGCGTAGTGCATACGCCGGAAGGACGGAAGATTTTCGAGGACCTCACCGTCAAGGAGAACCTGCAGATTGGCGCCTTCACAGTGAAACGAAAAACGGTGGAAGCTTCCACCATCTACAAAGACGCCATGCCCGAACGGATCAAGAAAATGATCGAAGACAAAGGACATACCGATTTTTCGGTCGACCTCACCAAGCAAGAAGTGATTCGCAACAACTTCGCCCGCGTCTATAACGTTTTCCCCGTCCTTAAAGAACGAAACCATCAAGTCGCAAAGACGCTTTCGGGCGGCGAACAGCAAATGCTGGCAATCGGTCGGGCCCTGATGGGGACCCCTAGGCTTTTGATTTTGGACGAGCCTTCACTCGGGCTTGCGCCGATGATTGTCAAAAACATTTTCTCCGTCATCGAAAAACTGAACGAAGAAGACATCACCGTCTTAATCGTTGAACAAAACGCGCTGCAAACCCTAAAAATCGCCGATTATGCCTACGTGCTCAAAGTCGGCCGCATCATCAAAGAAGGCCCGGCGCAAAAGATGATGCAAGACGATGCGCTTGTTGAAGCGTATCTCGGCAATTGACAATTTGGAACCAACTACGAATCTTTGGATTTTGTAGAAAAAATAATAGAAAAAAGTAGGAGGAGACAAAATGAAAAAGGTTTTAATTTTACTGCTTTCTTTGGCATTTGTGTTCACACTTGCCGCTTGTCGTGACGACGATGAAGAAACGTTCCGCGGCGTCACCGACACGACCATCAAAGTTGGAAACACCGCCGCCACAAGCGGAGGCTTCGCCAGCGTAGGCGTGCCGTTCAATGCGGCAATCGAAGGGTATTTCGACATGGTCAACGACGCCGGCGGTATCGCCGGACGTGAAATCGAGTTCATCCATTACGACGATGAGTTCGACGGCTCGCAAGGGTTGACCTACACGCAGGAACTTGTCGAAGAGGACAGAGTGTTCGCTCTCGTCGGACATTTTGGCACCCCGACCGTCGGCGCTACGCGTGATTATCTGAATACGATTGGCATCCCTCGCGTTTACTACGCGACCGGCATCAGTGAACTCTTCAACCCAAGAGCGGAAGGCAACGCTCGCTCAAGCTTCCCCGTGCAGCCTATTTATGACGCTGAAGGCGAAGTCATGGTGGCACGCGCTTACGACGAATACGATGCGGAAAACATCGGCGTCATCTACACCAACGCCGACGACGGCCGCGGTATGATGAACGGTATCAACTTGCGCGCCGCAGACTTGGGCATCAACTTGATCACCCGCCAGGTCGACCCGGGCTCCGCCGATTACAGCTCAGCGGCGAATGCGCTTGTCGATGCGGATGTTGACGCGATCATCGTCGCGGCAAACCAAGTTCCGGCCGATGTGGCGGTTAAAGCGCTTCATGCCGCCGGCAACGAAAAGCCTGTCTTCACAAGCTATGTCAACGCGGACGCTTCTTGGCTCGCAGGCGTAGGCGACGAAGTACAAGCCGAACAGTTCAACATGTACGCCAGCGCTTGGGTCAACATTTTTGAAGAAGACGGCGACTTTGTGCCGGGGTATCTGGAATTTGCCGAACAAGTTCCCGATTACGCCGATAACGCGTTTGCCATGGCCGGCTGGATTGCGGCACACTTCTTTGTGACCGGACTTGAAAGAGTTGGCGAAGACGAACTCACTTGGGACTCGTTTATCGACGCAATGGAAAGCGCCCCGATCGACAACCCGATGGGCGGCATCGTTGATTACGCCGATGGAGTCCGTGTGGGCACACAATCCATGGCGTTGCTTCTTGCGACCGCTACGTATGACGAAGAAGAAGAGGAATGGGTCTACGAATGGACAAACCATCGTCCAATCGACACCATTTCGAACATCATTGGAGAATAACGAATGCGGGGTGGTGCAAACCACCCCCTATTGTATGGCAAGAGAAGGAGTTTGATTATGGCAAAAACCATTACATTGGATGAAGCCTTGAACCTCGTACAAGACAAAGACCATATCGTCTCGGGCATGGCGGCGAGCGAAGGCAGGCGTTTTTTCGAACGCTTGCACGAAGTCGCAGACCGCGTCAAAAGCGTGAGCGTGGACAACTGTCTGCCGCTTGCGCCGTTTCCGTTCATGCTTGACAAGCAATACGCCGATACTTTCACTGTCAACAGCTGGTTTTATTCGCCGGATTTGCGCAAAGCCTTTGCACATGGAAACATCACGTTCATCCCGAATCAATTGCATTTTGCGGGCGTGCGGCGCATGGGGCACAAGACCCCGGATCTTTATGTCGGCAACGCGACACCACCCGACAAACACGGTTATGTTTCGCTTTCTTTGTCGAACGTCTACGAAAAACGAATGATTCAAGCGGCCAAGACGGTTGTTTTGGAGATTAATCCGAACCTACCCCGCACGCTTGGCGATATGGAAGTGCACGAAAGCGATGTCGATTATTTTGTCGAAGTCGATTATCCGGCGCCCGAATTGCCGGAAGTTCCACCGAACGAAAAAGACGAAAAAATCGGCCAATTCATCGCCGATTTGATTCAAGACGGCGACACCATCCAACTCGGCATCGGCGGCATCCCAAACGCCGTCGCCAACGCGCTCAAAGACAAAAAGGACTTGGGCGTGCACACCGAGATGCTGACGACGGGCTTTATGAAACTCTTCCGCGCCGGCGCCATCACCAACAAGAAAAAAACGCTCCACAAAGGCAAGATGGTCGCGGCCTTCGCCTTAGGCACCAAGGAGCTTTACGACTTCATCGACGACAACCCTTCGCTCATGCTTCTTGATGGAAACTACGTCAACGACCCGTGCGTCATCGGCCAAAACGACAACCAAGTGTCCATCAACACGACGCTTGAGATCGATTTGACGGGCCAGTGCGCAAGCGAATCGCTAGGCACGAAGCAATTCAGCGGCACGGGCGGGCAAACCGACACCGCCACCGGCGCGCAGCGCGCCAAAAACGGCAAAAGCTTCATCACGCTCTATTCGACCGCGAACGTGAAAAACCCCGAAACCGGCGAACGCGAGCCCGTCAGCAAAATCGTGCCCACCTTGAAACCCGGTGCCGCCGTGAGCCTTTCGCGCAACGACGTCGATTACGTCGTCACCGAGTACGGCGCCGTGAGACTCAGGGGTACAAGCGTCAAGGAACGGGTCGAGCTTTTGATTTCGATCGCCCACCCCGATTTCCGTGACAAGCTCCGCGAGGACGCGAAAAGGATAGGGTATTTGAAATGAGCACGTTCACCTTTCAAGGAAAAGAAGTGTTTTACACGACCGACGGCGATTCCAAACGGCCGCCGCTCTTGATTTTAAACGGCATCATGATGTCGCACAAAAGCTGGGAGCCTTTTCTTGAAGCGCTCACCCCGCATTTTTGCGTGATCCGCCTCGACATGCTCGACCAAGGGCTCTCCTCAAAAATGGATAAGCCCTACACGCAAAGTTTGCAAGTAGATATGCTGAAGGCATTCCATGAGCATGTGAATCTCGGAAAGTTTCACTTGGCCGCCATCAGCTACGGCGGCAGCGTGGCCATGCAGTGGGCGACGAAACACCCCGAATGCATCGAACGCATGGTGCTTTTAAACGCCGCCGCCTACACCACGCCGTGGCTCCGAGACGTCGGGCGGGGCTGGAACGAAGTGGCCAGGACAAAAAACGGCGAAGCGTATTACCATGTGACCATCCCCTACATCTATTCGCCCTATTTTTACAACGAAAACATCGACTGGATGGACGCGCGCAAGGAAAAACTGATGCCTCTTTTTGAAAACGAAGACTTCCGGCAAGCCATGATCCGTTTGACCGAAAGCGCGGAAAGCCACGATGTGCGCGAAGAACTCGCTTCTATCGAGGTTCCCACGCTCGTGGTCGCGGCGGAATACGACGTGCTCACCCCGCAAAGCGAACAGGCCTACATCGTGAAAAAGATGCCCAACGCGCAAATGGTCACCTTTGATAAGTGTGGCCATGCGAGCATGTATGAGAAACCGGAACTCTTCGTGCAAAGCCTAATCGGATTCTTACGCATGAAAGACCATACCTACACCCTATAAAAGGAAGGTGTAACTATGATGAAAAAGACCGTACAACTCTCTAACGGTGAAGAACTCGCTTACACCGAACGTTCGCCCGGTCATGAAACGACCGTACTCCTCATTCATGGAAACATGAGCAGCGGCCTACATTATCTTCCCCTGATCAACCGCCTTGAAAACGAATATCACGTGCTCGCCCCCGATATGCGCGGATTCGGCGACTCCACTTATGAGACCCCGCTTGAAAGCCTCGCCGATCTCGCCGAAGACATCGCGGAATTCATGGAAACGCTCGAAATCGAAAAGGCGTATGTGGTCGGATGGAGCACCGGCGGCGGCGTCGCCTTGAAACTGGCGGCGCTTCATCCGGACAAAGTGGAAAAGGTTGCGCTTTTGGAGTCTTGTTCTTACAGGGGCTATCCGATTTTCGAGAAGGACGAATCGATGCAGCCTCTTTACGACAAGCTTTACCAGTCGAAAGAAGAAATGGCGAAAGACCCCGTGCAAGTGCTTCCCGTCCTCAAGGCTCTTGAAGACAAAAACAAGGATTTCATGAAACAAATTTGGTCGCAGTTGATTTGGAACGTGGGGCTTCCGGATGAAGAAAACGCCGATCTCTATCTTGAAGAGACCCTCAAACAAAGAAACTTGGTCGACATAGACTGGGCCCTTCTCACCTTCAACATGTCGCACGCTTCAAACGGCGTCAGTGAAGGCGACGGCACCATCGACAACGTCAAAGCGCCCGTCTTGAACATCCACGGCATGAAGGACGCGGTCATTCCGAAAACGATGTTCGACGAAAACAACGAAATCTTAAAAGACGTCACGCCAAAGATTTACGAAGACGCCGGCCATTCGCCCATCACCGACATTCCGGAAAAACTCGCCGAAGACCTAAAAGCGTTTTTCCGCGGCTGACATCGACGCATAAGAAAACCGTGCCCGAGGGCACGGTTTTTTATAGGGGTGTTCGCTTAGGAATCGTTCGCGCTTTTACGCTGTCGTTGTTTCATGTATAAAGCGTAGCCAAACACGGCAACGCCCGAGGCGCTCGCCGCCATCCCGATATATCTGCGGGGTCCCATACGGCCGTCGATCAGCCAAGTTGGAAACTCGATGTCGCCTTCGCGGCATCGAAAAAAGCCGTGGCCGAAATCGCCGGGGGCGTAGAGTTCCAATACGCCCTCCATGTTTCCGGTATAGTGGTATACGGCGCGGTCAACTTCAAGGGACTCTTCCTCATCTGTTTCGGCGTCAAATTCTATCATCACGCGCTCATCGTCATAACATGCGTCGAGAATTTCCAATGTTTCCGGACGTTCAAGCGTGTTTTCGAGTTCGTCCGTTGCGTCCCGGTAGTAGCCTTCGCCCCTTGCGGGCATCAAAAGCAGCACAAGCCCCAAAAGCACAAGGGCCGCCCCTAATATCAACAGTTGTCTAAACAAGCTATCGCCTCCGATGCAAAAAGTCGTTGCCTAAGGACACGGTTTATAATAGCACGACAGCGGAACTTGCACAAATGAAATTGGCGTTTGGTATAATACGGCAAATCTTTGAATGCCCTATTGAAAATCGCGAGCTTTGAAGCATTTATGGTCATTGAATCCAATAAATTTGTCCGGTGGATTGTTTAAATATACGACAGGGATGAGGTCGTTCTTCCCGACGGCGTATGAAATATATGGTACAATAAATAGCAGACTTCCTTAGGGGCGATACTATGAAACCTCTCACCGCGACTTTCAAACGCATCCTATCGCTTGCAAGCGTTTTTGCGCTTGTCTTTTTGCTGGTGGTTGGTGCGCTTAGCGTTGACATCCATAGCGCCGAACCTCACTACGACACACTTATAGCCTTCGACGGACCGATCGACATCGGTCTTATCGAAAGCCATGGCGGGGAAGTGACGCGTGAGTTCACCCGCAGAAACACCGTACAGGCCACGTTGCCCGAAGCGGCCATTGACGCTCTTCACAACCATCCCTTTGTGCGGTATGTGGAACCAAACGATAAGGTAGAGGCTTTGGATACGGTGCCGTGGGGCGTTGAGCGCGTCTTTGACGATGAAAGTTACCCCTTTTCGACATGGAACACCACCATGGGCGAAAACGTCAAGGTCGGCGTCATCGACACCGGCATTGACGAAAACCATCCCGACCTCAATGTCGTAGGAGGCGTTACGACGCTTGATGAGGGAGGCCACTGGGGCGAGGATGAAAACACCCACGGCACGCATGTGGCCGGCACCATCGCCGCGCTGCAAAACGATCAAGGCGTGGTCGGTGTAAGCCCCAATGTGGAACTTTATTCGATTAAGGCCCTAGATGACGCCGATGGCGTCGGCACGACCGCCGACATCATCGACGGCATCGATTGGGCGCTTGAAAACGATCTGCAAATTTTGAACATGAGTCTCGGACTTTCTTCCGATTCGACCGCGTTCCGCGAAGCGCTAGACGATGCGTACGCCGAAGGCGTGTTGCTTATTGCGGCGGCCGGAAACGAAGGCAGCGGGGAAGATACAGTCATGTATCCCGCCCGCTACGATTCGGTCATCGCCGTTTCCGCTTCCGAACAAAGCGGTCCGTTTGGAAACGACGACATTGCGAATTTTTCTTCTACCGGCGACACCGTCGAACTGATCGCCCCGGGCGCCAACATTGAAAGCACCATGCCCGGCGGCGGCACCGACACCAAAAGCGGCACCTCGATGGCCGCGCCGCACGTGGCCGGCGTCGCCGCGCTTGTTTGGAGCGCGAATGCCGATTTGACGCACGAACAGGTGCGAGGCATCCTGCGCGATACGGCCGAGGATATCGGCCTTGAAACTTACGAACAAGGCTACGGCATGGCGCGTGCGGATCTCGCCGTTACGAGCGCCTTAGACGCCGAAGGCGGCCACTACATCACCGCGCAAAGCGGCGAGGGCGGAATCATAGAACCCTCGGGCAACGTCTTTGTCGAAGACGGCGAATCGCAAACCTTCACGTTCACCGCCGATACCGGCTATGAAATCGACGACGTCGTTGTCGATGGCAATTCGCTTGGCGCAATCGACGAATACACCTTTGAAGACGTCGGCCAAAACCATAGTATTTCGGTTTCCTTTGCGCAAATCGAATACACGATTTCCTTTGAAACCTTCGAAGGTGAAAGCGTGGATTCGATGACGGCGTATTACGAAGAAGACATCGTCGCTCCGGATGACCCGGAGCGTACCGGTTATTCATTTTCGGGTTGGTATGTAAACGACGATTTTGAAGACGAATTCGTCTTCGATACGATGCCTGCGGAAAACTTGACGCTTTACGCAAAATGGGAGGTTGAACAGTTCACCATCACCTTTGATTCGAACGAAGGCAGTTTCGTCGCCGCCATCCACGACGATTACGGCGCCGACATCGAAGAACCGGACCCCCCTACCCGCGATGGATACGTTTTTGAAGGTTGGTACGAAGACGAAAATTTGAACACTCCTTTCGTTTTCGACACCATGCCGCCTTACGATTTGACGCTTTACGCTTCTTGGCGGGGAGTCGATGAGGTAAGAATCACCTTTGAGACCGACGGGGGCAGCGAAGTGGAGACTTTGAGCGCAGATTCCGGCGATGCGATCGAAGCGCCGGAAGACCCGGAAAAAGAAGGGCACACGTTTGAAGGATGGTACCTCGATGAAAGTTACGAGGAGGCCTTTGCGTTTGACACCATGCCCGAAGAGGACTTCACCCTTTACGCCAAATGGTCGGTGAACGTTTACACCATCGCCTTCGACACATTGGGTGGCAATGATATTGAACCGATAACGTTTGAATACGGCGAAGAGATTTCCTTGCCCGATGCGGAAAAAGAAGGAGAGGACTTCCTCGGTTGGTACAAAGACGCCGGGTACACCGAAGCCTTCGA
>Ga0207421_10004546_pt1 | contig 15903 bp, 16 predicted proteins | sample SodLakKL_010_SED_4_FD_187542 | JGI IMG/M metagenome (GOLD analysis project Ga0207421, IMG submission 187542) | Alkaline sediment microbial communities from Lake Tanatar, Kulunda Steppe, Russia - 8KL_010_SED (SPAdes) (version 2) | ecosystem: Environmental > Aquatic > Non-marine Saline and...
ATTTTTTACATCTACCGGTTCAATCCGGCGACAAAGATGTTTTAAGAAGAATGAATAGAAAACATACTGCTGAAAACTTTATAAAATTAGTGGATCTGATACGTAATAGATATAATAATTTCTTGATTTCAACTGACATTATCGTAGGATTTCCCGGGGAGACGGAAGAAGATTTCAGTAGAACTATCGATTTAATCAAAGAAACCAGACCTCATATCGTAAATATAACCAGATACTCCGAAAGACCGGGCACTAAAGCAGCTGAATTCAAAGACATGCCAAGCAAAATTAAAAAAGAAAGATCCAGAAAGCTTACAAAGCTGGCAAAAAAAATTAGAATTGAGGATAACCAAAAAATGATGGGGGAGAAATTTAATGCTCTAATTGTCAGAAAGGGGAAAAATGATACCAAACTAGCCCGTATATTTAACGGTAAAGCCGTTGTTTTAAATAAGGGAAAGATAGGAAAAACCGTCGATATTCAAGTAACAGATTATAAACATAATTATCTGGTCGGAAAAGTTATTTCTTAAGAAAAATTCGGATGGTTTAACTTTTAAAAGCTTGTTAAATATGCTATTATTCTAGAAGTATATGACAAAAAAATTATCAAAAATAATATTAGTTTTAGCGTTAATCGGACTCTTTTTTGGTATAGGATACCAAGCCGGCCTAGAGGAGGCTGAAATTAGAACTCAACCCGATGATGTCGACTTTTCCCTTTTTTGGGAAGCCTACAATCGAATAAATGACTTGTATGTCGATTCTGAAAAGATAGATGATGAAAAGATTGTCCATGGTGCAATAAGAGGTATGCTCGAATCACTTGATGATCCGTATACCAGTTTTTTTGACCAAGAAGAAAGCAGACGTTTTTTGGATGATGTTTCCGGTTATTATGAGGGTGTCGGAATGGAGGTCGGTATTCGTGATGGTAACATTCAAGTTATTTCCCCGATAGAAGGAACTCCGGCTTCCAGAGCCGGCATAAAGTCGGGAGATATAATTTTGGAAATCGATGAAAAGTCAACTTCCGACATGGAGCTTGAAGAGGCCGTAAATTTAATGAGAGGAGAAGGGGGAACCGCAGTTACTCTAATTATCGGAAGAAATAGAACCACCCAAGAAATAGAGTTGGAAAGAGAACAAATTCAAGTACCCTCGGTTAATTGGGAGCTGGTTAATGATGATATAGCTCATATAAAGATACACTACTTTCATCAGGAGTTAACTAATGAATTCAATGAAATGATACCGGAGATAACTGCATCGACTGCAGATAAAATTATCCTTGATTTGAGAAATAATCCGGGAGGAGCTCTGGATTCAGCTCTTGATGTAGCTAAATACTTTTTAAATGAGGGAGATATTATAGTTAAAAGTCAGGGTGCTGATGGAGAGATTAAAAGAGAATATAAAGCAACCAGAAGTTCGGTAACATTCGATCATGAGATTGTTGTGCTGATAAATGAAGGTTCGGCATCGGCATCGGAGATATTAGCCGGAGCTATCAAGTATCACAGAGACGCACAAATAGTCGGAAAAAAATCATTCGGTAAAGGATCTATTCAGACAATGGTTAACTTGTCCGACATGTCGAACTTGAAAATTACAATATCAAATTGGGTTACTCCCGACGGATCACTCATAACCGGAGACGGAATAACCCCCGACTACGAAGTCGACATGGACTTGGAAGATTTTGAAGAGGATCAGGATCCGCAACTGGAAAAAGCAATTGAAATAATTAAATAAAACTATGAAAGTAATACTACTTGAGAACATAAAAAAATTGGGAAAGAAGTATGAAGTCGTTGACGTTTCCGACGGTTATGCCAGAAACTTTCTACTGCCGGAAGGTAAGGCTGAAATGGCTACCGAAGGGAATCTAAAATCAATTGAAAAGAAAAAATTAAAAGCTGAAAAAGAACGTAAGAAAAAGAAGGAAGAAGTTGAAAAGTTAATTTCTGAAATTCAAAATAAAGAATTTACCATTAAAATGAAAGCCGGCGATAAAGATCAGCTTTTTGAATCGGTGGACAGCAAAAAGATCAGTGAGAAATTAAAGGACGAAGGTTTTGAAATCTCACCCGATAACATCAATCTAAAAACTCCAATAAAAAAGTTGACTGAAAAAGAGGTCAATCTTAACTTCGGTAACAATTTAAAAACTAAAATAAAAATAAATATTGAAGAAGAATAAATGAAAAAATATATATTTGTCGCCGGCGGAGTGATGTCCGGTATCGGAAAAGGAATCGCTACCGCATCCATAGGTAAAATACTTAAAAGCAAAGGTTTTGGAGTCACTGCAGTTAAAATAGATCCTTATGTAAATGTTGATGCGGGGACTATGAATCCGGTCGAGCACGGTGAAGTTTTTGTAACCAAGGATGGTTCCGAGTGTGATCAAGATATCGGTAATTATGAAAGATTTTTAGGAAGGGAGCTGACTAAAAAAAATTATATTACTACCGGAAAAGTGTATAAAGCGGTGATAGAAAGGGAGAGGAATTTGGATTATGACGGAAAGTGCGTGGAGGTAGTTCCCGATATACCGAATGAAACAATTAAAAGAATTAAGAGGGCAGCAAAAGAAGACGAAGCTGATTTTACATTAATTGAAATAGGGGGGACGATAGGCGAATATCAAAATTTATTATTTTTAGAAGCAGCCAGAATGATGAAGTTGGATGAACCTGAGAAGGTTCTTTTTATATTGGTAAGTTATCTTCCCACCCCGAAAACAATAGGGGAGATGAAGACAAAACCGACTCAAAATGCAAGTCGCAGACTAAACGAAGCGGGTATTCAACCCGATATGATATTGGGTAGAGCCGAACAACCTCTTGACGAACCGAGAAAAAACAAGATATCCAATTTTTGCAATGTTGAAAAAAAATATATAATATCCGCACCGGATGTAGATTCAATATATGATATTCCGCTAAACTTCGAGCGAGAAGAATTAGGTAATATGATTTTGGATAAATTCAATATGAAAAAGCAAGATACCGAGATGAAAGAGTGGAAAAAAATGGTAAAAGCCTCCAAAAACGGAGGAGACAAAGTTTCAATTGCAATAGTTGGAAAATACTTTGAAACCGGCCAATTCACCTTAACTGATTCATACATTTCTGTGATTGAGGCTGTAAAACATGCATCATGGGATCAAGAGATAAGTGTTGACATAGACTGGATTTTTGCTGAAGAATATGAAAAAGATGAAGAAAAAATAAAAGAGTTGGATAATTATGACGGTGTCATTATTCCCGGTGGATTCGGAAGTAGGGGAGTGGAAGGAAAAATTAAAACAATAAACTATTGTAGAGAAAATAAGATCCCATTTTTGGGTCTTTGTTTGGGTATGCAGCTCTCGGTAATTGAGTTTTCTAGAAACGTCGCGGGTCTTAAAAAAGCAAACTCTACTGAATTTGATAGTAATTGTCAATACCCGGTAATAGACATGATGGAGGAGCAGAAAGAGCTTATTGAGAATAGTAATTTCGGGGGAACTATGAGATTGGGCGATTACAAGTGTAAACTAAAAAAGGGGACAAAAGCAAATACTTTATATGAAAAAACCGATATCCTGGAAAGACATCGGCATCGCTACGAATTTAATGATAAATTTAAAGATACTTTAAAAAAATCCGGCTTAATATTATCCGGAAAGAATCCGGAGACCGGTTTGGTTGAGATTGTTGAGCTGGAAGAACATCCCTTCTTTGTAGGAGTTCAATTTCATCCGGAATTTAAATCCGCACCGCTCAAGCCTCATCCGCTTTTCAAAGAGTTTTTAAAAACTGCTAAAGAACATTGACTTTTTTAACCTTCTTTCTCTTTCCGTTGAAATTCTTTTTTGTTTTTGTCTGAAACTCAACAACACCTTCGGTAGCCGCATAAAGAGTGTCATCACTTCCTTTGCGTACATTTTTTCCGGGTATGAATTTGGTTCCTCTTTGTCTTACAATAACAGATCCAGCTTTTGCTTTCTGACCACCGAAAAGTTTAACTCCTAAATATTTAGGCTTAGAGTCTCTACCGAGTCTTGTTGTTCCAGATGATTTTGTTGTTGCCATAACTTTGGATAAATTTTATGAAACTAAAACTTATATTAACAGAATTAAGTGATATTGTCAACGAAAAATTATTTTTAACAATTTTAATTGTTATACTTACGGCAACACTCTTTTATATGATCGGGTGGATTTCTTGCTCCATGCAAGAAAGTAAACCACTGGAAATTGAAGATTTTTCAAAAAATAATAAAATAGGGTACTTTTAGGCGAAAAACAGGCTTTTTTAAGTAAAAGAGCCTCTCAGAGCTCATTAGAGCGATTTTTATACACTTTACTACTTACTCCTCATCTTTTTTTGATCTATTTTCAAGATTTTGACCGCTATGATGCTTTTTGTGAATCTCTTTTAATTTTTTGCTAGTTATGTGAGTATAGATTTGTGTCGTGGCAATATTTTTATGACCCAAAAATTCTTGTATAACACGAAGATCAACACCTTGAGCTAGAAGATCCGTGGCATAACTATGACGTAAAGTATGAGGAGTAGTTTTTTGTGGAAGCCCGGCGCTTTTGACATACTTCTTAACGATATTTTCAATTGATCGAATGGTGATTCTGCGATCTCCGGTTTTGGGTCCTCGATATCTGATAAAAAGAGCTTTCTCATCATCGTCTCTAATTGACAAATATTTCTCAATAGCTTTTATTGATCTGGGTGAAAAATAAACCGTTCTAGTCCTGTCTCCCTTACCGGTAACAACAACTTCCAGAGCCTCTCCGTCACTTAAGTCTTTGGTATTGATCTGCTCTCGATCCAAATCAACCAGCTCAGAGACTCTTAGACCGGTAGAAAATAAAGTTTCGAGGATAGCCCTGTCTCTAATACCGATTCTTCCGGTTTCGTCGGGTTCATTTAATAACTTTTTAATCTGATTAAGTGTTAAAAAATTCAAAGATTTACTCTCATCCTCTTTAGTCAATTTAACTTTTTCTGCAGGAAGAGAATCTATATTCCAATCAGCAAAAAAATTGAGTAAATTTCTTACCGCTATAAGATAGTAATTTCTGGTTTTTTTGCTTATCGGCTGATTTTTGTGATTTTTCTGTTTTGAAAGATAAACTCGATAATCCCAAATATGTTGATCACTTAACTCGTGAGGTAGAAGATTTTCATTTCCTGATTTTTTTAGCCATTTCTCGAAGCGGACCAGAAAACGTTGGTAAGTTTCTTGTGATTTGGGAGAGAGGCCTCTTTCTATATCCAAATATTGAAAAAACTCGTCAAAGTGCTCAATTATCGGTTTTTTTGATTTTTTCATAGGAAGTAGTGTACCGGGTTAAATTTTGTTATAAACTTCGATAAAGTTACATTATGCGAAGTTTTAAATCTGTACCATTATACCACCTATCTTTCACTGCAGTCAACCAACTTCTTATTTTTACGATAATGATTAAAAGGAGAAAGGTTCTCGAATCTTCTCTAAAAGAGAATCAATAAAAGAATTTACGGATTCAACTATTGTGTCCCTGACCCTTATAAAAAAATTGTCTTTTCGTTCTTCGACCTGATCTTCAATTATCTTTTGACGTCTTTCAACTTCATCAGTAGCTCTTCCGGTAATAATCTCTATTCTTCTCAAGACACTCTCCGATGTATCAATTAAATTTCCTGCCGCTATAGCTGCGGGACTCTCTTGCTTTTCATCTTCAATCGCCTCCCCCGTCCCAAAAACGGGTCCTCCGATTAAGATTATTAGACTTATGGTTAAAACCGTTAAGAAAAGCTTCTTCATAAAACTTTTTTAGCCTCTTTTAATCTGCTTGAAGACTCTTTCTTGCCTAAAATATATGCTACTTCAAAAGGTCCGGCACTCGCCTCTTTTCCGGTAAGAGCTGCTCTCAGTGGCCATAAAAATTTGCCTCTGTCATCATATTCGTTAGCTTTTTCCAGAAGTTTTTCACTTACTTCATCTTGAGTCCAATTTTCTATATTAGATAATACCTTTTTAGCTTTGTCAATGGAGTCAGCTACTTCTTCCGGAGACATATCCTTCCACTGTAATAGTTTAAAATCAACGTTTACCGGCTTAAAGAAATAGTCCGTCACTTCGGTTATTTCGGATAAGGTTGTTATTCTGTCTTGATGATCCTTTATTAAAATATTCAAAACTGAAAAACTGAATTCTCTGCCGTCATCCGTTTCGTAGTTAGCTTTTGGAGCCTCATTACCGAGAGAAGTTTTTTTCTTTCTGTCATCAGCCGGCTTTAAGTAACCTTCTTCGACCAAGTAAGGAATGCAGAGCTTAGTAAGTCTTTCCGGGTCAGCTTCTTTCAAGTGTAAGGTGTTTATATATTCCAACTTTTCTTTATTGAATACCGCACCCGCTTTTTTACACCTATCCATAGTAAACTCTTTTTTTAATTCCGTAAGTGTAAAAAACTCTCTGTCATCACCGGGACTCCATCCTAAAAGAGCCAAGAAATTGACTAGAGCTTCGGGGAGAAAACCCTCCTTTTTATATTCCGATACGGAAACCGCACCGAATCGTTTGGACAATTTTGATTTATCAGGTGCAAGAATAAGAGGTAGATGAGCATAAGTAATCGGATCAAATTTCAATGCTTTTTGAATCAAGATCTGCTTGGGTGTGTTTGAAATGTGGTCTTCTCCCCTAATTACATGTGAAATATTCATTTCGTAATCATCAATCGCACACGCAAGATTATAAAGAGGACTCTTTTCATCCTTAGCAATTACATAATCACCCATTATCTCAGTTTCAAAACTTACTTCTCCCCTAATTAAGTCTTTAAACTTAACCACCTCCCCCTCTTTTACTTTCATACGGATTACGAAACTTTTACCTTTTTCCAGTTTTTCTTTAATTTCATCTTCTCCAAGATCTCGACAAACTCCCGAATATGTAGGAGCTTCCCCTTTCTTTCTCTGCCGCTCCCTTTCTTTTTCCAACTTTTTCTGACTACAAAAACATCTGTAAGCATGATCTTCAACTAGAAGTTTTTTAATGTATCGCTTATAAGTGTCGCTTCTTTCCGATTGTCTATAAGGTCCGTAATCACCGCCTTTCTGAGGTCCTTCATCATAGTCCAGACCCAACCACTTCAAACTGTCAATAATATTTTTTTCATACTTTTCTTCTGATCTCTCTTGGTCGGTGTCCTCTATTCTTAAAACAAAACTGTCCTCTTTCTTTGTAAAAAGATAATTGGCTAAAGCAATTCTTGCTGAACCGACATGAAAAAGTCCGGTCGGTGATGGAGCGAATCTAACTCTTTTGTTCATAATAAAGATAATTTAACTTAAATATATAATATAATTACTGCATTAAAAATTCTTTAATATAGGCGGCTAAAATCCTTCCCGCCTCGGGCTTCGAGAAATTTTCGGTACTATCCTTCATTTTCTCAATATCCGATGTAGAAGAAAACAGAGCCCTTATTCTTTCTAGAAAGAAATGGGGGGTCAAATTTTCTTCTTCCATAACCATTGCGGCTCCTGTTCGAGCTATTCGATAAGCATTCTCCGCTTGATGATTCTGCGCTGCTTCGGGTAATGGTATTAATATACTCGGCTTTTCATTTGCTACGATTTCAAATATTGACCCGGCACCGGCTCTGGAGATTATCAAAGTTGCAGCACTGTAGGCATCCTTCAATTGATTTTCATCAAAAAAGGCATAAGGATGATAAAAATCTTTTAACCTCTCCGGTAGAAATGCATCCGTTTCCTCCCTTATTTTTTTGATATTATCTCTCCCACACTGATGAATTATTTCAAAATCTTCCAAAAGCTGAGTTAATACCGCTAAAATAGTGTTATTTATTCTTTCCGATCCTTGAGATCCCCCCATTACTAATAATACCGGCTTTTCATAAGTTAAATTAAATCTCCTTTTTGCTTCTTCCCTGTCTCCGTCCAAAACTTCTTGACGAATCGGATTACCGATGACAAACTTTTTTCCGATATTAATTCCCTCCGTATCTTGAAAAGAAACAAACACTTCCATAGCGAACTTGGAGACTATTTTATTTGCCAGCCCGGGAGCTGCATCAGATTCATGAAGTATAATCGGTATCCTTAATATTGAAGCGGCTATTGCAACGGGAACGGATCCGTAACCACCTTTGGAAAAAACCAAATCGGGAGAAATAATAAAAAGATAAGCAATCGATTGAATAATTCCTACCGGAATTTTAATCATATCAATTATGTTCAAAGCTATCGATAACGGATCAACATATCGCCTTAACTTTCCCGCAAAGATATATTTTGTTTTTAATCCTTCCTGAGTAAAATTAAAATCGGGAATATTATCCTTCGGAGCCATGTAGTACATCTTTAATCTTTCATCCCCGGGGAATTCTTTTTTAAGGTTTCTGATTACGGCAACCAAAGGAAATACATGCCCCCCTGTTCCACCGCCCGTAAATATAATCTTTTTCTCTTTCATTTTTTTATTATGATTTAGATATATTAAGCAAAATACCGACAGCCGCCAATTCGGCTATAAAATGAGCCCTCCCATGACTTACAAAAGGAAGCGGAATTCCCGTCACCGGCAAAATTCCCACCATTGATCCTATATGGACAAATGCCTGGAAAAATATCCAAAAACTAATTCCGACAGCCATTAAACTGAAAAAACTATCTTTGTTTCTTTTTGCAATTTTAACACCTCGCCATGCGAATATCAAAAAAAGTAAAATTAGAAGTAAACTTCCAATAAACCCGGCCTCCTCCGCATAGGCAGCAAAAATGGAATCACTCATTGCAAAGGGAAGAAATCCGTATTTTTGGTGACCTACACCGAATCCCAAACCGAAAAGCCCTCCCGAGCCTATAGCCAGGAGAGCCTGCTGAGCTTGATAAGAGACTCCTTCCGGATCCGTTATCGAACCCAATAAATCCTTCACTCTTTCTAATCTGTAAGGAAAAAGAGCGATAAAAGACGCAAGCCCGGCAACTCCCCCTATAATCAGTAATAAAATATGACTAAGTGGTGTTCTGTAGGTGAAATACATCATAAAACCACTTGCCATTATAACTATTAATGTACTCAAATCCCTCTGCAATAAGATTAATCCACTTATTAAAACACAAACTGCACCGAAAGCTAATAATGTTTCCGAAAAAAGACGATTATCATCTTTTACCGTTCTGTTTGAAAGCCAGCTGGCCAAATATATTATAAAGGTTAATTTTAAAAATTCACTCGGTTGAAAAGATATTCCCCCGATTGAAAGCCATCTGGTAGCTCCTCTTATCGTTTGACCTAGTCCGGGAATAAAAACCATAGTCACCACTATGAGATTAATCACCAAAGCAACCGGAGCCCATTTTTTAATGTGTTCCAACTTAGCTTTATATAACAAAAATCCAATTAGAAGACCGGGAAGAACCCCCAACACGAACTGTCGAAATAAAAAATATCCTAAATTTAGTTCTTCAAAGCTTTCCGTAATTTCGGCCATCCTGGCCATTGAGACACTGGTAAAGATTATAAACCCCAAAAGAACGATCAAACAAGTCGTTACCAATAAAATTATATCCGGGTTTTCTCTATTGTTTACCATACTTTTTCACATATTTTTTGAATTGATCACCTCTATCCTTGTAGCTTGAAAACATATTGAAGCTGGAAGATGCAGGAGAAAGAAGGCAGCTTCCGGATGATATATTTTCATAAACATTTAACACAGCGTCATTCATACTGTCAGCATAGATTATTTTTGGTGGATTTTTTGTTATCTTCCTTAGTTTTTTCTCTACATACTTGCCGGTTTCAGGAAAGAGCACAAGCAGCTCAAGCCCACTCTCAGCAATTTCTTCAGCTAAAACGTCATAGTCTCCACCCTTGTCAACTCCCCCGGTTATTAAAGCCTTCAACGCTTTAGTGTTTTTAACCGCTTGTGCTGCCGCTTCCGGAATTGTGGCGGCCGAATCATTAAAAAACTTTATCTCTCTAAACTCCCCTACCAATTCCATACGATGCGGCAAAAAGGAGCTTTTTTTAATCACCTTTCGAGCTTTTTTTTCGGAAACACCGAAGAGTTTTACAGTTTTTAAAATCGGCTCCAGATAAACTGCTGAGTTTTTTATTCTTCTCTCGGGATTGAAAGCTATCTTATCAGCTTTAGAGCTTTTAATCATCTCCAAAATTATTGGATCTTTTTCGTTGTAGATCAATTTATCACCTGTTTTTTGAAATTTTAGAATGTTCTTTTTCGAATCTCTGTATCTCTTAAAGTTTTTATGTTGATCCAAGTGATCTTTGAAAATATTAAGGATAAGAGCAATTCCGGGGCTTGTTTTAGTGGTTTGTAGTTGAAAGCTGGATAACTCATATATAAAAATTCCGCTCTTCTCTAAAAAATTCAATACCGGCTCCCCTATGTTTCCCAGAAGATACACATCTTTACGCTCTTTTTTTAATATATTATGTATTAAAAGAGATGTTGTACTCTTCCCTTTAGTCCCCGTAACTCCTATAACGCTGTCTCTTTTCTCTTTTAAAAAAATATCGGTCTGGCTGGTAATTACTCTATTATCTGAAAATTTTTCAATTAAAGAGAAAGGAATCCCCGGAGACTTGATTATAACCTCATAATCCTTAATTGAATCCAAATATCCTTCACCAAAATAAGTTTCTACATTTTTTTGAGCCACCTCTTTTTTCTTTCTGTCCGCAATCCCTATTTTTTTATTCGGGAATCTTCTTTTAAAAAACTCAAGGGTGTCCCTCCCTTCTCTCCCGAAACCGAGTATCAGTATCTTCTTTTCTTTAAGCTGATCAATCATAATTTAACCCATTAATCTTATAACTACTCCTATTATTGCTGCAAAAACACCTATAATCCAAAAACGCATGGTTACTTTATAAGAAGGCCAACCCTTTCCTTCGAAATGGTGGTGTATGGGTGCGGCAATAAAGATTTTTTTCTTTAAGAATTTTTTGGATAAAAGTTGTAAGATTACAGATCCGGATTCAATAACCAAAAGTATCGCTATTATCGGTAAAACGATAACCGAATCGGTTAAAAATGCAATAACGGTCAATGTCGTAGTAAGTCCCAATATTCCGGTTTCCCCCATGTAAAATCGTGCCGGAGGAATATTAAACCATAAAAAGGCCAGCATACTCCCTACTAAAACCAAACAAAACGCAGCTAAATTAATCATCCCCGACTCAATCGCAATAATTGTGAAGGCAGTAAATATGGCCGCAAAAGCTCCTCCCGATAGACCATCGAGGCCATCTATAACACTACCGCTGTATGTAGCCAGCATAACAATTATAAAAAACGGTATGAATAAAATTCCCAAATAAAATTGTCCCACTCCGGGAATAAATATACTATCTTGGCCGAGACGAAAATAAAACCACCAGCTTCCAATTATTCCAATTAGAGACACTAAAAAAATTCTATATTTAAGAGATAGACCACCTCCGATATATCTTTTCATCTTGCGAAACATAAATTTAAGAAATCCATTCTCCGGCTTTTCTATAATCTGCAAAATATCATCCGTAAGTCCGATTATTGACGCTGCAACCAATGTGAATAAAGGGAGCCATGTCTGATTTCGACTTAAAAAATTAAGTTTTTCAATCCAGAAGTTATCCGACAAAAAAGTAAGTCCGTAAAAAAAGAATATTAAAATCAATGGAGGTATCCAAACCAAAAGACCGCCCAGTCTGGGCACACTCGTCTCTTTTTCAGAGTGATGTTTTTTAAAAACTTTCAGCTCTTTCCCGTCTATCCCTTTTTCTCTAACCTTATTCTTCCAGAGTTCATTTTTATACATGAAATGAGTTAAGGCGGGCGTGACGAGAAAAGTAAAAACAAATGAAATAACCCCCAAAACAAAAACCTTTGTAATATTTACTACTGCCGGATCCATAAATTATATTTTTTATATTTCATAAGCTTGATAAACCCAATCGATAAGCGCTTCCATCTCTTCGAATCTTTCATTTCTTCCATCGGCACCCAAAATAATATTTACCACATAACCGTCATCAGTTTCCAGAACCATCACCAAACATCCCATCGCTCGATAAGTAAAACCGGTCTTTCCCCCTATAATGTCTTCGTACCAATCCGGCTTTTCAGAAAAATAAGTTCCATCCAAGAATTTGTTAGTGGTATCGACTTGATAATACAAATCGGATCGATGAGAAGAAATTCGGTAATTCGGCTTTTGCATAATTTTCCAAAATTCCGGTATCTCCAAAAGCTCCTCAATTAATTTCGCTGTGTCTCTTGCGGTAGATAAATTAACTCCGCGCACGGTGTCAAGCCCACTGGGATTATGATAAACAGTTCTATTCATTCCCAAATAATCAGCTTTTTCATTCATGAGTGAAATGAAATCATCAAAGTCAAGATCATCTGGTGCGGTTGCTGCCGCATACGCTCCACTATTATTCGATTCCAGTAATAACGGATAAAGAACTTCGCCGTAAGTGGTGTCCGTAAATACACGTAAATCATTCAAATGCTCATTAGTAAAAAATTCCGAATCGGGAATACCGATCGACTCATCAAGATCATAGTTTTCATAAACTACCAAAGCAGTCATCAATTTAGTTATACTTGCAACCGGAAGTCGTTTATTTCTATTTCTGCTGAAGAGTACCTGTTTTTCACCATCACTAAAATAGACTGAATAAGCAGCTTCCGCCTCAATTTCAGGAATTTCAACCCCTCTGTTTCTTGATAATATTAAATTTTCATCAATACCGATTGATGAATTATTGTCTTTATCTGGATCTCTCTCACGAATTATGGGGTCTTCATTCTTTTCCGGGTTTTCTGAACTAGCAACATAGTAACCACTAGCAAAAACCAAAACCAAAACCGAAATAAAAATTATTGCTTTTTTACTCTTCATCATCTTCCAAAACATTGATATGTAATTCTTTTAACTGATCTTTTTCTATATTTTTGGATGGAGTACCCATCATAAGACCTCTTCCGTCACCCGTTTTCGGGAATGCCATCACCTCTCTTATATTCTCCTCATCCAGTAAAACCATTAAAAATCTTTCAAATCCGAAAGCTATTCCTCCGTGAGGTGGAACTCCGTATTTGAAAGCGTCCAGCAGATGTCCGAATTTTGCCCTTATCTCCTCTTTTTCATGTCCCAGAACTTCAAAAACAGCTTCCAATATATCCGGGTCATGTGATCTTATACTCCCCCCACCTATCTCCTCACCATTCAAAACCAAATCATACTGAAATGCTGAGATTTTTTCAGGATTCTTCTTTATTTCATCAATTGATGCATCCGGCTTTGTGAAAGGATGGTGTTCAGCTCTAAAGCCTTTCTCAAATTTTTCAAACATCGGGAAATCAACCACAAAAGCGAAGGCTAATTCATCTTCATTATCTCTCAAGTCAGGGCGATCACTACCCCATTTTTTCATAGCCTTTTCATGGCTGATTCTCGGAAACGGTTTTTCTTTTATTTTTTTATCCGGGAAAACCTCTTCAACAACTTTTATGAACATCTCCTCGACCAGATCCAAAACATCTTCACGTTCAACAAAGGACATCTCCATATCAAGTTGGGTAAATTCGGCCTGCCGATCCGCTCTTATATCTTCATCCCTGAAGCAGCGAGCAAATTGAAAATATCTCTCCACTCCTCCCACCATTAATAATTGTTTGTATTGCTGTGGGCTTTGAGGTAATGCGTAAAAAGCACCCGGTTGTTTTCTTGAGGGAACTAAAAAGTCTCTGGCTCCCTCCGGAGTTGATTTGGTAAGATTTGGAGTTTCAACCTCGATAAATCCTTTTTTAGTTAAAAATTTACGAAAAAAATGAGCGGCCTCATGTCTTTTTCTTAAATTTCTCTGCATTCTTCTTCTGCGTATATCAATGTAACGATACTTCATTCTCACCTCTTCATTGATCTCCTTCCCATCTCCGGCAACATGAAGTGGAGGTGTCTCCGCTTGATTTAAGATTTTTATAGCTTCCGCTTTCATCTCTACCTTTCCGGTAACTATTTCTTGATTTATCATATTTTCAGGCCTTTCTTTTACTTCACCAACAACTTCAACTACCCACTCCCCTCTTAAATCTTCCGCATTATTGATCTCTTTAGGATTGACAACAATTTGCAAAACACCGGATCTATCTCTTAAATCCAAAAATAATATTTTGCCGTGAGCTCTTATTGAATCAACCCACCCACAAACCGAAACTTTCTCACCTACCTTTTTTACCGTATCTTCATTTAATATTCTTTTCATCTTTATTTTTTTAAATATTTAGTTGATTTTTCAAGTATTTCTTTTGGAGTATTTTCAGTTTTAATTAAATACTCTTTTGCATCAAGATTGAAGGCTTCTTTTTTTGATTCCTGATCATCATAATTTGAAAAAGCGACAACCGGAGTTTCCGCTATATCCGAATCGAGCTTTCTTAATTTGATTAAAAACGATATACCCGTTTCACCCGGAAGTAAAATATCCAATAAAATTAAATCCGGATTTTTGGTTTTAGTTTTTTCCAGAGCCTCATCAACTCCGTTGGCTAAAAAAACATCAAAGCCTTCTTGGCTGAAGGCTTCTTTATACATTTGCGCAAGAGTTTTTTCATCTTCAACTATAAGTACTTTTGACATGTTTAATAAATTTTATTTTGATTAATTATACTAAAATTAACTAAAAATTACAAAAAAATAGAGCACCTATACAAGGTGCTCCTTTTTGATCGATTGTTCAGCGAGAAAAATAGATAGGTAAACTGCTTCTTTCTGTAATTTTACCGGACCTCTGTCTATCTTTGTAGGTCTAACAACCCAAACTGCCGTGGGAAGATGTAAAGAAACCTTCCATTCTACTTCTGCAAATCTATTATACCTTTCAAGATAAGGGGTCAACTTTTCCACATCCTCTGAGCAGATATAAATCCAAGGAAAATTATATCTCGATTCATCCATATGTCCTTGACAACTGGATCTGGTCCTTACTCCCAAAAAATTTAAAGTAAATACCAGACAACTTATGCCTCTATCCAGACCGATCACCTCACGACATCCGAAATTAAAAAGATGGCATCTATCCATTAGCCTCCCCTCCTTATAACATTAATGTAGCACAATAATAGAAGTAATCAAGCTATTTATCCATCAAAAAGTCAAATATCTTTTGATTTTTCTTAATGTCGTGAATATAAGAACGTAATCTTTTCAAGTTTTCTTCGTTTTGGTTTTCAGCTGATTGACCGGTGTGTCGTAGATGCTTTTGAACTTCTTCTTCCACCTCTTCGTCACTAACCTCAATCTCTTCTTTTTCCGAAATCTTATGAAGAATAATTGCAGCAGCTACATTGTCTTCCGCCTTACCTTTCCATTCTTCACGAAGCTCTTCTTTGCTTTTATCAATTTGATCCAAGTAATCATCAAAAGTTACTCCACTTTGCTGAAGCTGTCTTTGCATTTTATTTTCCATATTATCCAGCTCTCTTTCTACTAAAATGTCGGGTATTTGAAGTTCAGTATTTTCAATTAGTTTTTGAACGATTTTCATCTTTAAACTCTCTTCCTTTTCGGTTTCTTTTTCGGATTGAATTCCCTCCTCAATCTTTTCTCTCAGCTCTTCCAAGCTGGAAACATTAGGATGAAGCGATTCAGCAAACTCATCTGTTAACTCGGGAATTTCCTTCTCCGATACTGATTTTAGCTCCAAATTGAAATCAATATCCTTGCCGGCTAACTCTTTATTGTTACTTTCTTCCGGAATCGAAACGGTAAAATCTTTAACTTCTCCGGCTTTCATTCCCAATATTTCATCCTCAAATCCTTCCAGAGCATTAAATTGTCCGCTTCCCAACTCAAACTCAAAAT
>Ga0207421_10004547_pt1 | contig 15903 bp, 15 predicted proteins | sample SodLakKL_010_SED_4_FD_187542 | JGI IMG/M metagenome (GOLD analysis project Ga0207421, IMG submission 187542) | Alkaline sediment microbial communities from Lake Tanatar, Kulunda Steppe, Russia - 8KL_010_SED (SPAdes) (version 2) | ecosystem: Environmental > Aquatic > Non-marine Saline and...
CGGTGGCTTGCTCGACGTGGCCGACGCTCGCGGGGACACCTCGACGCCCCCGCCCGTCACGACGCGCCCCGGTGAGTCGCGGCCACCCGGTGGTGACGATCGGGAGGGCAGCACCTCGCCGGTCCCGAACCCCAACCCGACACCCGGGGAAGGCGATGGGGGCGGCGACGACGCCCTCGACACCGTGCTGGCGGCCGTCAGCGACGAGGAGCGGCTGCGCACCCAGGACTTCTCCACGCTCAGCACGGAGGAACTCCTACAGCTGCGCGCACTGTTCGAGCGATTGGCCGTCGCGCCTCCGCCCCGCCGCGCGCGACGGTCGGTGCGCCATGCACGAGGGCGGCGCGTCGACATGCGAGCGACCCTGGCCAGGGCCCACCGCAGCGGCGGCGATCCCGTCGAGGCGATCCGTCGGCGGCAGCGCACCCGACCACGACGGCTGGTGGTGCTGTGCGACATCTCGGGATCGATGGAGCCGTACGCCCGGGCCTATCTGCAGTTGCTGCACTCCGCGGTCGGAGGTGCCCGCGCGGAGGCCTTCGTGTTCGCGACCCGGTTGACGCGCTTGACCAGGGAACTGGCCGCACGCCAGCCCGACGCGGCGCTCAGGAAGGCCGGGCTGGCAGCACCCGACTGGTCGGGGGGCACCCGCATCGGCGCGGCACTCAAGGCCTTCAACGACGATCACGGCCGCCGTGGGATGGCCCGGGGCGCGATCGTGCTGATCGTCTCGGATGGTTGGGAACACGGCGACCCGGCCCTGCTCGGAGAGCAGATGGCGCGACTCAGCCGGCTCGCCCACCGGATCGTGTGGGTGAACCCGAGGCGGGCCAGTCCGCGCTTCCAACCGCTCGCCGGCGGCATGGCGGCCGCGCTGCCGTACATCGACACCTTCGTCAGCGGACACTCGATGGACGCGCTCGACGAGGTGCTGGCCGCCATCGCCGCCTGAGCCTTCTTCCGCGGAAGAAAGCCGTGCGAGCCACCCGGCGTGAGCCCCGGATGAGCTGTCACAGCATGGTCGTAGTGTGGTCTACGACAGGGATCAGCGGATCTGCCGCCGCGTGCACGGCCGCCAGGACCGCCGCGCCTGCCGTGACCGCCGTGCCTGCCGTGACCGCCGTGACCGAGGGGACGTTGTGAACGCACACGAGGACATCCCGGGTGACCCGGGCGACACCGGCCTGCGCGACCACGACCCGGGCGACATCGTTCCGGACGGATCCGAGGATGCCCCGGCGCTCGCGGAGCTGTTCGACGAGGGAGTCGTCCCATGGGATGCAGCGACCGTGTTGAGCGGAGCGGAGCCGTCGTGGTTCGAGCTGATGGAGCGGGTGCGCTCGAGTGGTCCCGACCCGGTCTTCGCGGCGCTGGAGGACGAGGAACTGGTCATGGAACTCGGACGACGTGCCGCCGGCATCGCGGCGAGCACGTGCCGCTACCTGGAACTGGTGGCCGAACTCGCGGTCCGGAGGATCTGGGCGGATCACGGGGCGCGCACACCGGCGCAGTGGCTCTCGTTCCAGCTCGGCCTCGGGGCATCCACGGCCGCGGATCATCTACGCGTCGGCCTGAGGTTGCGTGAGCTGCCGGCGATCCGGGAGCGTTTCGCCGAGGGGCGGATCTCGTACTCGAAGGTGCGGGCCATCACCCGTATCGCGGTACCGGAGATCGAAGAGCTGCTGCTGAACTGGTCGCAGTGGGCCACCGGGGCGGAGGTCGAACGCATCGTTCGTGCATTCCGCAGTACCTGCCAGTCCGACGACCGCGACCGGGCCCCCGACCGGCAGCGCGACTTCCGCACGCGCCGCAATGGGGACGGCACGACGACGATCACGGTGCGGGTCCCCGACGACGAAGCGGCCGCGATCGCGTCGAGCCTCGATCGACTGATCGACCTGGATGACCGCGCACGGGACCGCGACGCGTCTTCCGCGGAAGACGGATCGGAACTCGTGCTGCCGGTTCCGGACGGAACCGACGAGACGAGCGACACCAGCGACACCGACGCCTGGATCAGCCTCGACATGACGGACCATCTCGAGGCTCCGTCCGATGTCGGTGACCTCGAGAACGGCACGGCCCCCGGGGCGGGCACACCGTCTTCCGCGGAAGACAGCCAGGGACTCGGGCTGCTGGGTCTGGAGGGTTTGCTCGCGCTCGACGCCGCCGGTGCCGGGGTCGAGATCTCGTTCGGTCGGGACGGGGGCGCGGGCGGTGGGCATCTGCGATCCGGTCGGCAGCCCCGGGCGGCCAGCCGATGGGACGGCTCTGAGGAACCGGAGCCCGTACCGATGCGCGCAGAACATCGGACGCGTGGCGCTCGCCGGGCGGACGCATTGGTCGATGCCTGTGCGGTCGCTGCCGCGGACGCCGGTATCGATACCTCCGGGTTGGACCGGCACACCTTGGTGCTGCATGCCGACCTCGCGGATCTGCAACAACCCGAGACCTCCGTGACCGAGAACCCCAATGCCACGGTCCCGGTGGACCTCGCTGGCGGTCGTACACGATCGATGTCCCCGCGGGTCCTGCGACGGCTCGCCTGCGAGGCCGGTGTGGTGCTCGTCGCCACCGACGGACGTGTGCCGATCGACGTCGGTCGTCGACAGCGGCGTCCGAGCGCAGCGCAGCGTCGCGCCCTGACGGTCCGCGACCGGTCCTGTCGGTTCCCCGGTTGCGATGCCACGCGCAGCCTGCACGCGCATCACGTCGTGCACTGGGCCGATGATGGTCCGACCGACCTCGCGAACCTGGTGTTGATCTGCGGGTTCCACCACCGATTCGTCCACGACCACGGCTGGCGGGTGGTGCCGGCGGCCGCCGGCACGTTCCGCTTCGCGCCACCTTCCGGGGACTGGTTGCCACCGGCGCGTCAGCTGCCGGAGGCCGATGCGCGATCGCGTGCGGAACGCGCACCAGCCGACCTCGACGGCTGGGCGCTGCGACCGACCCACCGCTGGGGTGGTCGCGATCTCGATCTCCATACGGCGGTACTCGTCCTTCACCAGGAGTTGCGTGCCGTGCTGCCTCTCGTGGACCTCGATCTGGCGTCCTGACGCCGCCGAGCCGATCGGGCTGTCGATCGCTGACCAGCTGCAGGCATGCACCGACAGCCGCGCACCGACAGCCGCACACCGAAGGGCCGACCGAGCGCCACGGGGCAGGAACTGGCACCGTGGCCGAGCACACCGCAATCGCGGGACGGCCGACGGATCGAGGGCATGATGCTGAGCGAGCCGGGAGCACCGGGCGCGCCGGAAGACGACGGCCGTCCAGTGGACGCGCCGGACGGTGGACAGGCTGTCACCGACGGCCGCGCACGCGGGTTCACGGAGACCGACACCTCCCACGTCGAATGGTCGGCGCTTCCCGACCTGGGTGACGAGGCGGACCACGTCGAACACGTTCCCGACGAGGACCCGCCGCCCGACGAACGTCAGCCGCCGCCCGAGACCATCTGGGGTGCGATCTGAGTCCCGACCGCGACCCACCCGGCCGGGACGGCCTACGTGGGGAGGTCCACGGCCTCGGCCTCGCCGCGGGTCCGGTGGACGATGCCGGGCTCGTGCTCCGGTGGCGCAGCGAGGGCCACCAGGCGGAGCGGGTCGTCCCCGGTGTTGACGACGTCGTGTTCGACCCCGGCGGGCACGAAGACCAGGTGTCCCGCGTCGGCGGCCGTCGTCCGACCCTCCAGGGTCACGTCGGCGTAGCCCTCCACGAGGAACAGCACGCGGTCGCTCCCGTGCCGGGCGGCGGTCCCGAGGCTCTCACCGACGGGCACGGTCATGGCGGCGAGTTGCAGGTTGGGGCCGGTCATCAGGACCTGGCGGAAGTCGTCGTTCTCCAGGGCCTGTTCGACGATGTCGATGTCGTTCGCGTTCGCTCCGGCGATGCTGTCCACGCGGACTCCTGGCCGTCTGGTTGGTGGTGGGAACGTGACAGATCGTCCACGACCATGCCGAACACGTGATCACCCGTGGTGGCCGACCCCGGTCGGTCGCACAGGGACCCTCCCTGCGGGAGACGGTGAACCGATCGGATCCACCGCCACCCGTGACCGATGGCGGGTCCGAAACCCACCGAGGCACCCGGGTTCGCCTCTCGTGGTGTCTCGTGGCCACGGCGGTCATGTAGACACCGGTGGCCCATCGGCGGACGGGAGCGGCATGGACACGGTCTGGGTCTGGGGCGATCAGCTCAACCGCGACCTCGCACACCTACGCGATCGTGACCCGGCGACGACGCGGGTGCTCATGGTCGTCAGCACCGCCAAGCTCGCCGAACGACGCTGGCACGTCCAGAAGGCCCACCTGCTGGTCTCGGCCATGCGGCACTTCGCGGTCGAGCTCGAGCAGGCCGGCTACGAGGTCGATCTCCGTCGCGCCGGGACCATGCGCGACGGCTACGAGGCACACGTCGCCGAGTTCGCACCCGGGCACGTCCGTGCGATGGAGCCCGCGAGCCTGCCCGGGACCCGGCTGTTGGCGGACCTGGACGTCGAGGTGGTCGACAACGACCACTTCCTGTGCCACTGGCGTGACTTCGACGCGTGGGCCGATGGTCGCAAGCAGCTGAAGATGGAGGACTTCTACCGGCTCCGCAGACAGCAGACCGGCTACCTGATGGACGGTGAGGAACCCGCCGGCGGTCGCTGGAACCACGACCACGCCAACCGGGAACCGCCGACCGCCGGGTTGGCCGCACTCGCACCGGAACCGGTCACCTCGACGCTCGACGAGATCGACCGTGACACCCTGGAACATTGGCTCCCCGACGGGCTCTACGGGGCCCCGCCGGACGGGACCTGGGCGACCACCCGCCGCAAGGCGTTGGCGCGATTGCGCCGGTTCGTCGACCAGGCCCTGCCCGCCTTCGGTGATCACCAGGACGCGATGGTCGCCGGTGCCTGGTCGTTGAACCACGCGCTGCTCTCCCACGCGCTCAACCTCGGCCTGCTGCACCCGCGTGAGGTGTGCGGCGCCGTCGAGGAGGCCTACCTGGCCGGCGATGTGCCCATCAACGCCGCCGAGGGCTTCATCCGTCAGATCATCGGCTGGCGCGAGTACATCTGGGGCGTCTACCGCCGATGGATGCCGGACTACGCCGACGCCAATGTCCTCGGCGCCGACCTCGACGTCCCACCCGCGTTCACGGGTGAAGCCGCGACCGAAATGCGATGCGTCGAGGACACCGTCACCTCCATCCACGACCACGCCTACGCGCACCACATCCAGCGGTTGATGGTGCTGGCCAACCTCGCCACCAGTGCGGGGATCGACCCGAAGGCGTTCACCGGCTGGATGCACGCCTCGTTCATCGACGCCTACGAATGGGTCATGGTGCCCAACGTCGTGGGGATGGGGACCTTCGCCGATGGCGGCCGGATGTCGACCAAGCCCTACATCTCCGGGGGCGCCTACATCGACAAGATGTCGGATGGCTACTGCAAGCCGTGCCGGTTCGACCCGAAGAAGCGCGTCGGTGACGACGCATGTCCGTTCACGACCCTGTACTGGGACGTCCTGGACCGCAACCGCGCGACGCTGGGAAGCAACCACCGGCTGAACCGGCCGTATGCCACGCTCGACCGACTGAAGGACCTCGAGGAGCTGCGGGAACGGGCCGTGGAGGTCCGTCATCGCCTGGCCATCGGCGAGCTCTGAGCGGATCGGGACCGTCGATCGGCAGGTGAGACGGTCGATCGGCAGGCGGAATCGGGCCCAGCGGCTCTGTGAACCGAGGTCGCCGTGGTCGATGATGGTCTCGGCTCCTTCCGCTCCGGACGGCCCGGCCTGCGGGGGGGTCGAGGGAGGGAAACGATCATGGGCGCCCATCAGGCGTTCGCACGTCTCTCGGCGGTCTCTTTGGTGCTCCTGCTGCTCTCGATGCTGGTCGTACCGCCGGTCTCGGCCTCGCCGATGCTCCGGCAAGGTTCACGCGGACCGGAGGTGGTCCAGCTCCAGAACCAGTTGGCGAACCTCGACTACAACGTCGGCCCGGTCGACGGTCGGTTCGGTCCCATCACCCGGAGCGCGGTCATCGCCTTCCAGGGGGCCAACGGTCTGACGCGCGATGGCATCGTCGGGCCGAAGACCTGGAGGGCGCTCGACTCGGCATCGGTCGCCCCGGTACCGGTCAAGCCGCCGGCTTCATCGGCGCCTCGCTCATCGGCACCTCGCTCATCGGCGCCGAGTTCCTCGGCGTCGGTGCTTCGGCAAGGGGCACGTGGGTCGGAGGTGGTCCAGCTCCAGAACCAGTTGGCGAAGCTGCGCTACGACGTCGGTCCGGTCGACGGTCGGTTCGGTCCCAGCACCAGGCATGCGGTCATCGCCTTCCAGAAGGTCAACGGTCTGACGCGCGACGGCATCGTCGGGCCGAAGACCTGGGCGGCGCTCGCCAAGCCCCGAACCCCCACGCTCCGCCAGGTGCGGACGGGGACCTACGTGGAGATCGACCTGACGCGGCAGGTCCTGATCGTCGCGAGGGACGGAAAGGTCAACCGCATCGTCAACACCTCGACCGGGAAGCCGTCGACCCCGACGCCGACCGGCACCTTCCGGATCGAGCGGCGCATCGACGGCTACCGGTACGCACCCCTGGGCACGCTGTGGCGGCCGGCCTACTTCCGGGGGGGCTATGCCATCCACGGCTACCCGTCCGTGCCGTCTCATGCAGCCAGTAGTGGGTGCGCTCGCGTACCCAACCCGTCGATGAACCGGATGTGGAGCCAGCTGCGCGTGGGCACGCCGGTTCAGATCTACCGCTGACCCGTTGCGTGTCGACCGAGTGGTCGGTCGACCTCCGGACGAACACGATCGCCCGGGCCGTGCCCGGCCCGGGCGATCGGTCCGGTCGGTCCGGGTCACCGATCCGGTGGGTGGGGACGGAGGTGGCCGGTCGGCGCAGCGCGGGGCACGTCAGTCGTCGAACACGAACACCCGAACGGCGTAGCCCGTGTGCGGATCCACCTGGGCGAAATACGCGGAAGGTGAACTGCCGACGATCGCGCCGACCTCGCGTCGGAAGTCCTCGCCGGTGGCGGTGTGAAGGGCCTCGTGGTGGGCGGTCACCGCCGAGACGACCCCGCGCTCGACGAGCGTGCGGTCCGAGGTCGTGAGCGTGTCGAGACTCAGCACCGTGACGATCACCGGTACGCCCTCGCTGGCGGTCACACGCACCGAGCTGGGCCCGCGGCCATAGAAATCGCGCTCCAGCCGGGTCACTGCGTCGCCGATCGCCGCGCGTTGTTCTCGGTCGATCGGCGCAACGATCGGCATCGGTGGCTCCAGGTGGTCGAAACGCGGGAACGGTGGCGGGAACGACGGGGCGGGAACGGTGGCGCGACACGACGATCGCCGCCGGTAGAGTACGAGGACCGGGTCGTCCGCGTCGTGTCGCGGCGCGACGGACCGGGACGGACGTACACGCCCGCGGGCGGCGAATCGATGTGCAAGCGTCGGTGCGCGGATCGCGGGCAAGGCCTGGGGAGGTCGCGTCTGGGCGTCCTACCGGTCGTCGCTCCTGAGCAACACCTCATCAGGGGCGCGGTGCTGGGCAGAGGTTCGAGCTGGCCTTCCCTCGACCGGAAGTCTGACCATGGACCCGATATCGCTGTCCGCATGTCATGCCATGCTGCGGGCATTGCCCTCACGAAACCTACGTGCCCGTGACACCGCGAACCTCGTGGGCGAGCTGGCGGCCGACCCGACCTTCTGGCGGGAACAGGTACGCCACCACCCGACGGAGCGCTGGCACACCCGACTGCACTGGTCGCCGTTCGTCGAGGTCTACCTGCTCGGCTGGACCGCGGAGCAGGACACCCGGATGCACGACCACGGTGGCTCGGTCGGGGCGTTCGCCGTGGCCGACGGGGAACTGTTCGAGGAACGCAGCCGGGCGGGCGCCGTCACGACCGACCGGCGTCGGCACCGCGCCGGCGATGTGGTCGCGTTCGATGCCCGTCACGTCCACAACCTCGGCAATCTCGGCCCGGCCGTCGCCACGAGCATCCACGCCTACTCGCCGCCCCTGCCGTTCATGCGCTTCTACGAGCCTGACGCTCGTGGGCGATGGCAACCGAGCTACCGCCTGGCCGTCGATGGTCCCGAGCCCGACGATACGTCGCGGCCCGTGCGACTGGACGTGGAGGTCGTCTCATGAGCGGTTCCGTCGTGAAGACCGAGGCAACGATCGCGGACGTGCTGGCCCGAGCCCGCGGCCGGCTCGAGCGTCTCACGCCGCAGCGGGCCGCCGCGGAGTTCGCGGACGGCGCGGTGCTCGTGGACATCCGTCCGCAGGCGCAGCGGGCGCGGGAGGGCGAGATCCCGGGGTCCTGGATCATCGAGCGAAACGTGCTCGAGTGGCGTTTCGATCCGAGCTGCCCGGCGCGGCTCGCCATCGCGTCCGATCACGAGCTCCGCATCGTGGTGTTCTGCTCGGAGGGCTATACCTCCAGCCTCGCTGCGGCCAGCCTGCACGAACTCGGCTTGCACCGTGCCACGGACATGGTCGGCGGCTTCGTCGCGTGGCGGGCCGCCGGTCTGTCGACGGTCGCCGGAGGTCGGCCCGCTGACGGCTGATGCGGCGTCAGTTGTCGCGCTCGCCCACGCAGCCGTCGTCGGCGATGCAGAAGCGGTCGTCGTCATCGGTGGTGAGGGCCCGGGCGTAGGCCTCGCCGTCGACGGCCTCGGCGGCACCGCGAGCTGCCTCGGCGTCCGGGAACGGGCCTTCGTAGACCACCCAGAGGTCCGGGTTCAGCGAGGGGTAGTGCGACGACCACAGCACCCCGCCATCGACTTCCAGGTCGCGGGCACGTTGTTCTGCGGCCTGGGCGTCGAAGTCGCCGGAGCGCATCGAGGCGCGGACCACGATCCAGCGCTCGCTCTGCTCCTCGAGCGGTACCGGCGCGTAGGCGCAGTCGGCGAACTCCCAGGCCCGTAGCGGTGATGGATCGCGTTCCGTCCCCGCCAACTCGACCGTGCAGACGCCGTCGATGACCACGAGTGCAGCATCGGGATCGTCGGTGTCCGGTCGTACCTCTCGCCGATCGTCACCACCCAGGCCGTCGGTCAGATCGATCCCCTCGTCCGGCCCTTCGGCCTGTTCGGTTTCCTCGTCGTGGTCGGCCTCGCCGATCGGGGGAGACGCCTCTGCGACGGCGGGCGGTTCGGCGGCGACCTCCAGTTGGCGGAGATCACCGCTGGTCAATATGGCGACGAACCACAGCCCGAACGCCACGAGGACCAGAGCGCTGATCGTCCCGAACGCGACCACCTGACGCCGCCGCTCGGCGCGGGCGACCAGTGCCGACGACCCCGGTCGTGCGATGCCCGGAGGTGTTCCGCCGGGACGTGTGCTGGCCGGACGTGTGCTGGCAGAACGTGTGCCATCAGGGCGATCGGGCACGGTGAGACCTCGGTCGAGAGCGGCACGACCCCATGTCGAGCCCATGCGTCCAGCGGATCCTCGAGTCTAGGCCCGGGGCCCGGCCCGTCCCGGGAACACACCCCCTCCGTTCGGGGCGATGCCGAGCGCCGACGATCAGTGATCGGCGCCGACGATCAGCCGCGGTTGCGTCGAGCCAGCCACGTCTCGGTCAGGAGTCCGACCCCGATGCCGAGTAGCCAGACGTCCTTGGCGACCGCGAGACCTTGCTGGGTCGGGCGTGCACTCTTGGTTCGCCGCATGCCGGGTACACGCGCGTACAGGTCCAGCAGGCCCCCACTGAAGGCGGTGAGGCCCACAGCGACCAGGCCGGTCGGGATCACCGGTGTGAGCAGGGCCGCGCCGAGCGCGATCGCGCCCTTGGAGAGGGTGTTGGTGAAGGTCGAGGCGTCCTGGTCGCCGAGGAAGGGGTAGGCGGTGGATGCCATGCCGTGCAGGCCGGCCGCGGTCTCCGCATCGGCATCGCGCTTGTCGAGCCCGGAGTTGAGGATCAGTGCACCGGCGGCCAGTCAGAGGTTCGGTAGTCAGATTCGGGACGCGACGGTACCGAGCCCGCAAGCACGTTGCACGCGCAACTGTTTAGGTGCCGGCGGGAGATCCCGGGCGAGGGGTGCGCGGGGTGTGCGGGACGTGTGCACGGGGTGTGCGGGAAGTGTGGGGAGGTGTCGGGGAAGGTGTTGGGGAGGGCTGAGGACCTCCGCCCCTACGGCTCCTGCGGCGGGTACCTACGATCGTGTCCAGAACCTTCCGCCCGGTGCGCGGTGCGCGTGGTGTGGTCTCGCACGATGCCCGACGCCTCCGGTACCCCAGCGCGAGAGTCGATGTGTCCCAGAACCCCTCTCACCACCCGAGTCCGAGCCGCGATGTCAACGAGCACCAGGGCTCGCAACGATCGCCCGTGTCGCCGACCACGACCGGGTCGTTGGATCACCGGTCGCGACCGTGGCACGCCCTGACGGTCGACGAGACCGCCGAGGCGCTCGAGGTGTCGACCGATGACGGCCTGTCGCCGGCGGAGGCGGAGTCCCGCCTCGAGGAACATGGCCCGAACGAACTGGCGGTCGAGGAGACCCGGAGCAACCTCGAGATCCTGGTCTCCCAGTTCACGAGCCCGCTGATCTACATCCTGCTGGTCGCGGGTGTGGTCACGATCTTGATCGAGGAGTACACCGACGCCGCCGTGATCGCCGCCGTGCTGGTGCTCAACGCCGTCATCGGCTTCTTCCAGGAGCGGAAGGCCGACCGGTCGGTCCACGCGCTCATGGACCTGGCGTCACCTAGCTCGACGGTCGTTCGTGGCGGTCGAACCCAGGAGGTGGACTCCCGCTGGCTGGTGCCCGGTGACGTCGTACTGCTCGAGTCGGGTACCCGCGTTCCGGCCGACCTCCGGATCGTGCGTGCCAACGTGCTGCAGATCGACGAGAGCCTGCTGACCGGGGAGAGCAGCCCGGCGACCAAGCAGGTGGAGCCCGTCGACGAGGAGTTGCTCGCCGCCGACCGGACCGATATGGCGCACATGGGATCGGCGGTTGCCAGTGGTCGCGGGCGGGGGGTCGTGGTCGCGACCGCCGACGACACCCAACTCGGACGCATCGCCGAGAGCATCCGTGAGGAGAAGCAGCCGGATACCCCGCTGCAGCGTCGCATGCACCGGTTCGCGAACATCATCGCGGTCGCGGTGCTGGCCTCGACCGTGGTGGCGTTCCTGCTCGGGATCGCCCTGGGTGAACCGGCCGACGAGATGTTCCTGACGGCGGTGGCCCTGGCCGTGGCCGTGGTGCCCGAGGGTCTGCCGGTGGCGTTCACGGTCGCGATGGCCCTCGGCGTGCGCCGGATGGCGCAGCGCAACGTCATCATCCGCTCCCTGCCCGCCGTCGAGACGCTCGGATCCACGGTCACGATCGGTTCGGACAAGACGGGGACGTTGACCCAGAACCGGATGACGGCGCTGCGCGTGTGGACCCCCAGTGGATCGTTCGCGCTCGCGGGGGATCCGGACGTCGACGAGCCCACCTCACCCCGGCCCGCGGCTGAGCACCTCGACGAAGTGGTGTCGCTCGCCGCGACGCTCCGCACCGCCGTGCTGACCAACGAGTCGGACGTCGAGGTGACCACCGACGACCAGGGTGAGCTCGTGTTCGAGCATCGTGGCGACCCCACCGAGAGCGCGCTCATCGAGGCCGCCTTCCGGGTGGGCATGGCGCCGGACGAGCTGCGAGCATCCATCGCCGTGTTGGCCGATGTGCCGTTCGAGTCCGGTCTGCGCTACTCGTTCGCGGTCGTGGACGAGGACGGGCCGGTGCTGCGGCTCAAGGGTGCGCCCGAGCGGGTCCTCGAGCTCTGTGCCGCGATGGCGACCGAGGACGGCACGCGCGACCTCGACGTCGAGGAGGTGCATGCCGCCGCCACCGAGATGGCCGAGCGGGGGTTGCGCGTGTTGGCGATGGCGCAGCGGCGGCTCGAGGTGGCGCCGGAGCCCGACGCCCCACCTGAGCCTTCGGGACTGGTGCTCACCGGTTTGGTCGGGATGCAGGACCCGCCGCGACCGGGGGTCCGGGGCTCGGTCACCGCGACGAGGGACGCGGGCATCCATGTGATCATGATCACGGGCGATCACGGTGCGACGGCCCGGGCGATCGCGCGGGACATCGGGATCATCGACACCGCTGATGCCGAGGTCATCACCGGCAGCGAGGTCGAGCACCTCTCCGACGACGAACTCCGTGATCGGGTGCGGGAGGTCTCCGTCTTCGCCCGGGTCGCCCCGGAGCACAAACTGCGGGTGGTGAGAGCGCTGCGCAGCCTGGGGGACGTGGTCGCGGTGACGGGTGACGGGGTCAACGACGCACCGGCGCTCAAGGCCGCGGACATCGGCATCGCGATGGGGCGCGACGGCACGGATGTCGCACGTGAGGCGTCCGACATGGTGCTCACCGACGACGACTTCACCTCGATCACCAACGCGGTCGAGGAAGGCCGCGTCGTGTTCGACAACGTCAGGAAGGTGACGTTCTTCCTGCTGTCGACGGGGGCGGCGGCCATCGTCGCGATCATCTACTCGATCGCCGCCGGGTTGCCGCTGCCGTACGTCCCCGCGGCGTTGCTCTGGCTCAACGTGGTCACCAACGGCTTGCAGGACGTCGCGCTCGCGTTCGAGCCGGGTGAGCCGGACGTGCTCGATCGCCCGCCCCGCCCCAAGGACGAAGGCATCGTCAGCCCGCTGTTGTGGGAGCGGACGTTGATCCTCGGCGTCACGATGGCGGCGGGGTCGCTGTGGCTGTTCCAGTGGGCCATCGATGCCGGGCTGACGGGCGCGCAGCAGCGCGGGGCCGCCCTGACCACGCTCGTGGTCGCGATGGCATTGCACGCGGGCAACTCCCGGTCGGAGCGACGGAGCGTGTTCGTGTTGGATCCCCGGACCAACCCGTTCCTGCTGTTCGCCGTGGTGTTCGCGCTCGCGGTCCACGTGGCTGCGTCCTACTGGGCGCCGACCCAGGCGGTGTTGCAGATCGGCCCGGTCACCGGCGAGGGATGGGTACGCATCCTGATCGTCGGTGTGGCGGTCGTCGCGGTCAGCGAACTGCACAAGGCGGTGCGCAGCCGCCGGTTCGGGACTTGACGATGTGCGCTCCGCGAGGGTGCTGCTGTCCAGCACCCGGGTGCCGGGACCAGGCACGTCAGATCGGCGGCTTCGTGCTCGCCACGTAGACCGTGTTCGACGACTCGCCACCGGTCAGGAAGTTCGGGAAGCTCACCGCATGCGCCTCGACGTCGACGAAGACCTCGCGCAGGACGTCGAGGAAGTCCGGGTCCGGCGGATCGTCGGACCACAACGCGAACACGCCACCGGATCGCAGGTGGCGGGCGAGCTGCCGGAGCCCGGAGCCCGTGTAGAACGCGGCATGGCTCGGGTGGAGCACGTGCCGGGGGGAGTGGTCGACGTCCAACAGGATCGCGTCGAAGCGCCGTCCCGGCTGTTGCGGATCGAACCCCCCGGGGGCGTCCTCGTCGCCCCGCGCGAGCGCGAAGAAATCTCCCTGCACGAGGCGTGTGCGCGGGTCCGCCGTGAGGCCGTCGACGTCTGGCAACAAGCGGCGCTCGTGCCAATCGATGACCTCCTCGAGGGCTTCCACGACCACGAGCGAGGCCACACGCGGCTCCTCCAACACGGTGCGCGCCGTGTAGCCGAGCCCGAGGCCACCGACCACGACGTCGAGGCCCCTGCCGCCCTCGGGGGTCATGTCGGCGAGCGCTGCGAGGCCAAGGCGCGCGAGTTCGATCTCCGCGACCGTGAACAGGCTCGACATGAGGAACTCGTCGCCGAGTTTGACCTCGTAGACGTCGACCTGGCGTGACGGTTCCAGCCGGCGGCGCAGGCTGATCACGCCCATGGGCGTCTCCTGCCAGGCGAGCTGTTCGAAGAGCCTGCTCACGGACCTGCTGCTTCCCTCGGCGAGGCCGGACCCTACTGGCAGAGCCGGTGACCGGATCGGCGGCAGCGCCCGGGTTCGGGAAGTCGGGCGGGGTTCACGGCGTTGCTACCCGTATGGCCGACCTCGATGGACCCGCGACCGACCGAACACCTGAACACACCGTTCAGGCGTCGGATCAGTCCGTCGATGCGCGATTCCGTGCCCAGGTGCTCCCGGAGCTCGATGTCATGTACCGGGTGGCCCGACGTCTGACCCGCAACGGTCCCGACGCGGAGGACCTGGTCCAGGATGCGCTCGTCCGTGCCTACCGAGCCTTCGGTCGCTTCGACGGTCGTTATCCCCGCGCCTGGCTGCTGACGATCCTGCGCAACACCCATATCAACCAACTGCGCAAACGGCGCCCGGACCTGCTCGAGGACGAACTCGCCCAGCGGCTTCCGGCCCGCGGTGAGGACGGCCGTCTGGACGGCACCGCGGATCAGGCGTTCCGCGGCGACCTCGATCCCATCGTTCGTGACGCCTTGGCGTCGCTGTCGGGCAACCACCGGGCCGTGATCGCGCTGATCGACCTCGATGGATTGACCTATCAGGAAACAGCCGACTTTCTGGGTGTGCCCGTGGGAACGGTCATGAGTCGGCTTCACCGGGCGCGCAAGAAGGTCCGTACACGCCTGGAAGCCAACGGCATCACGGAGGTGCACCGATGAGGGCACGTCGCGCCCGAGCGCTACCCACGCCCACCCCGAGCTGCCACCAGGTCGCGACCGTCCTGCAGGCCTATCTCGACGGCGAACTCGGCCCGAAGGACGCCGAGCTGGTCGCCGAACATCTCGAGCATTGCGAGCGCTGCGAGGTCGAGGCGACCATCGTCGGACGGGTCATCGAGGTCATCCGCGACCAACGGCCCGACCTCGGCGCGGAACCGTTCGAACGACTTGCGGGCTTCGTCGACCAACTCACCCGCGATGGCTGCCCGCGCGAGCCCTGAGGGTCACGATGTTCACCGCCTGGCCACCTTGCCAGGTGACGTGGTGTACGTCCGCAGCCATGCGGCGGACCACCTGCCCGTCTCCGGCGCCGCTCGCAGGCACGGTGGTCTCGGAGCTGTGCGGCCTCCGTCGCCAGTCGGTCACGAGGACAAGGGTGCCCACATGCAACACGACGAGTTCATCGGACGGGTCCAGGCGAGGGCACGACTCGATTCACGGGGCGCAGCCGAGACCGCGACGCGCGCGACCCTCGAGAGCCTGGCGGAGCGCCTGCCCCCGGGACTGGCCGGCAACCTCGGTGCCCAGCTGCCGGTCGAGATCGGCCGACACCTCGAGCAGGATCGGACCGAACGGTTCGACCTGGACGAGTTCTGGCAGCGGGTCGCCGATCGCGAGACCACCGGTGTCGCGCTCCCGCAGGCGGCCTTCCACAGTCGGGTGGTGATGTCGGTGGTGGCCGAGGCGATCACCGGAGCGCAGCTCGACAAGGTCCGCGACGCCCTCACGCCGGAGTGGGATCCGCTGTTCGACTTCTCCTTCGTCTCGTGATCCCGCGGCGCGCCCCGCCTGTCGGGCACGGCGGGGCCCCGGGTTACACACACCCATTAGGGTCCGCGGGGTCATCGCCATCCGTGGAAGGGGACGTCCGCCATGCAGCACCGCCCTGGGCCGGATGGCGGCGTGGCCCTGATCGTCGACACCTCGAGTCAGAGGGCGCGTGACGCCGCGGCGACGCTCGCCTCGCGCTACGCGTTCGTCGAGGAGGCGGACGCGGACCTCGGAGTGGTCGTGGGGGGCGACGGCTTCATGTTGCGGACCCTGCATCGGTTGTTGGATACGGGCCACCGCCTGCCGGTGTACGGGCTCAACCTCGGCACGGTCGGGTTCCTGCTCAACAGCTTCGAGGTCGAAGGGCTGTGGGAGCGGCTCGCCGACGCCGAGCCCACGGTGCTTCATCCGTTGCGTATGCACGCCGAGGCCGAGGGGGGCCACGAGAGCGCCTACCTCGCGGTCAACGAGGTGTCACTGCTCCG
>Ga0207421_10004548_pt1 | contig 15895 bp, 13 predicted proteins | sample SodLakKL_010_SED_4_FD_187542 | JGI IMG/M metagenome (GOLD analysis project Ga0207421, IMG submission 187542) | Alkaline sediment microbial communities from Lake Tanatar, Kulunda Steppe, Russia - 8KL_010_SED (SPAdes) (version 2) | ecosystem: Environmental > Aquatic > Non-marine Saline and...
TCAGCCCTGATTGAGTTAGGCGATACCCAGGTTATTTGCACGGCTTCGGTGGAAAATAAGGTTCCTCCCTTTTTAAACGGCCAGGGCCAGGGGTGGGTGACAGCCGAATATGCCATGTTGCCCCGTTCTACGGAAGTGCGGGTCAACCGGGAAAGGGCCGGTGTCAATGCCCGCAGCCTGGAAATCCAGCGCCTGATCGGCCGCTCCCTGCGGGCGGTGGTCGATTTGCCGGCCATGGGGGAAAAAACGATTAAGATTGACTGTGACGTGCTCCAGGCCGACGGTGGCACCCGCACGGCGGCGATCAGCGGCGCCTTCGTGGCCCTGGTTGAAGCCCTGAACAGTTTGCTAGACAAAGGTGAGCTTGTTTCGCTGCCGCTTACCGATTACCTTTCAGCGGTCAGCGTAGGCCTGCTCGGAGGGGTGCCGGTCCTTGATTTGAGCTTTGCTGAAGATTCAGCGGCCGGGGTGGACATGAACGTGGTGATGACCGCCTCGGGGGAACTGGTTGAGGTGCAGGGATCGGCGGAAGAAAAGCCGTTTAGCAGAAAGCAGCTTGAAGAAATGCTCGACCTGGCAGCCGCAGGAGTGCTGCGGATTACAGGTAAGCAAAAGGAAGCTCTCGGGCCTGAAATCAATTCCCGGGTTAAAGCATAGGAGGGGGCTGCCATGGAAAAAACACTGGTCCTTGCTACGAACAACCAGGGTAAGCTTGAGGAAATCAGGCAGCTGCTTGCAGGTCTGCCGTTGAAAATATTGACCCTGCAGGATTACCCCGCCCTGGTTATGCCTGAAGAAGATCGGTTCACTTTTTGCGGAAATGCCTTGAAAAAAGCAGAAGCGGTGGCCCGCTTCAGCGGTGAAATGGCCTTAGCCGATGATTCCGGCCTGGAGGTCGATGCCCTTGGCGGCAGGCCGGGGGTGTGGTCTGCGCGCTATGCCGGGGAAGATGGTAACTGGGAGGCGAACAACCACAAGCTGCTCGAGGAATTAAAAGGAGTCCCTTCCGGTGAAAGGGGTGCTGCTTTTAAATGCGCTGTTGCCCTGGTTTTGCCGGGCAAGGGGCCGGAGCTGCTTGAAGAAGGCTGCCGGGGTAGGATTGCTGAAAAGCCATGCGGCTCAGGCGGTTTTGGATATGATCCCCTCTTTATTTATGAGCCTGCCGGGCTCACTTTTGCCGAAATGCCGGGTGAGGAAAAAAACAAGGTCAGCCACCGGGGCAAGGCGCTGCGCCGTACCCGCCTGGTCATAAAACAGCTTTGCTGATTCCGGCAGTTTTTATTTTAGGCAAGCATTTTTTGGGTCGGCCGGGCTAGGCCTTTTCCAGCACGGCAAAAGGCATTTCCTGCATGCGCCGGTAGTACCTTTTTACTTCCTGGAACAGGTGAAACAGGGAGGCCCTGCTGATAAACTCATCCCGGCTCCCGGGCATTTCCATCTCTTCAAAGCTTTGTTCAAGCCTTTTCATCAACCGGTTAACTAGCTTGTAGTGGTGGTGCCGGCCTTCTGCCCGCCGGTACTGCATCCTCTGGACAATCCTGAACATCTGCACGATCGGTGCGGCATGGGGGACCTTGACCGGGATGCGGCGGGCCAAGTTGTGCATTTCTTCAAGCCGGTCGAGCTGGGATTTAAAGATTTCGAAGGTGCGCCTGTAACGCTCAGAGTCGGTTTCCCGGTGAATGACGAAGCGCTGTTCCTCCTGGAACAGTTTCGCCAAATCCAGGCCCTCTTCAATGGAAGTTTTCAAGCGGCCCACTTCTTTATTAAATTCATCTTCATCGCAGCCCGGCTCAAGCATTTCCAGCATTATAAAATCAATAGCCCGGCGCAGCCCTGCTTCCACTTCGCGAAGTTTTTCATAAACTTCCCTTTTATGGTTTGGCGTGAAGAGGTAATTAACCGCCAGGCCGCAAACGGCGCCAAGTAAAGCGGTTAAGATTTGTTGCAGGGAAAAGATAAGGGGCATCTCGTGGCTGCTGAAAATGACGGTTACCGCCGTGATTGCGGTTAACACGATATGTTCCTGCCAGTGCAGGCGCAGGCAAATATAAATGGCAAATAATGTGGCCAGCCCGTAAGCAAGCGGGGAAACTCCGAAAATAAGGCTGAAGGCGGTGCCGAGCACACCCCCTAAAAGGACGCTTCCCAGCTTGGCAAAACTTTGCATGAGGGAGTGGTAGAATGTCTTCTGCACCGTGAGGAGCGCCACAATGGCGGCAAGGGTCGCCCTTTCCATGTCCAGGTGCTGGGCTATAACAATGGCCAGGGTTACAGCAAGCGCTGTTTTAAGGACCCTGCCACCGATCAAAAAACGGTTCAATATTTTAACCTCGCTTTTTATTGATCATTTAGTCTATTATACATAAGATAGCCCCGGTTTGTAGGGGTAAAGTTATTCACCCGGTTTTGCTGCATTTTTAACCGGTAAAATTTGCATTTAAAAGGGGTTCAAATGGCCACTGAGGCAAAATTGGAAGCTAAGAGGTGCGGTTTTAACGTTTTCCCTTCGGCCTTCGTTTTTCTTTCTGCCTTAAATGATGCTTTCATTTTCTTGCCAATTACTTGAGGCTGTGCTACAATATTTTTTGCCAGTAAAATAATGATCTGTCGGGGCGTAGCGCAGTTTGGCAGCGCACTTGGTTTGGGACCAAGGGGTCGGAGGTTCGAATCCTCTCGCCCCGACCATTATTATTATTATACAGGATTTTTTTTAATACTCCAGGATAAAGGAATTATTGAAGCACTTACCTTAAAGGGGCCAGGCTTAACAGCGAGATTGCCGGCATAAAATTATGGTCATCGCTTTGGAGGTAATCTTTTGCAGTACGAAGCATTAGTTGAGGAAATAAATAATTTTGTAAACCAAAGCCAGTTGAATTCGGTAGAAGAGCTCGGCATTGATCAAATTTTCGATCCTCCTCTTGTAGGCGTAGCTTCTGCGGATGATCCTCTCTTTGATCGGTTGAAAGATCCCCTCGCAGTTAGTGAAAACTATATTTTACCGGGTGAATGGCTTAATCGGGCCAGGTCGGTGATCGCTTATTTTCTGCCCTTTTCAGAGCAGATCCGCCGTGCTAATAGAGGTAAGGGGTTTCCGGCAAAAGAATGGTTGTATGGCCGCATCGAAGGGCAGCAGTTTAATGAAGCGCTGGCAAGCCATATTGCAGAAATGTTCAATCAAGAAAAGAAAGGTTCGGCGGTGGTTCCCGCCGCTGATTCCCGCTTTAAAGTTAGTGAAGGTTTCATTAGCAACTGGTCGGAAAGGCACACTGCATATATTGCCGGGTTAGGCACTTTTTCTTTAAGCCGGTCGCTGATTACTGCCCTGGGGTGTGCCGGGAGGTACGGCAGCGTGATCACCGGCTTTAATTACGAACCTACTGAAAGGGCCTATACTGAAATATATCAGTACTGCAATTTTTGTGGGGAATGCCAGGCGCGCTGCCCGGCGGGGGCAATAAAAGCTGCCGGCAGTGAGAAAAAAGCAGGAATGGAAAAGCACAAGTGCCGTGATTACCTTCAGTCAAAAATAAAACCTCGGTTTGCGCCCCGTTATGGTTGCGGCAAGTGCCAGACAGCGGTAGCCTGTGAATTCAAAATACCTTAACCAATGGTAACTGATTGCTAAAGCATAAACTACCGAATAGATAAGAAAAATCCGGTCTTTTTGGTCTTTGCGATGTATCCTAAGAATGGCACAGATGTTTTTTGGTAACAGTGAGGTATTCAGGCAAAGTCAAGCCGCAAACTCTTTATTCCCTTTACTTCATGCCAGGCTTAAAGGGACTGTTTTGGCCCGGGCATTTTTTTTAAGTGTTTGAATCTCCCTGCATTACCGATTTTTTTTGTTAATCCAATAATTTTCAACTAAATAAAGGGATTTTTGATTATATACCGAAGAAAAATAAAATAAGGATAATACCTTCTAGCCTGGCGGCAAAGATATTAAACCAAAAGGTCTTTAGAGCAAGGAGGATTGGCTTAATTGTGCAAATTAAGTTTTTCACGGACTAGAAACTACAAAAAAATTTTGCCTCTTATCGTGGTGCTGGGAGCCCTGGTTCTTTTGTCCTCCTGTGCCGGTGAAGAAGTAAAAAGTGAAGAAGTAAAACCTGATAAGGAAACCGTAAAAGTAGTGTACGTGAGCTGGGAGTCTGAGATTGCCAGTGCTCACGTAGTTAAAGCGGTGATTGAAGAAAAGCTCGGCTATGATTGTGAACTTTTAAATGTAACGGCCATTTCCATGTGGGAGTCGGTTGCCGCCGGTGATCAGGATGCCATGGTAGCAGCCTGGCTGCCTTCACTGCATGAGCAGTATTACGAAGAGCTTGCAGAGGATCTTAAGCTAGTGGGACCCAACCTTGAGGGGGTAGAAATGGGTTTGGCCGTTCCGGAGTACGTCGATCTAGATTCGATCGAGGAACTAAACGAGCATGCGGATAAATTTGATGAAAGTATTATCGGGATTGACCCCGAGGCCGGTTTAATGGGAAATACGGAAAAAGCGATTGAAAAATACGGCCTCAATCAATTTGAACTGGTTTCAGGCAGCGATGCCACGATGACCTCGGCGCTTGATATCGCTTACGAAGAAGAACGCTGGATCGTGGTGACGGGGTGGAGTCCTCACTGGAAGTTTGCCCGCTGGGATTTAAAATATCTTGATGACCCGAAGAATGTTTACGGTGAGGAAGAGTATATCGGCACTGTGGTCCGGAAGGGCTTAGAAGATGACATGCCCGAGGTTTATTCCTTTTTTGAAAACTTCTACTGGGAACCTGCCGATATGGAGCAGGTGATGCTGTGGTTTGCCGAAGAAGGAATGGCCCCCGAAGAGGCTGCAGAGCGCTGGGTGACCGAAAACGAAGAGGTAGTCAAGCAGTGGGTCGGCGAGTAATTTTTGGCTGTACGGAACAATGGTTAGTTATTCAGCAAGCAGTGTGAAGGATTTCACATATAAAGGCATTATGGGCAAGGTTCAAACCTGGCAGGATAAAAAATACCGGATAGAGGGCGGTACGATGAAAGAAGATCGCCAAACCAGAATGGGCAACTTTAGTGAAGGCAGGTTTTTTAATGTCTGGTTTGTTGTGTCCATTGTGATTACTGTCCTTTTAATCGCTATGCTTGGGTGGTACCTCTTTTACTCCAACGAAGTGGTTGAATCATTTGAGACCCGGGAACTGGCCATCCAAAGGATATCAGGTGAGCTGCTGCGTTACACGGAAAGCCTGGAAATGACGGCAAAAATGGCTGCCGCTACCGGTGATCTGAAGTGGGAAATTGAATACAATGATTACCGCGATAGGCTGGGAGCGGTTTTTGACGAAATCCCTGAACTTGTGGAAAGCAGTGCAGTCCTTGCGGAAATGGATAAGATCAAAGAGTACCGGGAAGAAATAGATCAGCTAGAACAGGAAGCGCTTGCCCTGGTAGCCCGCGGTGAAAAAGGTGAAGCAGCCGACCTGCTGGCAGGCTGGGTTTATACCGGGAGCCAGCTGGAAGTGATCGTGGCTACGGAGAACCTGGCCATGATGATGAACAATTACATCGATGAGCGGATTGCCCGGGAGCGGATGATCAGCAGTATCCTCAGTTGGGTCCTCGCGGGCAGCATGATTATTTTGGTAGTATCCTGGTACGTATCGATCCAGTTATGGCGGGTCAATGTAAAGAAAAAACAGGAAAAGGACCGCGAAGTCAATTACTTAAGCTACCATGATTCTTTAACCGGGCTGCATAACCGGGCTTACCTGGAAGCGGAAATGAACCGGATTGACAACGAAGAGCACCTCCCTGTTAGCGTAATTATGCTGGACTTTAACGGTTTGAAATTGATCAACGACACCTATGGACATGGTGTGGGGGACGAGATTTTGAAAAAAGGGGCGGAACTCTTAAAAAACACCTGCCGGGAGGAAGATGTGCTGGCCCGGTGGGGCGGCGATGAATTCGTGATAGTTCTGGCCAACACTCCTCAGAACGCCACCCAGTCGATTTGTAAAAGGATAATCGAAGAATGCCGGAAAACCTATAAAGACGGAATCCCGGTTTCGATGGCTCTTGGAACGGCGACGAAGACTTCTTTAAAAGAAGACGACCTGTTCAAACTGCTCCAGGAAGCAGAAGACCAGATGTATGAACACAAGATCATCGAGGGGCGCAGCGCAAGAAGCGCCACCCTGGAAGCGCTGCAGAAGACCTTACTTGAAAATAGCTGCGAAACTGAAGAACATACCCGGAAGGTGGAAGAAATCAGCATGCTTATTGCTGATCAGCTCGATTTGCCCGATTCGCAAAAATCGAGCCTGTCTTTGCTGGCTAAGCTGCACGATATCGGGATGATCGATGTGCCGGGTGAAGTGCTGACAAAGCCCGGAAGTTTGAGCGAAGATGAGTGGGCCCTGGTTAAAAAGCACCCGGAAACAGGCTACCGGATAGCCCGTTCTACCAGGGACTTTGCCCCTATTGCAGAGGGGATCTTGCATCATCATGAGTGTTGGGATGGTTCCGGTTACCCGGAAGGTTTGAGCGGTAGTGAAATCCCCCTGCTTGCGCGTATTGTTGCCATTGCCGACGCCTTAGAGGTAATGATCAGCGGACGCCCTTACAAGGAGGCCAGGCCGCTTAATCAGATAGTGGAAGAGCTAAAAAATTGTGCCGGGAAAAAGTTTGACCCGGAACTTGTCGAAATAGTGCTTGCGCTTTTAGAAGATGAGGATCACTGGAAGAGGTTTTTTAACCCGCTCGAGACTTCTTGAAAGCGACTTTGCTTGTTCTAAATGGTATCTGCCAGCTATTTCAAACATATAGTGTTTGCTCAGCCGAGCTGCCTTTGGACTGGTGCCGGTTCATCGCGAGTTAAGGCGGTGGCTTAAGCTGCAGGCTTTCGCTTTGGTTTATCTTAATAAATACGGGGGGACTTTTATGGATCACCTGATGCAAACAATGATCCAGGATGAAAAAACAAAGCAGGCCCTGATCGATCAATTTGCTAAAGAGGCTGCTTTTATCATCGGCGAAGAGAATGTATCGACAAATAAAGCCGACCTGCTGGCTACCTGCCGCGATTACTGGCCGGTGACCAGTATATGGATGAGCGAAGGAACGGTGCCGGCTTTGCCCCAGCTGGTGGTTTGGCCGGGAAACACCGGTGAGGTATCCAGGCTTTTGGCCCTGGCGGACCGGATGAAAATCCCGGTAACTCCTTACGGTGAGGGGTCCGGTGCTCTCGGCGGGGTGGTCCCCTTAAAAGGTGGAGTTACCATTGACCTGAAGCGAATGAACCGGGTCCGCTGGATCGACGAAGACAACCTGATGGTCCAGGTAGAAAGCGGCCTTAACGGTGCTCTCTATGAGGAACAGTTAAACCGGGCCGGCTATACCGGGGGGCATTTTCCCCAATCGCTGCGCTGCTCCACCGTGGGAGGCTGGCTTTCTTGCCGCGCTGCCGGGCAGTTTTCGACCCGTTACGGGAAGATTGAAGATATGGTTGTAGCCCTGGAAGCGGTTTTGCCCGGTGGGACTACATTCGAAGGGCGCAGTGTGCCGCGCACGGCAACCGGTCCCCGGGTGGACCATTTAATGCTCGGTTCGGAGGGAACCCTGGGGGTCATTACCGCAGCTACCCTGCGTATCTGGCCCCTGCCGGAAAAGCGGCACCTGGTGACATATACTTTTGAGCGGCTGGAAGACGGCCTGGAAGCAATTCGCCGTTTCATGAGAAAGGGGACCCGCCCGGCTGTAGTCCGCCTTTACGATGCCCAGGAAACGGGCAACCACTTTCCCGAGCTGGGAGACAAGGTTTGTGCCCTGGTCCTGTTAATTGAAGGGGCGCCAAGAATTGTCGAGGCTGAAGCGGCCGAAATCGAAGCATGCGTTAATCAGCTGGGCGCAGCTGATGTGGGAAGCGAACCGGTGGAGCACTGGTTGGAAAAGCGCTTCAATATCGCGGTGGCCTCCATGCTTTTCCAGAAAGGCGCGGTGCTCGACACAATAGAGGTGACCACTAACTGGCACAACGCTTACTCCACCTACCGGGCTATGCAGGATGCCCTTTTGGGGGTTGAAGGAACCATGCTCGCTTCCGGGCATTATTCGCATGTATACCCCGAGGGAGCGGCTCTCTACATGACCACGGTGGGTTTCCCGGGAGAAGATAAAGTCGCCTACTACAAAAAACTCTGGCAGGCGGCCATGGATGCCTGCCTGGCAGAAGGCGCGGCGATATCGCACCACCACGGGGTGGGGCTACACCGCGGTGCCTGGATGGCCGAAGAACATGGCGCTGCCTTTTCTGTCCTCCAAAAAATCAAGCAGGCCTTAGATCCAAACCGGGTGATGAATCCCGGTAAGCTCGGCCTCGGGGAGGTGGAGAAATGGCGGAAGTAAATATGGAACAATTGCTCAACTGCGCTTTTTGCCCCAACATGTGTCGCAATGAATGCCCGGTGGTGCAAACCCTGGGCAGGGAGGCGGTGGCTCCTTCCGGCAAGGCCAGGATTGCCGCCCTCACCGGGCAGGGGCACCTTGACTGGGATGAAGCAATGCTCGAAGCGGTGGCAAATTGCCTCGGTTGCCGGGGTTGCACGATCCACTGCCCCTTCGAAGAGCTAAACCTTTGTGATGAGCTTACTTTTTCCCGGTTGCCGGCCGGGAAAGAGGGCTTAAGCCTGCCCGGTTGGGACCCTTATTTAAATAACCTGCGCAGGTACAGCAGCCCCTACGGCCAGAAAAAAGACCCGGTGATCAAGCACGGGCAGGGGGCGGAAGTGCTTGTTTTCAACGGCTGCACTGCTTTGGCCAATAATCCTGCCTCCATTGAAGCGGCCGCTTCGCTTTTGGATAAAGCCGGGGTTTCTTATCAAATGATCGAGGAAGACTGCTGCGGTTACCCGGCGGAAGTGTGGGGCGATTTGGCCCTGGCCGAACAGCTGGCCTCAGAAAACCGGCGTAAATTTGCAGAAAGCGGTGCTTCTGTCCTTTTGACTAACTGCCCCGAATGCTGGTCAGTTTTTACGCGGCGCTATGCCGATTGGGGTGCACCCCTGTCCCTGGAGATTTCGGACGGGCCTTCTTTTTTCCTGCAGCTGATCCGGGAGGGGAAGTTAAACCCTGGCGGGGAAGTTAATGAAATTGCCGGGTTATTGGATGCTTTTGGTATAAGGGCTGATAAAAATGACGGTAAACTTGCTCTCAGCTACCATGATCCCTGCATCTGGGCCAGGACGGCTGAAAAAGTGGATCAGCCGCGGGAAATCCTGCAATCGATTCCCGGAATTGCCATCGAGGAGCCTGCTGCCTCAAGGGAGAACACCCGCTGCTGCGGGGGAGGCAGTATGTTCCAGCTTGCTTTTCCAGCTACCGCTGCGGCGATTGCCGGGCGCCGGTTGGGCGAATTTCCTCCCCAGGCGCCAATCGTGACTGCCTGTCCGTTTTGCCGGGAGGGCTTAAAGCAAGAGGAAAAGCCGGTTTTGGAACTGGTGGAAGTGCTTGATCGGTGTTGCAAGTGATCTCTCAGAGAAGTGCTGTAAAATGATATAATGGATCCGGTAATGAACCGGCCGCCTTTCAGGGCCCGGGGCAAAGGAGTGGCCATTTTGTACGCTGCGGAAACCAACAACCTGATCAAGTCCTACGGCAAGACTCGCGGCGTCACCGGGGTTAATCTCGCCGTCCGGGACGGGGAAATTTTCGGCTTCATCGGCCCAGACGGCGCCGGTAAAACCACTACCATCAGGCTGCTTCTGGGATTGCTTAAACCCACCTCGGGAGAAGCTAAATTATTTAACCGCAAGGTGCCCCCTGGTGGAGGCAGGTTATACCGCAGGGTGGGTTATGTTCCTGCCGAGGTGCAATTTTACCCGGAAATGACGGGACGGGATATGCTGGAATACGCCCGGGGGTTTTATCACTCTATCGACGATCAGTGGGTGGAAGAACTGGTGGACCGGCTTAACCTGGACCCGGATAGAAAGTTCAAAGCTTATTCCCACGGAAACCGTAAAAAACTGGGCCTGATCCAGGCGCTTTTGCACAAGCCCCGCTTAATTTTCTTAGATGAACCGGGCAGCGGCCTCGATCCACTGATCAGGCAGGAGATGTTTAAAATCTTTGAAGAAATGAACCAAAAAGGAGCCACCATATTTTTTTCCACCCATGAAATCGAGGAAATTGAGCGGGTTTGCCACCGTGTTGCCATGATCAACAACGGTAGCATTATTCACCAGTGCCCGGTAGATGAACTGCCGGGCAGGGAAATACGGGTGCTTGAGATTAAACTTGCCGGAAGAGAAGCTTCTTCAGAAGCTCTTTCCCGGATTGGCACAGCAGAGAAGTTTTCTTCCAGGTCCGGCTATTACCGGATAATCAGCCGGCTGCCGGTCAATCAACTGACAAAAGAGCTGTCGCGCTTTGACCTGGAGTATCTAAAAGTTACCGATCCCAGCCTGGAAGAAATATTCTTCAGTTTTTATCAGTCCGGTGCAGGAGGTGGGCAGCCCTTCGATGCTTAACGGTAACATTACCGCGACGGAAGTTACGCTTAACCAGCGCGGCCTGCTGATCTGGACAATCGTGGTGAGCCTGCTTATCCTGGTTTGCCTGGGTTCATTCGGCTTCATGGTGGAAGCCGGTTTTGTTGAAATCATCGCGGATTTACCGGAGCTCATTACCAGCGGACTGGGGTTGGATCCGCAAATATTTGCTGATGTGAACCTCTACCATGCCGGGCTGGTGATGTTATACGGCCTGCTGCTAACCAGCATTTATGCGATGATGCTGGCCGGGAAAATGGTTTCTAAAGAAGTGGACCTGGGCACGGTCGAATTCCTTTATACTAAACCGGTTACCAGGACCGCAGTGCTGATTTCAAAAGCGCTATCTTTCCTGGTTTTGCTTACTATTCTTTGGATTGCCATCTACCTGGTCAGTACCGCTTTGGGGATTTTCTGGGTGGCCCCGGGTATGTATGACCCGGAGGCGCAGTTTATAGCCCACCTGGCCGGTTATTTTGCCTGCCTGGCATCCGGGGGGCTGGCTTTTGCCCTGGCTCCGCTGTATAACCGAATCCGGGCCACCACCTTGCTGGCAATCGGGCTCGGGTTTGCCTTCTTCTTATTCAACAGCCTGGCTTCAATGTATGAGGGGCTGGACTTCCTGAAGTACTTAAGTATCTATTATTACGCCGATATGACCGGTGCGGCGAACGGTGAACCTTTTCTTGCTGGCATGATTGTTTTACCGGCAGTATTCGTGGCAGGGGTGATTATCGGCGCTGTTTTGCTTAACCGCAGAGAGCTTTTCGCCTGAGCAGTTGCTTGCCTTAAAATTAATTTTTATGTTAATCCGACCGCCTGAAAGGGGTTGCGTAATTCGCCAGAAACATATATATTATTGACAGGAAAGAATGAAGATAAGTTGAGTAACCATAGCAAGAAATTAACCGTTTTTTAGCTCATTGCGTGCGGGTGTAGCTCAGTGGTAGAGCCCTAGCCTTCCAAGCTAGTAGCGTGGGTTCGATTCCCATCACCCGCTCCAAATTGATCTAAGGGCCATGCCTGCGGGTATGGCCTAAAACTTTCCCTGCATAATGCATAAATACACCCGTATAACACTAATATTAAAAGAAAAAGTGAGCATTAAGTCAATAATTAATTATTATTAGCGCTCAACTTAGCTCACAATCTTTAATTGCAATTCTCGGAAGTTGATAGCTAAAAACTACATATGCATAATATAATTAGCACTCGGTAAGTGAGAGTGCTAATAAGAATAGAAACTATCACAAGGAGGGATTGCAATGAGAGACTTGATCAGAAGGGAACCGAGAGGAGATATGGAAAGGACACGCCCGAGTATAGATGATCTCTTTAGTGATGCCTTCTTCCGGAGGTTTCCGTTTGCCGGCGGGCAGGGGGCATTTCCGGCAGTTGACCTCTACGATACAGAGGGTGCGCTGGTAGCCAAAGTAGATCTGCCCGGTGTAAGCTCTGAAGACGTAGAAGTTTCAACCAACGCAGATACACTGACTATTTCCGGTGAAATTAAAACGGAAACAGAAGAAGGCGACACAGTCTGGGAAGAAAGAGGTTACGGAAGGTTCTACCGGAGCTTCAAGTTACCGGCAACAATTAAACCTGATGATGTTAATGCCAGCTTCAAGTCGGGTGTTTTAAGAATTGAAATGCCCAAGACTGAAGAAAGAAAGAGCCGGACTGTGAAGGTAAAAGACGAGCAGTAAAGCTTTAAAACTTGGGGTTTAAGATAACCGGCGCCGGGTAAGCGAGAATGCTTGCCCGGCGCTTTTTTGTGCTGTCCTCATGGCTTTTAAAGATTAAGGGTGCAGAAAGTTAGCATTAATATAAACGGTAAACTTTCGTGATGTACACACCGTTTAGTGTTAAAATAGTAAAAAGCAAAAGGAGGCAGATCGCACCGGGATGGTCATCGAAGAAAGCAGGCGGATGCTTAGCAAGGCGGTTGAACTCGGTGTAATCAGTGAGGAAGAATGCCGCGAAAAAATCAAGGCGGCAGAGAATCACAGTAAATCATAGTTGGCTGGTGTCTGCTGAAGTCCTTGCCACATTTTAAACTGATGCCGGCTCATCTAAGGGCAATGGCAGCGAAGCAGCTGCAGGTTTTCGCTTTGGTTAGTCTTTAGTTAGCATTCGCTATCTATAGCTCAAGCCTTGTGCGGCCTGCTTCAATGAATTGATAGGAAGCAAAACCCCCGTCCCCCTGCTTCCCACCAGAAATTTTGACAAAGGATGCAGTAAAATATGGAACTAACTATTTTTCATTACATGGGCATGGCGGTAGCCCTGCTCCTGGTATTTGGCATAGGCATTTACTCCGGGCGAAAAGTGCGCACCGCCGTGGATTTTTCGGTAAGCGGCCGCCGGGCCGGCCCCTTCCTGGTGATGGGCACTATTTTGGGTACCCTGGTCGGGGGAGCTTCTACAGTGGGGACAGCCCAGCTGGCTTTTCTCTACGGTTTTTCTGCCTGGTGGTTTACCCTTGGTGGCGGGATCGGTTGTTTGATTATCGCCCTTTTTTTGGTTAAACCGATGCGGCAAACCAGTTTTGAGACCATTCCCCGCTTCATTTCTTCCAGCTATGGGGCTACGGCAGGGGTAATGGCCGCTTTATTCGTTTCCTTGGGCATGTTTATCAACATCATGCCCCAAATATTTTCCTCTATGGCCCTGCTTTCTTCCATGTTTACCCCCCTTAATATGCAGCTGGCAGCGGTAATTGCCGTAGTCATGGTCGTATTATACGTAGTTTTCGGGGGAGCCTGGGGCACCGGTCTGCTGGGCTTAAGTAAAATTATTTTAACCTGCCTGGGGATGCTTTCAGCGGGGGTGGTCGCCCTGGTTATGTCCGGTGGTTTTTCCGGACTGGCCGATTATTATCCCTCCTATCCCTGGTTCAGCCTGTTTGGCCGGGGGATCAATACCGACCTGGCCTCAGGTTTTTCCTTGATGTTGGGGGTGCTTTCCAGCCAGATTTATTTCCAGGGGGTTTTCTCCAGCCGTGATATTCCCGCAGCCCGAAGCGGGATGCTGCTTTCTGCTTTGCTTGCCCCGGCAATCGGCGCCGGCGGTATCCTGGTCGGGTTGTACATGAACATGCATTACCCCGCGATTAACCCGGCCCAGGCCCTGCCCTTGTTTGTGATTAACTACCTGCCTCCCTGGTTTGCCGGGATTGTTTTGGTCACCTTGCTGCTGGCCTCGATCGGTACCGGGGCCGGTTTAACCTTAGGGGTAAGCACCATGTTAAACCGGGATATTTACCTGCGGCTAAAGCCGGATGCAGATGATAGGCGGGTCCTCTTTGTTTTTCGCTTTTTAATCGTAGCGATAATGGGCCTGGCTATGACGGTAGTCCTGGTTAGCAGCGGAGATGTGCTCATTTTAAACTGGAGCTATCTTTCATTCGGTTTGCGGGGGGCGACAATCTGCTTCCCCTTGTTTGCGGTTATTTTTTTGAAAGGGAAAATTTCACCCCGGGCCGGGACCGCGGCAGTCATTTTTGGGCCTGCCGTGGTAGTTGCAGGCAGCCTGTTGCAGTTAGCGTTGAACCCACTTTACCCCGGGCTTGCGGTAAGCTTTCTGATCTTATTTTTCGATTATCTCAAAAACCGGGGCAACCACTTTGCCGAGCGCGAGTAGTTTTTTTAGCACAGGGTAAATTTTATTATTTATAGTTTTACTGGAAAGGAGTGAAGGATGATGAACCGCTTTAAAAGTTTGACCGGAAACAGTGGCATTAACCGAAATGATGAAGGCAACCGGGTGGTAATCACGGTAATCGGTCCCGACCGGGTCGGCATTATTGCCGCCGTATCGGCTATTTTGGCTGAGAATAAGATTAATATCCTTGATATCAGCCAGACTATCATGCAGGAATTTTTTGTGATGGTGCTGGTTGCAGACATGGAAAAGGCCACTGTGGACCTGGTCGCTTTGAAGGAGCTGCTTAACACAGAAGGCGAGAAGCTAAAAATGCGCATCGATGTGCAGCATGAAGATGTTTTTAACTACATGCACCGGATTTAAAAATTAATAACGGCAGTAAAAGGGGTGAAAAAGATATGCTAACTATGGAAGAAATCATGGAAACGATTAAAATGGTGCAAAAAGAAAACTTAGATATTCGGACCATTACCATGGGGATCAGCCTACGGGACTGCAGCAGTGATGACCATAAAGCAGCCTGCCGGAAAATATATGAGAAGATTACCCGCCAGGCAGATCGGCTGGTAAAAACCGGCGAAGATATTTCCCGGGAGTACGGCCTGCCCATTGTGAACAAGCGGATCTCGGTTACGCCAATTGCCCTGGTGGCTGAGCCCGGTGATTTGGAGAACTACCTGGAATACGCTGCAGTGCTGGACAGGGCCGCCGCAGCAGTCGGGGTAAATTTCATTGGTGGGTTCTCAGCCCTTGTCCACAAAGGCTTTACTGGCGGAGATGCCAGGCTGATTGAATCGATTCCGCAGGTTTTATCTTCAACAGAAAGAGTTTGCGCCTCGGTAAATGTAGCTACTTCAAGGGCGGGCATCAACATGGATGCGATCAATATGTGCAGCCGGGTGATCAAAAAGACTGCGGAATTGACGGCAGAGCAGGATAGCATCGGTTGTGCCAAGCTGGTTGTTTTTGCCAATGTTCCGGAAGACAATCCTTTTATGGCCGGCTCTTTTCACGGAATAGGTGAGCCTGACTGTGTAATCAATACCGGGGTTAGCGGTCCCGGGGTGGTCAAGAGCGCGATCAGCAAGGCCGGGGATGCCGACATGGGTGACCTTTCCGAGATCATCAAAAAAATTACTTTTAAAATTACCCGCATGGGTGAGCTGGTTGGCCGGACGGCAGCCAAAAGGCTTGGTGTGCCCTTCGGCATAGTGGATTTGTCCCTGGCCCCGACCCCGGCCGTAGGGGACAGCGTTGCCGACGTCTTAGAAGAAATGGGACTGGAACGCTGCGGTGCGCCCGGATCGACAGCGGCGCTTGCCTTGCTTAACGATGCGGTTAAAAAAGGAGGAGCGATGGCTTCATCGTATGTTGGCGGCTTATCGGGTGCCTTTATCCCGGTCAGTGAAGATGCCGGCATGATCCAGGCGGTTACCGACGGGGCTTTAAACCTGGAGAAGCTGGAAGCGATGACCGCTGTTTGTTCAGTGGGCCTCGACATGATTGCCGTTCCGGGGGCTACCCCTGCAGAAACGATTGCGGCGATTATTGCAGATGAAATGGCAATCGGGGTTTTTAACCATAAAACTACCGCGGTTAGAATTATTCCGGCAGCCGGTAAAAAGGAAGGCGAGCGCGTCGAGTTTGGCGGTTTGCTTGGAGAAGCCCCGGTGATGCCGGTTAACCGCTTT
>Ga0207421_10004549_pt1 | contig 15893 bp, 14 predicted proteins | sample SodLakKL_010_SED_4_FD_187542 | JGI IMG/M metagenome (GOLD analysis project Ga0207421, IMG submission 187542) | Alkaline sediment microbial communities from Lake Tanatar, Kulunda Steppe, Russia - 8KL_010_SED (SPAdes) (version 2) | ecosystem: Environmental > Aquatic > Non-marine Saline and...
CCCACCGACGAGGACTTCGAGCCGCCAACCGAGCCCCAGGACCTCGGCATGTGAGGCGCGCGTCGGCGACGCGAGCGGGGCTGGCCGGGTGGTCAGCCCCGCTCGCGCTTGAGCGCCGCGGCCTGGGTGAGCACGTGGGCGCGCAGCAGCGACCCGCCGGTCAGCGCCGTGCCGACGTGGCCGAGGTCGAGCAGGCGCACCGGCGCGTCCCCGAAGCCCTCGAGCTGATCCTGGGGGCGTGCGTACTGGTCGTAGCGCGCGAGCAGCGGCGCCAGCCGGCCCCCGCCCGCGGCGAACGCCTCGGCGAAGTCCAGCCGCGCGCGCAACGCGTCGGGGTCAGCCAGCGCGCGACGGCTGACCATCCGGGCATAGGTCGAGTCGACCATCTGGCGTCCGAGGTGCGCGCCGGCGCACAGCGGCGCGTAGCAGTCCGCCGAGCCCCAGGCGGCGCGGTGGAGCCCGGCCACCCACCCGCCGAGGCTGAACCCGGTCACCAGCGTGGCCCGCGATGGCGTGGCGGCACGGGCGGCGCGCACCACCGCTTCGATGGTCGCAGCCGAGGCGGCCAGCAGCGCCATCCAGGCGGCGAGGTCGCCGATCGCCGCGGCGTAGCGCCGCAGTGACCCCTCGTGCAGCGGGGCGCGCACCGCGACCACCGTCGCCGGCGGCGGTGAGGCCAGCAGCGCTCGGTTGAGGGTGTTCTTCGCGCGCCGCCCCAGCTCGAAGGGGCGCTCACCGCTGCCGTGGTGCGTGATGAGCACCGGGGCGCCGGCACCGGCATCGTGCGCGCGCCACACATGGGCCGTCAGCGGACCGACCAGGGTCTCCACGGTCACCGGCGCGGGCTGTTCGGCCTCCAGGCCCGCTGCTCCCGGCGCGGCGAGGTCCAGCTGCTCGTCCCACGACGGGCCGTCGATGCGCCGGCGGAAGTAGCGGGCGCGGTCACCGCCAAGCGCTCCTGCGGCCACGGCGGCCCGATCGAGTGCTCGTTGCGTACGCGCTCCCATGACTCGGCGCCTCCCGCCTGACCCACTCGACCCGGATGCCACGATCGTAGGCTCGGCCGGCGGGCCGCCACAGGCCCCGTGGGCCGCTGGGCAGGAGCGATGCCGACCACCAGCTGCGGCACGCCGCCCGAGCTCTCGGCGACATCCGGGGCCTTCCCACCAACCATGGGATGGGCAACCAGCACCCAGCTGGTGTCCGCCCTGCGGCACGGCGTGCCTGCGCCGGCGGCGGTCGGCGGCGATCATGGCGGCAGGCACCGGGAGCCGGCTGGGGATGCGCCGTGGAGAACCACTACATCGTGTGCGGCTACGGGGTGAAGGGCCGCTCCGCAGCCCGAGCGCTGTGCGAGGACGGCATCCACGCCGAGGACGTGGTGATCGTCGAGCGCCACCGCGGCCAGGCCGAGGAGGCGAGCCTGCGCGGGCACTCGGTGGTGGTCGGCGATGCCACGCGCTCGGCGGTGCTGCTCGAGGCCGGCGTGCGGGAGGCCCGCGCGGTGATGGTGGGCCTCGACCGCGACGACACCGCCGTGCTGGCCACGCTCACCGCCCGTGACCTGGCGCCGGAGGCGATGATCATCGCCGCGGTGCTGGAGGACGAGAACGCCCATCTGCTGCGCCAGAGCGGCGCCGACGAGGTGATCACCTCCTCGGAGACCGCAGGGCGGTTCCTGGGCCTGACCACGCGCCACCCGCGCGTCGGGGAGGTGCTGGCCGACTTCTTGCACTCCGACTACGGTCTGTCGCTGCACGAGCACCGCGTGACCGAGGACGAGGTGGGCGCGACGCTGGCCGACATCGCCGACCAGCGCACCGTGGCAGTCAAGCGCGGCGACGAGGTGCTGCGCTACGACGACCCGCGGATCGGGCGGCTGCAGCGCGGCGACCGGCTGGTCGGCCTGCCGCGCGCCCGTGACCGCAGCGCCGAGCCCGACAGCAGGAGTGGCTGACGCCATGTTCGAGCATGCCGCACGCGCCGTCGAGGCCGCCCTGGCCGCCGGCGCCGCCTACGCCGACGCGCGCGTGGTGATCGGGCGCTCGGAGCGCCTCGACGCCCAGGACGGTGAGCTGCAGGCCGCGCGCAGCAGCGTCGACGCCGGTGTCGGCGTGCGCGCCCTGGTCGGCTCGTCGTGGGGGTTCGCCGCCACCAGCGCGCTTGGAGACGACGCCGCCGCCGCACGCGCCGGCGCCGAGGCGACCGCCACGGCGAAGGCCTCGGCCCTGGTGCCCGGACGCGGGCTGGAGCTCGCCGACGTGCCCGTCGTCGAGGACTCCTACGAGACGCCGCACGCCGAGAACCCCTTCGCGGTGCCACTGGAGGAGAAGGTCGGCGTGGTGGTCGGCGCGACGCAGACGATGCGCGCGGTGCCCGGCGTGGCGGTGGCCACCGCCCAGCTGCTGTTCTGGGACGTCGAGAAGTGGTTCGTGTCCTCCCAGGGCCACCGCATCCACCAGCACCTGGTCGAGTCCGGCTGCGGCATGGACGCCACCGCCGTGGGCGAGCACGAGACCCAGCGGCGCAGCTACCCCCAGTCGTTCGGGCACGTCGAGACCGCCGGCTACGAGATGGTCCGCGAGGCCGACCTGCCCGGCAACGCCCAGCGCGTCGCCGAGGAGGCGGTGCAGCTGCTGTCGGCCGACCCGTGCCCCGCCGGCGAGCTGGACCTCATCCTCGAGTCCTCGCAGCTGGCGCTGCAGATCCACGAGTCGGTCGGCCACGCCGTCGAGCTCGACCGCATCCTCGGCTGGGAGGCCGCGTTCGCGGGCACCTCGTTCCTCGACCTGTCCCAGCTCGGGTCGCTGCGCTACGGCTCGGAGCTGATGACCATCACCGCCGACGCGACCATCCCCCGCGCCCTGTCGACGTTCGGCTACGACGACGAGGGCACCCCCGCCCAGCGCGTGGACATCGTGCGCGAGGGGACGTGGGTCGGGGTGCTGTCGGGCCGCGACTCGGCGCACCTCGCGGGCGTCGAGCCCGGCGGCATGGTGCGCGGCGACGGGTTCAACCGCATGCCGATGGTGCGCATGACCAACGTGGGGCTCGAGCCTGGCGAGGGGACCCTCGAGGACATCGTGGCCGACACCAAGCACGGCGTGGAGATGCGCACCAACCGGTCATGGTCGATCGACGACAAGCGGCTCAACTTCCAGTTCGGCTGCGAGCTCGGCTGGGAGATCCGCGACGGCAAGCGCACGCGGATGGTGCGCAACCCGACCTACACGGGGATCACCCCGCAGTTCTGGTCGCGCCTCGACCGGCTCGCCGGGCGCGACGAGTGGCGCCCCTGGGGCGTGCCCAACTGCGGCAAGGGCCAGCCGATGCAGGTCGGCCACACCGGCCATCCCGCCGCGCCCGCCCGGTTCCGTGGCGTGCGCATCGGCGTGGGTGGCTGACCGCGCGCCGACCCGGCCCCACGCTGCGCCAGCCCTCCTCCTGGAGCCACGATGCAACCTGACACCACCGACCTGCAACAGCTCGCCGACGACGCCGTCGCGCTGGTCGCCGAGCGCGGCCGGGCCGTGGCCGGTGACGCGACGGTCGAGGGCATCGTGCGCGCCACGCGCACGCGGCTGGGCGTGACGCGCTTCGCCAACTCGTTCGTGCACCAGCACGTCGGCGAGGACACCACCGAGGTCGAGCTGGTGGTCGCCGTCGATGGGCGCACCGCCTCCACCTCGACCACCCGCACCACGGCCGAGGAGCTCGGCGAGCTGATCGACGCCGCGCTGGCCTCGGCACTCGAGCAGCCGGTCGACCCGCACTGGCCCGGCGCGACGCCACCGGCCGAGGTCGTCGGCGCGTCGCGCTTCGATGCCGAGACCGCCGAGGCCGACCCGACCGCCCGCGCCGAGCTGGTGCGCGCCTTCGTCGACGCCGGCGCGGGCCTGGACGCCGCGGGCTACGTCGACACCGACGCGTCCTGGGTCGCCATCGCCACCACGGCGGGGCAGCGGGCCGCGGGCGCCTCGACCCGTGCCACCGTCGACGGCATCCACCAGACGCCCACCTCGGCCGGCTCGGCCCACCAGACCTCGACGCGCCTGGGCGACCTCGACGGCGCCCGCGCCGGGACGATCGCCGCAGGGCTCGCACGCGACGCCGCCGACTTCGACGACCTCGATCCGGGGACCTTCGAGGTGGTCCTGGGGCCCGAGGCGGTGGCGACGCTGCTGACCTTCTTCGCCGTGTACGGCTTCAACGCCAAGATGCACCTGGAGGGCGCGTCGTTCGTGGAGCTCGGCGCCCAGCAGCTCGACCCCTCGCTGACCATCCTCGACGACCCCGAGGACCCCCGGGCGGTCGGGCTGCCCTTCGACGCCGAGGGCAGCCCGCGACGCCCGCTCACGCTGGTGGACCAAGGCGTCAGCGCCGCGCTGGCTCACGATCGGCGCACCGCCCTGCGGGCGGGCGCGACGACCACGGGCGCGGCGATCCCCGGTGGCGAGTCGATCGGCGCGGTGCCGCTGAACGTGCGGCTGCTCGGCGGGAACCGGTCACGGGAGGAGCTGATCGGCGGCGTCGAGCGCGGCCTGCTGATCACCGAGCTGAACTACGTGCGCGTGCTGGAGCCCAAGACCCAGCAGGCCACGGGGCTGACCCGCAACGGCACGTTCCTGATCGAGGATGGCGCGGTCACTCGCGCGGTGGGCAACCTGCGGTTCACCGAGAGCTTCCTGGAGGCGCTGGCGCCCGGACGCGTGCGCGGTGTGGGCGCCGACGACCGCCTCGCCGACGGCGAGTTCGGCCCGGGGATGGTGACCTGCCCCTCGCTGCATCTCGCGGCATTCACCTTCACCGGCGGCGCTCGCGGCTGACGTCCCCGCGGGCAGGTGCCGCGGCGGTCAGGTGAGCGCGGCACCACCCGTCGCGCTTGACAGTGGGCGACCGCAGACGACGAGGTTCACGAGGGCCGCTGGTCAGGGACGTCGACGCCGATGAGCCGGACCCAGGACATCCACGAGCAACGCAAGCGCCGCGTCTATCTGATCGCGCTTGCGCTGTCGATCGCGGTCATCGTGACGCTGATGATCGTGCAGGGGTCCGACGACCCGCTGCTGCGCGTGTTGCATCCCGCGGTGCTGCTGCTGGCCACCGCCCTGCTGGTCGCCACCTGGCAGCAGCTGCTCCCGTTCCGCGCCGTCGAGCTGGCGATCCTCGCCACCGGCGTGCTCAGCGTCCTCGGCGCGCTGGTGGCCTGGCGGCTGGGCTGGTCGGGCCAGCAGCCCCTGGCCCAGCAGACAGCCACGTTGCTGTGGGTGACGATGCTGTACCCGCTGGCGTTCCTGGTGCTGGGCAAGCGACGCGGGCTGCTGGCAGCACTGGCCATCCTCGTCACCGTTGCCGGCCTGGTCGGCTCGATCCTGTTCGCGGAAGGTGTCGGTGCCCCGACCCCGCCCCAGCTGCCGCTGCTGGCAGGGAACATCGCGGGGCTGCACGCGATGCTCATCACGCTGCTGTGGGTGCTGGCCAGCCGCTTCGAGACGATGATCGCCGCACGCTCCCGCGCCGAGCTGCTCGCCCAGCAGGCCACCACCGATCCGCTCACCGGCCTGGCGAACCGGCGGGCACTGACCGACGAGCTGGACCGCGGCATCGCTCGTGCCCATCGCAGCGGCCGGCCACTAGCGGTCATCTCGGTGGACCTCGACCACTTCAAGCGCGTCAACGACACCTACGGACACGGCTGCGGCGACCGCGTGCTCGCGGACGTCGCGCAGCTCCTGGTCGCCACCACGCGCAGCGGTGATCTCGTGGGCCGCTGGGGCGGCGAGGAGCTCCTGCTGATCGCCCCCGACGCCGACCAGCGCAGCGCCGTGCAGCTTGCCGAGCGGTGTCGCCAGGCGATCGGCTCCCAGACGTTCGCCTGCGTGGGGACGCTCACCGTCAGCCTAGGAGTCGCGACACTGGCCGAGGGCGAGGACCGCCGCGCACTGCTGCGCCGCGCCGACCTCTCGCTGTACGCGGCCAAGTCGCAGGGTCGCGACCGCGTCGTGGCGCTCGGCGCGCCGCCCGCCGACGCGCACATCGCCGAGCCCGGCGCGCCGCCGACGGCAGACGGCACGGCCGGCCACGACGCGGCGCCCGACGACCCCGCACGATCCACGAGGTGAGCGTCACGAGACCAGCACGGCGGCGCGGCGGCGGCTGGCACACGACAGCGCCCTCGCCGTAGGCAGCGAGGGCGCGGCACCGCGCACATCAGCGCGACGTCAGGAGTGGAGGCGCCGGGAATCGAACCCGGGTCCGGATGTCCTGCTCGCCGAAGCGGCTACGAGCGTAGGTCCTGGGTCAGTGCTCGGGCCGCTGGGCTCCAGGACCAAGCGGCACAGCGGCCCTACCCCGTGTGCAAGTCCCTAGCAGGCCACGAGGAACCAACTAGGCGAGCCTCGGGATGACGCCGCGTCCTGCCCTCGAGGCGGCAGGCAGGGCGACGCGCCACCGTTGCTTAGGCGGCGAGTGCAGTCTGTTCGTCGGCACTTCGTTGTTTGATCCCAGGGCAGTTTTGCGAGATGACCTGAGGTGCTCGGCTCGCTCTCCGGCGACCAGTCGACACCCGTCGAAGCCAAGTCGCCCCCGTGTCCAGTTGTCAACCCACCTGGCGTGGGCCTGCCATCGTATCGTGCCCGCGCCCGGCGCGGAGGCGGCGATCCGGTGCTAGCGCGCCGCCCGCTGCTTGAGGGTGCGCTCGATCTGGCGCTGCGCGTCGCGCTCGGCCTCGTCACGGCGCTTGTCATGGCGCGCCTTGCCCTTGCCGAGCCCGACGAGCACCTTGGCCTTGCCCTCGCGCCAGTAGAGCTTGAGCGGCACGAGCGTGCGACCCTGCTCGCGGGTGAAGCGCTCGATCTCCTCGATCTCGCGGCGGTGCAGCAGCAGCTTGCGCCACCGCGTCGGGTCGTGGTTGTGGCGGTTGCCGTAGGCGTACTCGGGGATGTGGGCCTGCACGAGCCAGGCCTCGCCGCCCTTGACCAGGCCGAAGGCCTCCTTGAGGGAGGCCTTGCCCGCGCGCAGCGACTTCACCTCGGTGCCGCGCAGCTCGAGGCCAGCCTCGAAGGTCTCGACGATCTCGTACTCGCGGCGCGCGCGCCGGTTCTCGGCGATGGTCGCCCCACCGTCACCGCTGCCGCGCTTGCTCCCCTTGGCCATCCAGCCTCCGTCAGCGCCGACCCACGTCAGCGGACCGGGCGACCTGCTCGCGGAGGACATCCACGGCCTCGGCGAGCTGGTCGTCATCATCGTCAGCGGTCAGCACCGTGTCCGGCGTCAGGCCCACGCCCTCGATCGACGCGCCGTCCGGGGTGAAGAACTCGGCGGTGGTGAGCTTGGCGCCCGACCCGTCGGAGAACTGGCTGATCACCTGGATGGTGCCCTTGCCGAAGGTGGTCTCGCCGACGAGCTCGCCGCGGCCGCGGTCCTGCAGGGCGCCAGCGACCACCTCGGAAGCGCTGGCCGAGGCCTCGTTGACCATGACCACCAGCGGCAGGTCGGTGGCGCCGTCGTCGACCTCGACGACCTCCTCCTCCTGGGCCTCGACGATGCGCAGGACCTCGCCGCCGTCCAGCAGCGCGTCGAGCACGTCGAGGGCGTCGTTCAGGGTGCCGCCGCCGTTGTTGCGCAGGTCCAGCACCATGCCCTCGACACCAGCGTCCTCGAGGTCCTCGATCGCCGCGCGGAACTGCTCCCCCGTCTGCTGGGTGAACGTCAGCATCGTCACCACGCCGACGCCGTCCTCGACGTCGACCTGGACGGTGGGGATGGAGATCTCCGCGCGCTCGATGGTGAGCTCGCGGACCTCCTCGTCGGTGTCGCGCAGCTCCAGGGTCACCTCGGTCCCAGCCTCGCCCTGCACGGCCTGGGCGATCTGGCCGACCGGCACGTCGGACACGTCGCGCCCGTCGACGCCCTGGATCAGCCAGCCCGACTGGATGCCGGCGTCCTCGGCGGGGGTGTCGGGGAACACCGAGGTGACGACCGCGCCCTCGGGGGTCTCCTCGATCTGCATGCCGACACCGCTGAACTCGCCGCGCACCTGATCCTGGAACGCCTCGAAGCCCTCGGCGGGGACGAACTGGGCGTAGTCGTCGTCGAGCTCGTCGAGCATGGCCTGCATGGCCGACTCGATGAGCACCTCGCGGTCGGGGACCTCGACAGCGCTCTCCACGATCTCGGCGTACAGCTCGGCGAGGGGCTCCACGGCCTCCTCGGCGTCGTCGAGGTCGGCCGCGTCGGTGGGGCCCTCCAGCGGCGCCTGAGGCTGCTGCTGCGCGCCGAGCTGGAACGCCCCGGCGGCGACCGCGACCAGCACGCCCAGCGCAAGGGCCCATAGTCCGAGGCCGCGCAGCCTCGAGCGGCGCCGCGGCGGCTGGGCGGTCGCTGGGGTCGGGTCAGCCGGGTCGGGGCCCTGGCCAGGGCCGGGCTGCTGCGGGTCCTGCGGTGGCTGGCTCACGATCCCCTCGCGGGCTGGCCCCGGGGCTTGCGCCCAGGGGCTGGATCAGCGTCTGTGCGTCCTCAACGGTACTGCTTGGGATCGCGTGGCTCACCGTTGACGCGGACCTCGAAGTGCAGGTGGGCACCGGTGACCGCGCCAGTGGCGCCCTCGTAGCCGACCACCTGGCCGCGCTGGACCTGCTCACCGGCGCTCACCGCGAACCTCGACAGGTGCGCGTAGAGCGTGGTCATGCCCTGGCCGTGGTCGATCAGCACGGTCTGGCCGTAGCCGCCGCGGTTGCTCGCGCTGATGACCTGGCCGCTGTCTGCAGCCACGACCTCGCTGCCGTAGCCGGCTGCGTAGTCCACGCCCTCGTGCAGCCGCTGTCCGCCGTGGATCGGATGCGTGCGGTAGCCAAAGGGGCTGGTCACGCTCCCGCTGGAGGGGCGCTGGAGCTGGGCGCCGTCGTCGCTGACGCTGCCGCCCGAGCCTCCACCCGAGTCCGAGCCACCGCCCGAGTCCGAGCCACCACCGGAGCCTCCACCCGAGCCCGAGCCCCCGCCTTGGGCCTCCTCCTCGGCGGCCTCCTCGGCGGCCTCCTCGGCGGCCTCCTCCTCGGCGCGGGCCGCCTCGGCTGCCGCCTCGGCGGCCTCCTGATCGGCGGCATGCTCGGCGAGCTCGGACTCGATGGCGGCACTGTCGTCCTCGAGGCTTGCGACGAGCGCCTCGTACTGCTCCTCGTCCTCCTCGAGCTCGGCGAGGGCCTGCTCGCGGCGCTCGCGCTCGGCCTCGACCTCGGCGCGCAGCTCCTCCTCCTCGGCCACCAGGTCGGCGACGCGATCGCGCTCGGCCTCGGCGGCCACGCGCTGCTTCGCCTGCTGGCGCTCCAGGTCCGTCAGGTGCTCGGCCTGCTCCTTCACCTGGCGCGCGAGCGTCTCGAGGCGCTCGACGCGCTGCTGGTCATCGTCGAGCACCGTGGTGGCGTAGTGCACAGAGCGCGCCAGGTCGGCGGCGTCGCCGGCGTTCAGCAGCTCGTCGAGGACGCCGAGCTCGCCGGCCTGCTTGAACGAGGCGCGGGTGCGATCAGCGAAGCGGTCCTGCTCCTCGGCCAGCTCGTCCCGGGTCTCGGCCAGCTCATCCTCGGTGCGCTGGCGCTCGGCCTCGGTGGCCTCGAGGCGCCGCTCGGCGTCGTCGAGGTCGTCCTCGGCCTCGGCGAGCTCGTCCTGCAGATCAGCGAGGCGCTGGTCGAGCTCGGCGATCTCCTCGTCGAGCCGATTGATGTCCTCGATGGTGGCCTGCTGCTCGTCCTCGACGTCCTCGAGCGCGTCGACGGCCTCCTCGATGCCCTCGCGGACCTCCTCGAGCTCACGCTCGGCGCGCTCGGCGCGCTCCTCGGCCTCCTGGGCCTCGCGCTCCAGCTCTTCGGGACTGTCGGCCAGCGCCGAAGAGGACGCACCAGCCAGCAGCGCACCGCCCAGCGCGAGGGTCGCGACCACCAGCCATGGGCGCCCCCAGCGGCTCACCTCGACCTGCCCACCTGCCCGCATGCTCGTGGTGTCCTCTCCTGCTCGCTACCAGCCCGGGTGTCGGGTGCCGTGGCCCGAGGACGCGCGCAGCCCGTCCGGCGAGCGCGCCGGAGGGCTCCCGGCGAGAGCCCGTCCTCCCCGTCGGCGGCTCGCGGCAGGAGTCTATCGCTCACGGCACGCCAGATGACGGAGGCGCGTCCGCGCCTGGGGATGGTCAGACGTCCAGGAAGCGCCGCACCGACAGCAGCGAGGACACCACCGCGATGGCCGCCCCGACCACCACCAGCAGCGGGATCAGCTGCAGCACCTCGCTGACCCCCACCACCTGCAGGAACGCGATCTGGCTGTCCACGCGGTCGAGGATCGTGGCGGCCGCGAGCAGCAGCAGCCCTCCGGCCAGCAGCGCCCCGACGACGCCGGCGACCAGCCCCTCCAGCATGAACGGCAGGCGGATGTACCAGTTGGTGGCGCCCACGAGCTTCATGATCCCGGTCTGCTCGCGACGCGCGAACGCCGTGACCCGGATCGTGTTGAAGATCAGCGCGCCGGCGGCCGCCAGCTGGATGACCGCGATCGCCACGGCGCCGTTGCGGATGCCGTTGAGGATCGCGAAGAAGCGATCGAGGGCCTCGCGCTGGTCCGAGACCTCCTCCACGCCAGGGCGCCCCTCGAAGGCGCTGGCCACCGCTGCGTACTGCTCGGGGTCGACCAGCTCGACGCGGAACGACGCCGGCAGCACCTCGGGGTCGACGCTGTCCAGCAGCGTGGGGTTGTCGGCGAACAGCTCCTGGAACTGGGCGAAGGCCTCCTCCTGGGACTCGTAGTCCACGTGGGAGACCAGGTGGTGGTTGACCAGCTCGTCCTCCAGCGCGGCGCGCTGCTCCGAGCCGACGTCGTCGTCCAGGAAGATCAGGACCTCGACCTCGGCGAAGAAGCGCTCCCGTGCGTCGTCCACCTGCTGCTGGATCAGCAGCCCGGCGCCGAGCAGCGCGAGGCTCACCGTCACCGTCACCACGGTGGCGATCGTCATGAGCAGGTTGCGGCGCAGCCCGAGGAGCAGCTCGCCCAGGGCGTAGCGGACCCTAGGCCCCATAGCCGTACACCCCTCGCCGCTGGTCGCGCACCAGCGCGCCGTCCTCGAGCTCCACCACCCGGCGCCGCATCGCGTCGACGATGTGCTGGTCGTGGGTGGCCATCAGCACCGTGGTGCCGGTCTTGTTGATGCGATCCAGCAGCTTCATGATGCCCACGCTGGTGGTGGGGTCGAGGTTGCCCGTCGGCTCGTCGCACAGCAGGATGCTGGGGCGGTTGACGAAGGCCCGCGCGATCGACACGCGCTGGGCCTCGCCGCCGGAGAGCTCGTGGGGGTAGGCGTCGGCCTTGTGCGCCAGGCCCACCAGCTCCAGCACCTCGGGGACGGTGCGCTGCACGGTGCTGCGGGGCTTGCCGATCACCTCGAGGGCGAAGGCGACGTTCTCGGCCACGGTCTTGGGCTCGAGGAGCTTGAAGTCCTGGAACACGCAGCCGATCTGGCGGCGCAGCGCCGGCACGCGCCAGCGCTTCATGCGTGCCAGCGGCTTGCCGGCCACGATGATGTCGCCGGTGTCGGGCTCGAGGTCCTTGAGCAGCAGGCGGATGAACGTGCTCTTGCCCGAGCCCGAGGCGCCGACCACGAACACGAACTCGCCCTTGCCGATCTCGACGCTGACGTCGTCGAGGGCGACGACGTCGCCCCTCTTGAAGGTCTTGGTCACGTGGTCGAGGGTGATCACACGGTGCTCCTGGCCCGCGCGGCGCAGGCGTGGACAGCCCTCCGGGGGCTGGGGTTCTTGGCCCAGCAGCCTACCAGCGCCCCGCACCGCCCGGATCGGAGCTGGCCCCGTCAGCCGGCGGTGTCGCCGGCAGCGGCGCGCTGCTTGGCCTTCCACTCCAGGTAGGCGGTGATGAACGCGTCGAGGTCGCCGTCGAGCACTGCCTCGGTGTTGGAGGTCTCGTGGTCGGTGCGGTGGTCCTTGACCATCTGGTAGGGGTGCAGCACGTAGCTGCGGATCTGGCTGCCCCAGGCCACCTCGCGCTGCTCGCCGCGCATGCGCTCGAGCTCCTCCTGGCGCTTGCGCCGCTCGAGCTCGGCCAGCTTCGAGCGCAGCAGCTGGAAGGCCACGGTCTTGTTCTGCAGCTGGGACTTCTGGTCCTGGCAGCTGATCACGATGCCGGTCGGCAGGTGGGTCAGGCGCACGGCGCTGTCGGTGGTGTTCACGCTCTGACCGCCGGGGCCGGAGCTGCGGAAGGTGTCCAGCCGCACTTCCTCGTCGGGGATCTCCACCGGATGGTCGGCCTCCTCGATGACCGGCACCACATCCACGCTCGCGAACGCGGTGTGCCGCCGGTTCTGGGAGTCGAACGGGCTGATGCGCACCAGCCGGTGGACTCCCGCCTCGGCCGACAGCAGACCGAACGCCCGGTCGCCGGACACCGTCATGGTGGCCGAGCGGATGCCGGCCTCCTCGCCCTCCTGCTGATCGTGGATCGTCACCGCGAAGCCGCGCCCCTGCGCCCACCGCACCAGCATGCGCAGCAGCATCTCGGCCCAGTCCTGGCTGTCAGTGCCGCCCGCGCCGGCCTGGACGCTCACCACGGCGTCGCGCTCGTCGTACTCCCCCGACAGCAGGACGCGCACCTCGAGGTCGGAGAGGTCATGCGCCAGCGCCTCGATGCCCGCGGCCACCTCGGCAGCCGAGTCGGGGTCGTCCTCTTCCACAGCCAGCTGGTTGAGCGTCTCGAGGTCGGCCAGCCGCGCCTCGAACCGGTCGACGAGCCGCAGGTCGTCCTGGACCCGGCGCAGCTCGGTCATCACCTGCTGGGCCTGCCCGGGGTCGTCCCACAGACCCGGCTCGCCGGCGGTGGCCTCGAGCTCGGTCAGGCGTCGTCGCTTGGTGGCGACGTCAAAGATACTCCTTTGCCTCGTCGAGCCGCGCGCGATGCGCTTGCAGCGTCTCGGTGTGGTTCTCGGCCACGGCAGCCCCCTCGGACCTCGGGTGCACAGCGAACGGTCGGCCCACCACCCTACCGAGGGCAGGTCTGACCGGAACGAGCGCTGCGACCCCTGGGCCGCGCCCGTCGGGGCGCCAGGCCGTTCAGCCGCGCGAACCCACCGGAGCGCGCAGCAGCCCGCTGACCTCCCCGAGCAGCCGCCGGGCCTCGCGCTGGTCGGGCACCGACCGGCGCAGGCGCAGCTCGAGCACCGCCCGATCCTCGACCACGAGGGCGGGGGCGCGCCGCACCCCGAAGCGGTCCTCGGCCTCCCGGTGCCAGAGCCCGACCTCGGCGCGCCAGCGCTCGCTGTCGGCTGCGAAGCGACCGAGATCCAGCCCAGCCCGCTCGGCCAGGCCCAGCCACACCTCGGGGTCGCCCAGATCGGTGCGGGGGTCCTGGGCCGCGGCGAAGGCCGCATCGATGTACGCGCGGTGGGCGCGTGGCCCGTGCTCGCGCGCCAGCTCGCCCAGCGCCAGCAGCTCCAGGCCCACATCGGTGCGCACGCGATCCCACGGCGAGTCGACCCCACCCTCGGCGTGCCAGTAGGGGCGCACGTCGACGGCGAAGCGCTGCGGCAGCAGCGACAGCCAGCGCCAGGCGCGCGCGCTCCAGGGGCAGGTGAAGTCGAGGTACACCGCGGTGGGGCGGATCATGCGACCTCCGTCGGATGGTGGTGGTGACCGTTTCCCGCCCACCGGCGGGGAAACCTCCCGGGGCTCGTGGCGTGGGGCTGCGAGCTCGGGCGCGGTGATCGCAGCTCGCGTCGCACCCCGCTAGCATCGCGACGCGCCCCGCTCACGGGCAGGACCCGCCGGACGCGCAGGAGGTGGCCGTGAACCCGCTGGTGGACGCCACCGAGATGTATCTGCGCACCATCTGGGAGCTGCAGGAGGAGGGCATCACGCCGCTGCGGGCGCGGCTGGTGGAGCGGCTCGGGGTCTCGGCGCCCTCGGTCAGCGAGACCGTGGCGCGTCTGGCCGACGAGGGTCTCGTGGCGATCTCGGCCAACCGCCGCCTGGAGCTGACCGACGAGGGGCGACGCATCGCGGTCTCGGTGATGCGCAAGCACCGCTTGGTCGAGCGGCTGCTCACCGATGTGGTCGAGCTCGACTGGGAGCACGTCCACGTCGAGGCGTGCCGGTGGGAGCACGTGATCAGCACGCGTGTGGAGAACCGGCTGGTGCGGCTGCTCGAGCGCCCGGCCCGCGACCCGCACGGCAACCCGATCCCGGGTCTTGGTGAGGGGCCGACGCGGGCCACGCTGCGCACGCTGCCCGAGGCGGTCGACTACGGGTCGGTGCGCATCGAGCGGATCTCCGAGCACCTGCAGGGCGACGTGGTCCTGATGGCCGAGCTCCGCGCCGCCGGCGCCACGCCCGGCGAGGAGGTCACGGTGACCGCCGGCCCCGACGGGCTGACCGCCACCGGGACCGGCGGTGCGGTGACCATCGACCGCGACCGCGCGGCCCTGGTCTACGTGCTGGAGCGCTGAGCCTGACGCGAGGCCGCGAGCCCGTCAGCATCTGGCGCCCGTCAGTGCGCAGCCCGTCAGCAGGTCGAGTCGGTCGGCTTGGGGTTGGCCATCCCGAACAGCGGGCGCACCTTCAGCCCGGCCCAGGTGCCGCCCAGCGCCAGCGCGCCCCACAGCCAGCCGTGCAGGCTCAGCGAGGCGATGCCGCCGAAGTAGGCGCCGATGTTGCAGCCATAGGCCAGCCGGGCACCGTAGCCCATCAGGATGCCGCCCAGCACCGCGGCCACCGCGGTGCGCAGCGGGATCCCTCGGCGCAGGCTCCAGGTGCCGCCGATCGCGGCGGCGATCAGCGCGCCGAGCATGATCCCGAAGTTCGTCACGCTGGTGTTGTGCCCCAGCACCGAGGTCTCCAGCGGCGAGGCACCGTCGAAGAAGGCCCACTGGGACGGGTCGGCGACACCGGCGGCCTCGACGGCCTGGCTGCCCCACAGCGCGAACGCGCCGGTCACGCCCCAGGGCACGCCACTGGTGGCCAGCACCGCAGCGTTGAGGACCGCGAGCGCCAGCGCGCCGACCCACAGCGGCCAGGCCCCGCGCAGCGCGCGAGCCAGGCCCGTCGCCGACGGTGGGCGCCCCAGCTGCGGGGGGCGCCGCCGGCGGATGGCCAGCTCGGCTATCAGGGCCAGCAGGCCGAGGCCGCCGAGCGTGACCGCCAGCCCACCGCCGAGGCCGAGCTCGGCGCCGAGGTCCACCGGATCGAGCGCAGGGGTGGCCTCCCAGAAGCCGAAGTGCCAGGCGCCCAGCACCGAGCCCACGATGAACCCACCGAGGGTGAGCACCACCACCAGCTGGCCGCTCCCGGCGTTGAACAGCGTCCCCGACGCGCACGAGCCGCCGAGCTGCATCCCGATCCCGAACAGAAACGCGCCGACGACGACGCCGACGCCCACCGGCGCCACGTAGCCGCTGGTCTCGATGCCGAACAGGCCGGTGCCGGCGGCCAGCAGGGGAGCGAACAGCACCGCAGCCACGGCGATCATGAGCGCGTGGGCCTGCAGCGCACGACCCTGGCCCACGCTGACGAGCTGGCGGAACGCCGAGGTGAACCCGAACCGGGAGTGGTACAGCGCCACGCCGAGCCCGAGGCCCAGCGCGAACAGCAGGGTCATCGCACCGCCCTCCGCCGACCAGATGGCCGCGGCGAGGGCAAGCGCACCCAGGATCCCGGCGCCGGCGACGAGCCACCGCGGCGGCGGCAGGGTGCGATCGGTGAGCGCAGCCGACGGGGCGCAGGTGGCGTCGGCGACCCGGGGAGCGGCGGTCGTGGTCTCTGCCACAGGAGCACCTCCTGTCAGTGTCGCCCGCAGAGCGGGCTGTCAGTGTCGCCCGCAGAGCGGGCTGTCAGTGTCGCCCGCAGAGCGGGCTG
>Ga0207421_10004552_pt1 | contig 15889 bp, 13 predicted proteins | sample SodLakKL_010_SED_4_FD_187542 | JGI IMG/M metagenome (GOLD analysis project Ga0207421, IMG submission 187542) | Alkaline sediment microbial communities from Lake Tanatar, Kulunda Steppe, Russia - 8KL_010_SED (SPAdes) (version 2) | ecosystem: Environmental > Aquatic > Non-marine Saline and...
GGACCACAGACATAATATTTTGCACCATCAGTAAGACATTCAATTTCATCTTCAATAAGATTATGGGGAAAACCTACACAATGTTCCCAGTCCTCACAGGGCTTATCGATTGTGTATTTAATATTTATATTATCAGCATCTTCCCAGCGGGGCTGATCATAATCATAAAGCATATCTTCAGGTGAACGGAAAGCCTGTAACATCTGTACCCTTCCATAATCTCCTCGATTATCAGGATCAAGAACATAGTCAATAGCTGACCGGAGTGGAGCCAGGCCAATACCACCGCTGATAAAGATTATTTCCTGATCTCTATGCTCTTCAACAGGAAATGAATTGCCATAAGGGCCTCTTAATCCAACTTTATCTCCAGCAGTAAGTTCATGTAAAGCAGATGTCACTTTGCCGGTCTCCTTAACTGATATAACAATCTTATCCCTATCAGAAGGTGATGAAGCCAGGCCAAATGGCGCTTCACCTACACCATAAACAGTCAGCATTAAAAACTGGCCAGGCTTAAAATCAAAGACTGGATCATCTCCTGTTAACTTAAGATGAAATGTCTTTATATTTAGATTACTACCTGTTTCCTGGATAACTTTTATAATTTCAGCTTCATCTGGTAGATAATCATCTCTTTTCACTGGCCTGACCCCCTTTATCTATAGTTTTATCAACTGCATTAATAACGTTTCTAATATCCAAATTAACCGGGCATTTATAGATACAGCGGCCACAGCCTACACAGCCTGGCTTATCATTATAATTCTGAGGATGATAGGAGAACTTATGGAGCAATCGCTGCCGCCAGCGCTGATGTTGCTCCTCCCTGGGGTTATGGCCTGAAGCATGTTCTGTAAATAATGAGAACATACAGGAATCCCAGGCACGATTCTTAATGCTACCATCCCAGAAGAAATCAAAACAGAAGCAGGTTGGACAGTAATAGGTGCAAACTCCACAGCCTAGACAGCTAGCTGTCGGTTCCTGCCAGTCAACCTGGTTAAAGACTTCTTTTTCTGGAAATGGCAATTTATTTTTTATTTCAAAGTCTGTCTCACCAGTAAACTTATCTTCCCAGTCATTTAATAGTTTTTCTAAATTTCCAATTTCTCCAGTCTCCAGATTATCCAGATGAGCTTCTACATCTTTTGAGAATTGATAACCTGCTTTAATTTTTAACCAGTAATGTTCTCTCCCTCTGGCTTCTAAATCCTCATAGATGAATGCCGGAGCCAGCTGGTGATCAAAATAACCAATCTCTAATTCTTTCTGAAAATTATTCGGTGGCAATATCTGATTAGAATAGCCTATGAAAATATTCTTTTCCCTTCTTGATTCATAAAAGGGATCAAGATAATCCTCATCTAAAAAGACATCATCAAATAATTCAATAGCAGCCAGGTCACAGCTTCTAACTCCAAAGAATAGCCTGGTTTTAGCCCGGGCTAAACTATTTTCATTTTCTTCTCTTTCAGAGTTAAACCTTTCAAAATCAAGACGCTCATCCCTTGGCAGTATAAAGTTTTTAGGGGTAGTTTCAGGCATTTCTTTAAGATAGATTGATGGTATCTCATTATTCTGCCTGATCTTTCGAAAAAGAACTCGATTTAATCTACCCTGTTCAACTTTAAATGGAGCAATCAGATCATATTCAGCAAAGAATATTTCCAAAAGCTCAATAAGTTCTTCTGAGTTTAATTTCTTTAGTCTCATAATTAATCTCCCTCCTGCTGGAGGAAACCAGGTTCAGGATCTTCCTCATTATAGTCTGAAAAAAGTGATTTCTGATCTACTGCTAATCCAGGTCTAAAATCAAAATATTCTCTTGCCTGATGATATAGATGAGATGTTAAGGAACGCATCTCGATCCCTTCAGGACAGGCCATCTCACAGGCTCCACAATTTACACATCTACCAGGCATATGCATCGTTCTCATTAAATGAAAGACCATATCCTCTTCTGGCCCACTGCCAGCTTCAAGCCAGACCGGCTGATTACTCTCAACAAAACAATGATCACAATAACAGACCGGACAGGCATCACGACAGGCATAGCACTGGGTACATCTCATGAATTCTTTAGTATAATGATTCTTTCTTGTAACTTGATTCTCCTCTGATAATAAATATTTTAAATCTGACTTATCCTTTGCAAATTCATCTTCAGGCATTAGGTTGCCTGCAGTGTAATCTGCTATCACTGGATTTTTAGAATCGCATTCATCACAGGCTGTATTATCTTTTATTCCTGGACAACCATTAATTCCAACGACTATCAGGTTATCCCTTGCAATAATATTTTCAGATATATAAAAGGCTATAGCCCTGGTATCACAGGGTTTAGCAACTACTACCTGCTTTAATTCTCTATTTTTTAAAAGATACTTGCTTAACATCTGATAGGCCTCATCTGTAAATTCCAATCTATCAAGATCCAGTTCAGCCTCTTTATCAACGATAACCGGCTCTATTAATCCTGAAAATAGACCTCTACCATAAGCAAGCAATCGATCAAATTCTTCCTGTTTATAAATTTGTTCAATTATATCCTGCAGATCTTCTGTTATCTCTTTATATGAATTGGTCATCGATTACACCGCCTTTATCATCTGGCTCAGTACACCCAGGATTACCTGCTTCAGGTATAAAATCTTCCATTAAATCAGCTGACAGATAACCGTCCCAGGGGCCAACAGATTTGACTCTATCAACAACCTGTCTGACTACACTGGCAAACCTTCTGCCTTCAGCAGCAGAACACCAGGTAAAATTAAGCCGCTCAGGCTCAACCCCTGCATACTCTAATAACTCTTTTAACATGATAAATCTACGCCTGGCATAATAATTACCATCAATATAGTGACAGTCACCAGGATGACAGCCTGAAACCAGAATGCCATCTGCCCCCTTTTTTAAGGTCTTGATTACTATTAATGGATTTAATCTGCCTGTACAGGGGATTCTGACTGCTCTAATATTTGTCGGATACTGAAGCCTGCTGCTACCAGCAAGATCTGCTGCAGCATAACTGCACCAGTTACAGAGAAAGGCAATTATTTTAGGCTCAAATTCCTCTTTTTTTGCAACTTCTTTGCTTTCTGCCATTAGAGCATTCCCCCTTTGCTAAATTCTTCCTGGTCTTCAGCTAAAAGAGTCTCAACTTCATCAAGTATCTGCTGATTCCTGAAGCCTTTTAAGTCAACAGCATGGGGGCGGCAAACTCCAAGACAGTTTCCACAGCCTTTACAGAGGACCTTATTGACTTCAGCCTTTTTATCAATTGGGTCTACCTCTATAGCCTTATAAACACAGACCCTTTCACAGTCGCCACAGCCAATACATAAACTCTCATCAACTTCGGCAATCATAGCTTCAGTTAATAAAAATTCTTTAGAGAGGATTGATGCAGCCCGACCGGCAGTTGCCCGGCTCTGGGAAATAGTTTCAGAGATATTTTTAGGACCATGGGCCAAACCTGTTAAAAATATTCCATCTGTTGAGGAATCAACTGGTCTTAACTTAACATGGGCCTCAAGGAAAAACTTATCTTCGTTTAATGGCGTCTTTAACATCTTGCTGATTCTTTCATTATCCTCTCCTGGCAAAACAGCTGCTGCCAGAATAACTAAATCTGGATTATCTTTAATTGTCGTCCCAGTTAAAGGCTCATTAAATCTTATCTCCAGTTGGTTTTCTTCTATTTTCTCAATTTCCGGTTTATTATCCAGATCGAATCTGGAGAAATTAATCCCTATATCTCTAGCTTCCCGGTATAGGTCTTCATAATACCCATAGCTCCGCATCTCACGATATAGGATAGTAATTTCTGATTCAGGATTTCTCTTTTTAAGTTCAATTGCATTTCTTAACGACTGGGTACAGCAGAGCCTGCTGCAATAGGGCCTTTCTTCTTCTCTGGAACCTACACACTGGATCATATATATCTTTTTAGCATCAGCCAGTCTTTTAGAGTCTTTATCTATAAGCTCTTCTAATTCCAGAGCAGTCATCACCTTATCGGAATTTTGATACTGATATTCATCAGGTTTTAATTCCTGACCTCCGGTTGCAACAATAACGACTCCGCCCTCAAGCTCAATCTGCTGGGGACCTGAAATGTCAAGTTGATAATTCCCGACAAATCCAGAGATATTATCTATCTTATAGCCTGAGTAGATATCGATCAACTTATTATCCCTGATCTCAGCAGTTAATCTTTCTAAAAAAGGTTTAATAGGTCTGCCAAAACCAGACCGATGAATCTCTGCAGCCTTGCCACCAAGCCATTCTTCCTCTTCAACCAGTGATACTGGAAATCCAAGATTGCCAAGCTCTCTGGCAGCTGTCATACCGGCTATTCCACCACCAAGAACTAGAGCTCTTGTTATATTATCTACTTCTCCCCGCTCTAAAGGCAGAGCATTCTTGATCCTGGCAACACCAGCCCGGACCAGCTCATAGGCTTTCCAGGTCGCTTTCTCTTTCTCTTCTTTATGAACCCAGGAACCCTGGTCCCTGATATTGGTCATCTCCATCAGATGGGGATTAAGGCCTGCTCTTTCCACTGCATCCTGGAAGAGCATTTCATGGGTTCGGGGAGTACATGAAGCTATTAAGATTCTATTTAAATCATGTTCCTCAATTCTATCAGCTATTAATTTCTGGCTATCTGTTGAACAGAGATATTTAACATCTTCAGCCAGCTCAACAAATGGCATCTCTGCAACTCTTTCAGTCACCTCTTCTACATCAATCACACCTGCTATATTGGTGCCACAATGACAGACAAAGACTCCAATTCTTGTTCTCTGATTGGTCACTGCTCTACTGGCAACTGGAGGAGCTTCTGTAATCCCAAGCTCATTAATATCTAAAGATGCTAACTGACCGGCCATAACAGCTGAACCACTCGCTTCAGCAACAGATTCTGGTATATCTTTAGGACCAGTTACAGCACCACAGGCAAAGATTCCCTCTCTACCTGTAACAAATGGAGAAAATTCTTCTGTATCAGCAAAGCCATATTTATTTGTTCTTATTTTTAATTTCTGTAAGTCTTCAGTAACCTCTTGTTTAGGTGCAATTCCAGTCGCAAGAACAACCAGGTCATAATCTCTGGCCTCGAAACCATTGTCGCCATCTGTTATTTTTAAATTGAGCTTTTTATCCTTTGAATTCCTCTCAATTTCAGCTACTCGACTTCTTATAAAATTAACTCCATCAGTTGCCTCTGCCCGATTAAAATATCTTTCAAAACCTTTACCATGGGACCTTATATCCATATAATATAGATCAACCCCGGCATCAGGCAGATGATCCCTGGTCAATAAGGCATGTTTAATTGAGTACATACAGCAGACTGATGAACAATAATTATGGTCACAGCTATAATCCCTGGAACCGGTACAATGGATAAAAGCAATCTTTTCAACTTTTTTACCGTCAGATGGGCGAATAATTTTCCCATCAGTCGGTCCAGCAGCATTTAAGATCCTTTCAAATTCAAGACTTGTTACAACATCCTGATGATTTCCATAATGATACTGGCTAACAATATCTCCATCAAAAGATTCATAACCAGGAGCAAAGATAATTGCAGCTGCCTGAACAATAAAGTTTTTCTCCCTCTGATTATAATCAACTGCATCAAAATTACAGACTATCTCACAGAGACCACATTTATCATCCTGAAGTTTCCGGCAGTGGTCTGGATCTATCACAGCTAAATTCGGAACTGCCTGGGGTTGATATTTATGAACTGCCTTCTGCTCAGTTAAGCCTAAATTATATTCATCAGGAATTTTCTCAGGACATTTTTCAAAACAGTCAGCACAACCGGTACATTTATCTTCATCAATATATCTAGGCCTCTTTTTAAGCCTTACTCTAAAGTTGCCTGGTGTTCCTTCAACATCAACAAGTTCAGTCATTGTATATGTGGTTACATTTTTATGGTTGTAACATGATGTAATCTTAGGAGCTAAGATACAGGTCGAGCAATCATTAGTTGGAAAAGTTTTATCAAGCTGGGCCATTCTGCCGCCAAGACTGGGGCTTTTTTCTACTAGATATACAGGAACACCCATCTCAGCCAGATCAGTTGCTGCCTGAATTCCAGCAATACCTCCACCGATAACAACTACTGGATCTGCCATCTTAAACACCACCTGAATCTGGTAATTCTTTTTCCCAGGTAGATTTACCAGATTCAACTCTTTCCAGACTTTTTAAGCGATAATTAACTAAACTTCTATCAAATTTATCAAGTTCTTCTTCCAGCTCTTCTGAATAATAACCGGCTGAAACTGATAACTCCCTTAATACCCTTATAATATCGGCAAATCTGACATTTTGAGGACAGGCAGATACACAGCGACGACACTGTATACATTGCCAGATAGTAAGTTCAGAAAGAAGTTCTTCTCTAAAACCAAGCAGAGCTTTCTTAATTATCAGCCTTGGATTAAAGTTTTCTTCCTCTTCACTAACCGGGCAGGTTGCCGTACAGCTGCCACAACTATAACAGAGGCTAAGATTCTCGCCTCCTGGCTTAGACTTAATCTCATCTTTAAATTTATAATCTAATTCTTTATATTCTTTTACCATTATCTCTCTGACACCTCCGGTCTCGGGTAGAGGCCTGCTTCTTCGACAACTCTAGGAGTTATTTCCTCCCAGGCCACCGGCATTAAATGAATTCCTCTAACCCCTTCTATCTTTCTAACATGTTCGATAATATCAACTGCCATTCTTACTCCCTCTTCTTTTTTATCTTCTGCCCTATCCATTCTCTCAATAATCTCGTCAGGTACATCCATACCGGCAACATGTTTTTTCATCATTCTTAAAGCTTTTACAGATTTAGTCGGGAGAATCCCGGCCATTATATAGCATTTTTCATGAATTCCTCTTCTTCTCACTTCTTCCATCCAGCGATCAAATTTCTCTAAATTATAAATAGCCTGGGTCTGGATAAACTCCATTCCAACCTCTACTTTTTTCTCAACTTTCATCATATGAAGCTCAAAGGGATCTGCAAAGGGGTTGGCTGCCCCGCCCAGGAATAATTTGGGTGGAAAGTCCATCTCCTTACCGTTTAATAAAATGCCATCATCAACCATGCTCCTGGCCGCACTTAGCATGCTAACTGAATCTAAATCAAAAACATTTTTAGCCCCTTCATCCATTCCAAAACATTGATGATCTCCAGTCAGGCAGAGAACATTCCTTAAACCTAGAGCACTAGCCCCTAATAGATCGCTTTGAATACCAATTCTATTTCGATCCCGACCGGTGGCCTGAATTATCATTTCCAGGCCTTCATCAGCAGCTATTTTAGCAGCAGCTATACTTGACATTCTAACAATTGCAGTCTGATTGTCAGTTATATTTACTGCATCGACATAACCTTTCAAAAAATCGGCTTTCTTGCGAATAAAATCTGGATCAGCACCGATTGGAGGTCCCATCTCGCTGCAGACTACAAACTCTCCTTCTTCTAATAGTTGTTGTAATTTCGATATATATTCAGCCATCCTCTAATTCTCCTTTCATTCCTGGAAGAACTCTGGATCTTTATGGCTACGGACCCCGCCGTCTTTATGGGTTGACCAGTCCTTTGGAAAATCAAAATCCAGTAATTTTTCTAACTGGCCCAACTCCTCTGCCCGATCATAGATTTTCTGCCAGCCACAATCTATATCATCATCAACCTCACAGATTCCATCCTGGGATCCACCACAGGGTCCATTTAATAAGCTTTTTGAACAGCGGGCTACAGGGCAGACACCAGCAAATTGATCGAGAATACATTTGCCACAGCCATGACACATCTCTTCCCATTCACCGATATCACTGGTCCTGCCATAAAAGGTTGTATCGAGTCCAGGCAAAATTATTTTATCTGGATATTTAATTGCCAGATGCTGGACACCGACTCCACAGGCCAGAGAAAGTACAATCTTATTTCTAGCTATAGCCAGTTCAAGTTCATCCAGAAACTCATCGTCACACTGTCTCTTAATAGTTTCAGTTTCAATTGACACTTCCTGATTATTAGTCTGATAATAAAAATCAAGTAAGTTCTTTAATGACTCAGCCTCTCTTTCACCACCTGCCAGACTTACAGAGACACAGCTGCCACATCCTGCTATAAGAAGGCTATCTAAATCATCTGGGAGGCTATCTTTAATTTCATTTACATCCTTTAATTTTCCAACAATCACTGGATAACCGCCTCCTTCCAATCAGCAAGAAAACCACCAAGGTCCGTTGCCATTCTCGGTGAAAGCCTCTGGTAATGGACTCTATCCTTATTTAAGTCCAACTTCTCTAAATCTTCTTTAATCCTATCTATCACCTGTTGACAGCGATCATGCCCGGTCAGATGCTTGCAGGCTTCGGCAACACAGCCTAAAACCATAATATCAGCTGAGTTACTGGCTAAAAGTTGGATAATATTTTTCCTTTCAACTGTTGAAACACAGGGAACAACAATCTCTTTAAAACCAGATAAAGGCTCTTCACCTGTCATAGAATTATATTTTTCTGCGGCTATCTCTGCAGAGTTCTCACAGATAATCAGATTAGTTTTATCTTCTGAATCTGCCTCTGTAAAGTAATCATGGTCGATTTCAATGGCCGATGTTGGACAGCGACTTATACAGAGATTACAACCCTGACAGGCCAGTTCCATAATTTTCATCGAATTTAGTTCATCATCTCTCTGGATTGCCCCATGGGGACAGACCCGATAACAGGTGTAACAGACAATACATTTCTGATCATCTATAGTCCTTTCGTAATCATCTATTTCATTAACTCCAGTTAAATTCTTTGCTATTTCTCCAAGAGTAAAATCTAATTCTTCTTTATAATAAGTTAATGCTGTTGGTCCACGGCTCCCCCTTAATAGATATACGCCTCTTCTTCCACTCTGGGTCGGCTGAAGATAAATATTATCTAATTGCAAATAATCCTGATAGCCATCGACAAGATTAAAAATTCTTGCCAGTCTTTCTGTCTGATCGGCCGGCTTTAATTCAGGGGCTGCCAGAATTGTACCAGCTAATTCAAGCTCTATATCTTCTCGCTCATAGGATAGCTTTAAGTCTTCTGAGACTGTTAACTGACCTATATCAAATTTCAAAAATACTATCCCGGCTTTTCTGGCCTCTTCATAAAGTCTGTCATTATCTTCTAGAAACCTCATGGCCTGATAAAGATAATACACTTCTTGATCTGGATAGTTATTTTTAATTTCTAAAGATCTTTTTAAAGCCACTTTACTGATAAAAGCCGGTGATAAATCGGGATAATCCTGAACTATAATAGCCGGTTCATCATCTTTTAGATAATAATTATCATTCAGAAGTGAATCTGCCCCTTCAATAACAGGTTCTTCCTGATAGGGGAGATTAATAATTATATTGGCAGCTTCAATTTTAGCTGGATTATTCCGATCATTGCAAGTAAGTATAAAATCTCCAACTTCTCCCTGGCAGGCTACTAAATCTTTAGCAGATATTTGAATATCTTTAAAATCTGTCTCCACTTTATCACCTATCCAGGCTAATTCATATTTTGGACTGCCTGCCATTAGATAACAACCTCCTTTTCTGCAGCAATAATCTTATTTGCAACAGCTTTACTTTTGCTAATTGTTGTGGCAATATCTCCTGGGCCTGAGACTGTACCGGCTAAATAGACTCCTGTCTCTCTGCCAGGATTAATCTCCTCGAGGAAGCCGTCTGAGTTTAGTTGTAAGTTAAAGAGTTTTGACCAGAGTTCATTTTCTTTGCCTGGGTGAATCCCTTCAGATAATATTAGAAGATCCGTTTTAACTTTTTTCATCTCGCCTGCTGCCTGATCTTCATAGGCTATCTCAATCTGTTCATCTCTTTTATTGATTCTTAAAGGCTTACAGTTAAAATATTTAATCTCTTCATCGATTAATTTTTGAAATGAGAGATCAGTTAAAAAGCCAGATTCCTGCATATCAATGAAGAAAATTCCTAATTCCAACTCAGGGTAATTCTCTCTTAAAACTCTGGCAATCCGATAATTATAACCACAGCAGACCCTGGAACAGTAAGCAGCCTTTTCCTGAGGGCTCCTGGAACCATTACACTGAATAAAGTAGGCTGATTCAGGCTTGAAATCTATGTCAAGCTCTAAATCTTTATTCTGGAGATAATCTCTTCTTTTAAATAACATTTCTTCAAACTCACCGGACCAGATTATTCTCTGATCTGTAAAGATTTCAGGGGTACCAGTCTCAAGTTCAGACCAGCGCCTGTAACCTGTCGCTAAAACTATCCTGTCAAAACCTTTATATACTTTTTCATTCCCATCTTCTTCACAATAAAGAGTAAAGCTGTCATTCTCTTTATAAGAATCTATGACCTGGTGGCCTTTATTGATTTTTATTTTAGAATCCTGGTTAAGTTGATTGAATACTGAATCTACCAGGCAGAGGTTGCAACGGGTACAGATATCAGTTGCCTTACAGCCAAATTCTGAGACCTGGCCCCCAATCTCACCAGCTTTTTCAAAGAGGGTGATCTCAAAACCTGCTTCTGCTAGCTCAACTGATACTGTTGAGCCAGCAATCCCACCTCCTATAACTCCAATTCTTGTCATATCTAACCTCTCCTTTTACTGGAACCTTTAATCCAGTTCTCCTGCTCTGGATGCTTTTAGATAATTCATGGCATGTTGGTCTTCATTCATTAAGACTTCAGAAGCTCTGATAAGCTTAATCATATAATCATCAAGGGGATCAATTATTGCTGAATCCATACCTCTTCCAATTGCCATAACCATAAAGGCCTGATTAAGCAGATGTCTTTGTGGCAAACCATAGGATATATTGCTTAAGCCACAGGTAATATGAACTCCAGTTTCCCAGCTTTTAATTGTTTCAATAGCATTTAAAATCTCCGGACCCCGGGAACAGTCTACACTGATCGGAGTTATAATTGGATCAACAAAAATATTATCTGCTGGAACACCATCATTAATTAATTTATTAATCAGTTTATCTGCTACCTCTATTCTGTCATCAGCACTCTCAGGCATTCCTTCATCGCTCATGCAAAGGGCAATCACATTTGCATTATATTCTTTAACAATAGGTAAAACTTTGCCATATCTATCATCTTCTAAGGTAATTGAATTAATCAAGGGTATGCCTTCATGTTTCTCTGCAGCTTTTTCTAAAGCCTTTTCATTGGGACTATCAAGTGATAATGGTTTATCAAGAACTTCCTGGGTTATTTCAACCAACCAGAGAAGGTGCTCAATCTCATCATGAACAAATGCTCCTGCATTTACATCAATAAATTCTGCCCCTGCTTTCTGCTGTTTTAAAGCTATATCCTGAATATACTCTTTATCTCTCTCCTCAATCTTCTCTTTAATAATATCCCTTGTAGAGTTAATCAGTTCACCGATAATAATCATTTAATATTCCTCCCTGCTTAAAATATAATTTATTAAACTTTAATAATAATATATAACTCAAGTTACTTTAATTATATTAAAATTTTGCTTACATCTTATACTTTTTTGTTGAACAACAGAATTAGACTAGATCAGTTCTCAAGATAATTCTACCTGGTTCAAAAACAGCAATTTCATCATTTTCCTCTCCAGCAAGCAACATTTTTAATAAATCCGGGTTGCCCTCTTTTATTTCAAATTCTAGATTAACAAAATCTGCTGCTTGTCTGGCATACTCTCGGTACTCTTCCAAACCATCAACCCAGGTATTAATAAAAACCAGACGGGTATAATTCTTATATTCAAGTTCTATAGTCTCCTGGGCAAAATCTGCTCCAACTCTCTCTTTATAGTTTTCAAATTGGGTTAAAGGATCACCACCAAATTCTATCCAGCCCCTTGATAAATAAATGGTACCAGGGTTCTTGCAAAATTCATTATGATAAGACTGACTTGAACCGAGTAGAATTGAAATACAATCATGCATTCTTGGAACAATCAACTTTGCTTTTTCACTACTAATACCAGCTATTCCATTGGAGCAGAGACCATAGCCAAGCCTGATTCTGCTAAAGCCTGCTTCCTCTGATTCTTTTACTGCCTCCTGGACTTTTTTATTTAATTTTTTCGGAGTGCGATGGAGTCCATATTCAAGGTATTCTGATTCTATATCAGGATTTATTGCTTCAATTTCTCTTCTAATTGTTGAACAGGCAATTATCTTATCCAAGCTACTATCCTCCTTTTACCAGGGCTTACCAACAGCTGAAATATTTAAGATTGTCTCAATAAAGATTTTGTCCTCTTCTCGACCGCCACTAAAACGGCCATATTTGTCTTCTCTTTCAGTGAAGATCTCGATATCCTTAGCTGCCGATTTCTCAGCCCTCTCAATAACTAATTCTTTGCCGAGCTCTCTAGCAGCCTCCAGCGCTGCATCTAAACGTTTATACCCCAGTCTTTCTTCAGGAGTATGAACTGCATATCCAGCTCCGACTTCATCTGGCTTAATAATTATTTTGACTCTTTCAATAATCTTGCCCATGACAGTACCTACAGCATTGGCCACTTCGGCCCATTCTGGCAGATATAGTTCTGCTGTAATCCTATCAACTACACCAGGAAAATATGCCCTGGCCGGAGCACCAACTCCGACCAGAGGCCGGGAGAGATCCACTTTAAAATCAATCATAGCTTCTTGGTCATGCTCCAGTAGTTTTCTGTAAAAATACTCAACTTCTCTACTGCTAAAATCTAACTTATCTGTTTCATCTCTAAGAGCCGATTCAATAATTAATGATCCCAGTTTAATTTCAATCTCTTTTTCAAGTAGATCAACAAATTTATCAGGGGAGATTCCTCTTCTCATTGCGGTAATCTCAATTGCAAGTGAGGCAGCCTCTCGATTCCAATCAAGATATTTATTCTGCCAGTGCAACATATCTGTTGGAGTTAAGCCGGCTCTATGCAAACATCCTGTTTTAACCAGCTGACGCCAGGGGAGAACCTCTGGATCAACATCTAAAATTTTGCCAAGTTCTCTAATGGTATGAGGCTTTTCCTTTATTTCTTTGATTATCCTCTGCTGTAATTTGCTCAGACTAAACTTTACTGGATCTTTGATATAAGTTAAAACTGAAACTGGTTGATGATTGATAGGAAAATATTCTTCAGCCTTTATTTTCTTTAACTCATCAATTAAGTGTGGATATTTATCTGAAGCCCAGGCCAGAGGAAAAACTCTCTCAGGTCCAATCTCTAACTGGCCTGATTGATCAACTCTGATCTGGCTATCTCCACCGAGCCCGATTGTTGTAATTCTGGCTGCCTTTACCCTTGTTAACCAGCCCCCGACTCTGGCACCGGCTTCACTGAGTCCAGGCTGGCCATCTTTTAGAAGGGCTAAATCTGTTGTTGTTCCGCCGATATCTATTATTATTCCGTCATCAATACCGGCAAGCTGCCTGGCTCCGATTACACTGGCTGCTGGGCCAGATAATGATGTCTCTATTGGTCTTTTTTTAGCTTCTTCAGCACTGATTAAACTACCATCACCTTTAACAACCATCAGAGGAGCCTTGAGCTGGTAATCCTCAAGTTTATCTTCGACAGAAATTATCAGATCAGTTATTAGGGGTAAAAGCCGGGCATTAAAGACAGCAGTATTTGCCCTTTCCTGGAACCCAAGTTCTGAGCTTAAACTATGGCCCTGAACGACTGGATAACCAGTCTCTTCAGCAATAATATTTGCAACTGCCTTTTCCTGAACTGGATTTCTAACACTTAAATACCCACAGACTGCAAAGGCATCGACTTTATCTTTAATTTCATTAACCTTTTTAATAATCTCCTGGCTATTGATTTTTTCTTTTATTTTACCCTTAATTGTACAGCCTCCTGCAACAGAAATATGGTGGCTGGTTGGCAGTTTTTCAACTGAATCAAAACCTATTAAAATGGCTCCAACCTCAGCACCCTGTCCTTCAACAATAGCATTGGTGGCCAGGGTTGTTGAAAGAGAGACCAGTTTAATATCTTCCTTATGAAACTTATCTGATGAGAGCAGGGCCTGAAGACAATTATCTATAGCCAGGGTTAAATCATTTCTGGTTGTAACCTGTTTGGTGGCTACAATAATTTCCTCAGTCCTTAAATCAACAACAACTCCATCAGTATAAGTTCCGCCGGTATCAATACCTAATGCTAGTTCATCCATTAACTGGCCCCTCCTTGTGAAGATTCAATTTCTATTATAATTTAGCCTCTGCTTCCTGAACGATTCGCTCGAGTTCTTCGACAATATCATCAGGTAATGGTTCAGGTTCATGATTTTCTAAGATATCTTTGACCTTTTCATTACTCCGCTCCAGTAATGTTTTTTCACCTTCCATCTCCCAGTTATCATAAAACTGCCTCTTAAAGAGATCAGGATACCAGGTCTCCTTCTTGAAATACTCTCTGGTATGAGCTTCCCCGAGGAAATGGCCACCTGGACCAACTTTATCAATAACATCTAAACCTAAAGTATCATCATTGACTTCGATGCCTTTAACAATTCTTCTGGCAAAACCGATAAGATCATTGGAGATAACAAGGTTTTCTAAGGATGCACAGTTACCATGCTCTATATAACCAACATCATGATTTAAATTAGCTCCTGATTGAGCGGTAATTAAGATTGAGAGAGCATCTTCAATAGCAGCCTGCTGATCCACTACCTTGGAATCAGTACAACCACAGGTTCCAAACATTGGTATATCAAGATAATTAGAAACATCAGCCAATGCTGCCTGCATCAAATGAAATTCAGGGGCACCATAGGCAAAGATTGTTGTATTCATATCCATAATTGTGAAAACTCCACCCATAATAAATGGATTACCGGCATTTACCTGCTGGTTTAGAACTAATCCACTGAGACTCTCGGCAAGCCCTGTCGCCATGGCCCCTGCCAGAGTTGCAGGAACAGTACCTCCTGCCATAATACATGGTGTATAAACTACTGGCAATGATTTCTTGCCGGCAAGAACCAGCTTCTGGGCAGCATCTTCAGCATGCTGGAGTGGCGAGATTGGCTCGGCATATAATGTCATGAATGGATTATCCCTTAATTCCTGTTCCCCACCAACAATAGTTTCGCACATCTTAATTATATCTCCATAACCATCAGCATCGTTGGCTGTTATAACAATTGGTTTTGATGTATTTAAAACCATTGCCTGAAACTGATGACGGTCATAAACTAACTGAGGAACATCCTGAACTATGCCTAAAGACATTACAAAATCAAGATTTTCCAGGGCATCAATAGTTTTAGTTGCCATGGCTACAGTTTTTTTAGATGTTTTAACTCTTTCACCTGTATATGGATCCATAAAATTAGGTGTATCTGAACCGGTACCAAAGTAAGCATTATTATTAGTAAGATCAACAACCCGCTCCCTGGTTCTACTATTACTTAAAGTAACTCGATTTGGAACAGTACTTAGAGCATCCTTAACTAATTTATTCGGGATTCTAACTCGATTCCCTTCTACTTTACAGCCGGCATTTTTCATTATCTCAATGGCTTCATCATCATAATAAACAACACCGGTCTCCTCTAATATTTTAGTTGATGCTTCAAGCATCTTATCTATCTGGTCTTCAGTTAAAACTTCTAGATTAACACCTGCTACAGATTGATAACTACTTTTCATCTTTTTCCCCCCTGACCTAATTAACTTCTGCTAATTCAAAGACTAGATCCTTGGCTGAAGCTGCATCTGGTGCCCAGCCATCTGCTCCTATCTCATCTGCAAATTCTTTTGTTACTGGAGCTCCACCGACTATTATTTTAACTGAATCTCTTAAGCCTTCCTCTATTAATACTTCAATTGTATTT
>Ga0207421_10004553_pt1 | contig 15883 bp, 7 predicted proteins | sample SodLakKL_010_SED_4_FD_187542 | JGI IMG/M metagenome (GOLD analysis project Ga0207421, IMG submission 187542) | Alkaline sediment microbial communities from Lake Tanatar, Kulunda Steppe, Russia - 8KL_010_SED (SPAdes) (version 2) | ecosystem: Environmental > Aquatic > Non-marine Saline and...
CTCTCTATTAAATAGAGAGGGAAATAGGGTGAGTCGAAACTCAGATCCTAAATTATTTAAGCGGTGTACAAGGCAAATAACCTTTTTGGACAGCCTCAGGAGATAAAGGGGTGGTTGAAAATGGACAAGGTGTCAATTTTCAACAAAAACCCTGAACAAAGTATGGTAAACCACCCCCGGCCATTCTTTATAAGGAGCGTTGATAAAAAACTATGTTAAATCAATAATTTAAATATCACCTCATAATGTATTGCGAAGTCGATCCGTCAGCTGACGGAGGGGTGAGTCCCAAATCAACACAACAAGTACTTATGGCCATACTTAAAGAACCCACCATTCAACTACCGGAAGTAGACCTGAACACCTACAAACCGAAAAATCCGGTTGAAGTGCCCATTGTTAAGAGCGAGATCTGCACCGATGCGGCCAGCCCGAATTTTGTGCGGCATATTGAATTTGAGGTATCCGGCACCGAACTCGAGAACCGTGTAATTCCCGGCCAGGCATTGGGTGTGATTGCGGAGGGTGAAGATGAAAAAGGAAGGCCCCACAAGGTAAGGCTCTACTCAATCTGTTCACCAACCGGGGGAGAGGACGGTGAGGGGAAAATCTATGCAACAACGGTAAAACGGGTGATAGATGAGCATTGGGAAACCCAGGAGCTGTTTACAGGAGTCTGTTCCAATTACCTCTGCTCGAGAAAACCCGGAGACATGATTAAGATGACCGGTCCAAGCGGCAAGCGGTTTATTCTACCCGAAAGTCCGGGTGATTACAACTATGTTTTCCTGGCAACCGGAACCGGCATTGCACCGTTCAGGGGGATGGCCATCGACTTGATGCGTAAAGGATCACCAACAGGAACAGAAAATGACGTTGCCCTTATTTTTGGGTGCCCGTATCGAACCGACCTGCTCTATAAAGCGCTGTTTGAACAGCTGGATGAGCAGAATGAAAATTTTCACTATTTGAAAGCCATCTCCCGGGAAGATCCGCGACCCGATGGTACCAAACCCTACGTACAGTATTCTCTTTTTGATCAAAAAGAACTTTTGCTGCCTATTCTGCAGATGGAGAATACCCTGATTTACATCTGCGGGCTGAAAGGTATGGAAACCGGTATTTTCCAAATACTGGGCCTGTTAGATCTGTTCGAATATATGCGGATCGATGATGAAATTAGGGATATCAATCCGCTGGAATGGTCTCGCGATGAGATGAAAAGTATTAAGGCGGGTGAGAGAATGTTCCTGGAGGTTTATTGAATTTGATATAAGTTTTGTGCCAGATAGTTCAGTTCAGGAGAGCCGGTTTTGAGAATATTTTAAGTCGTAAAAATCTCTGATATTATTGAATTTAATTAACAAGAAATGTTGTAAGGCTTTTCCCCTCAGGGAAAATGGGGCATCCCCTAGAAACATGTAAGGGTTCATTTATGATATTTAAATATAACGCCATTAATTAATCTACAGTGAGCAGAAAGGATGAGTGATAAAGCGACAGTATCCTTTAATATTGGTTTTCTTAAAGAGAGTGCTGCTGACCTGGCTGAAATCCATGCATCAGATGAACCGGGCAGAAATATAGAGTCTTTTAAGCCGACTCTTGAAGAGTCAAAAACTACGCTTATTAAAGCATATCGGGTTCTCTCAGGGTTTGCCAAAGCTGAAAAAGAGATTTCCCAGGCTGCTGAGTGGTTGATTGATAATTTCTACATTATTCAGGAACAGATTGTTCAGGTTGAAATCGATTTTCCCAAAGAGTATCACAGGAGTATTCCGCTGATCTCAAAAGGGGAGTATGAAGGATTGCCAAGAGTTTATGAGCTGGTTCTGAACTTTCTGAATCACACAGATTTTGTTGTTGATGTGGATGCACTTGAACAATACGTTCAGAGCTACCAGGAACGTATTACTCTTGAACAGGGAGAGATATGGGCAATTCCTATCATGGTACGTCTCATTTTGATTGAGAAACTGGCACAAAAAGCTTCCAGCGTACTCTATCGGAAAGATGTAAGGGGAAGTGTTTATGATCTGCTGAGCAGGCTTGATGAATCCAAACAGGAAGAACCGGGGGTTTTCTCAAATGAAGTTTCCGTATGGCTGTCAAAGCAGTCCGGAAACAGTGAACCTCTTCATCTTGTAGAGCTTTACAACCAGCTTCAAAATTCAGGCCGCCTTTGGGACGAGCAGAAGCGTTGGTTCAATTACAGGTTTCGTCAATATGACATGACCCTTGAAGAGGCGATGCGTATTGAGGCTCAGAAGCAGTCGCGGCTGCAGGTTAGTATTCAAAATGCTGTGAGTTCACTTCGGAGTTCATCTGAAATGGACTGGTCTGAGTTTGTCGAAGAGTGCTCCATTATTGAGAAAATTCTACAGCTTGATCCGGCCGGAAAATATTCCGAAATGGATTTTCAGACACGCGACAGCTACAGGCGAACGGTGGAGAGGCTCAGCAGACGCTCGAAGTATACCGAACCGGAAGTTGTGGAGCAGATTCTGCTGATGCTGGAAGAGGACCAGGACGCCGAAGATCATCAGGACGACATTTTGGGCAACATGAAATCGGCCCGTCAACATGTGGGATATTATTTAAGAGAAGATGGTTACCTGCGTTTAGCCAAAAGGCTGAATTATCAAATGCCATTGAAAGAGAAAATGAGGCTGAAGCTCAAAAAAAATTCAGCCTGGTATATTTCGGCAATCATACTCACCACCATCATTTTGATGACCATTTTGTGGGCAGCAACCGGTTCTTTGAGTAATTCCGTAATTACGGCAACCTTGGTTTTGCTTGTTGCGCTGTTTCCGGCACTCGACTTGTCGGTATCTGCAGTGAACAGATTTTTTGCATTTTTTCTACCACCGAGAATTCTGCCAAAAATGGCCTATAAAGAGGGGATACCGGATGAATCCAGAACAGTAGTGGTGGTACCCACGATGTTCACATCCCCGCGGGATGTAAGGCGTCAGGTTGAAAATCTCGAAATTCGATCACTTGCCAACTCTGATCCATCACTTCAGTTTATTCTTCTTTCCGATTTCAAGGACGCATCTGAGAAAAATACAGAAGATGACAGGGCAATTCTTGATGCCGCATATGCTGAAATTGACACATTGAATAAAAAATACAGTTCAAGTTATGGCGATAAATTCTTCTTTCTTCATCGTGAAAGACTTTGGAATGACGCAGAAGGGATATGGATGGGCTGGGAGAGAAAACGGGGTAAATTGGAGGAGTTCAATAGATTACTGTTAGATATCTCTGCCGAAACCAGTTACAAACATATTGGGGGAGACTTTTTTGAATCGATAAAGATGCTGCCTGTGAAGTTTGTGATTACCCTCGATTCGGATACCAAACTCCCGCCCGATAGCGCCCGGAATCTGATCAGAACCATAGCTCACCCTCTGAATCGTGCGCAATACGACCAGGATAAAAAGCGGATTACGAAAGGTTATGGAATCATTCAACCCCGGATCTCTATCCCACCGGAGTCTACCAGAAAAACATGGTTCTCCAGAATCTTCTCAGGTAACGTGGGGCTGGATCCATACACAACGGCTGTGTCGGATATTTATCAGGATTTGGCCGGCGAAGCCGTGTTCACGGGTAAGGGGATCTACGATGTAAAGGCATTTCATACTGCTCTGAACGACCGGTTTCCGGAAAACCGGATTCTTTCACATGATCTGATTGAAAGCGCCTATCTGAGAGCCGGCTTGGCCACCGATATTGAACTGTTTGATGGCTATCCTTCAACCTACGTAAGTTTCAGCAAGCGAAATCACCGGTGGATCCGTGGCGACTGGCAAATTGCAGCATGGATTCTACCAAAGGTTTCCATGCAAGAGGGTAAAGAGAGAAATCATATCAATCTTCTCTCGAAGTGGAAGATTTTTGACAATTTGAGGCGATCGCTCAATCCCTTCTTCCTCATCATCTTTTTAGTGGCCGGCTGGTTTATGTTGCCCGGCACGGCATGGATTTGGACAGCAGCTGCATTAGGTATACTTGCTTTTCCAATTTATGTAAGCCTCTCAAGCGACATCATGAATAGGCCGGCACGTGTAAGATGGAGACTCTACATGGAGAAAGTCAGGGCAAATCTGAAAATCAATTCTCTTCAGACCTTTTTTGTAATTGTTATTCTGCCGCATCAGGCATACATGCAGCTCGATGCAGTTATCCGAACAATTTACCGCCTGAAGATTTCCAGAAAACTGCTGCTTGAGTGGACTACAGCATCACAAATTGAATCGTCGAGTCCTAACTCGTTGAGTCTGTATATTAGAGATAATCTGTTCTCCATTATACTCGGTATTTCCATCTTACTGGCAGCCCTCTTTACAGCACAGCACTACCTGTGGATAATTATCCCCTTCTTTTTTATCTGGACGGGAGCACCATACTATTTGTGGGCAATAAGCAAACCGATTGAAACCAAAGATCATCCTCTTACCAAAAAAGAGAGAGCACGGCTTCGGGGATACGCCCGCCGCACATGGTTCTACTTTGAGCGGTTTGTTAACGATGAACACTTTTGGCTGCCCCCAGACAACTATCAGGAAGAACCCTCTATTCCTGTAACGGAACGAACATCGCCAACCAATATCGGATTGGCTCTTGTATCCACACAGGTGGCATATAATATGGGGTATATTACTTTTGGTGAGCTTCTGGAGAGAGTATTGAATACCCTTAAATCCATGGAACAGCTTGAGCGCTACGAAGGGCATTTTTACAACTGGTATGAAACGCGATTGGGCGAAGTTCTTAATCCAAAATATATCTCAACCGTTGATTCCGGTAACCTTGCGGCCGGGCTCATATCCATCAGGGAATCGATACTGAAAACCATCAGGACAAAAGGGGTGAACCAAAATATCTGGTCAGGGTTGATTGATACCATTACTACAGCGAATGAGATCCTGCAGGAGTTTGATGATGATGAACTTCTTCCTGGAAATTTTGGAAAAAGAGTAGATTCTTTGTGCCAATCAATGCTCAAAACAATTCGGGAAAGCGACACAGGGTCGCTGAAAGAGGATATTATTTTACTTAGAAAGCTAAAGGCAGAGGCTGCTGAATTGTGTGCAATTGATTTGCTGCCATTGGGAAGCAAACTGAATGACAATATGATGCAGGATCTTCTTTTTTGGCAGGACAGCCCATTACGGCTTATTGAAACGAGTTTATCAGAGCTGAAATCTCTTGTAGATTCCGAAAAGATTGATACTGAAAAGTTCTCAATAGAGGAGTTGGTTACCCTGTTAAAAAGTGAGTCTGTTGATAGTGATGCCTCAAGGCTGCTTATTAAATGGAAATACTATGCAGATGAGATAGTTGAGATAGCGGGTAAATTAATCGACGAGATGAATTTTACACCTCTTTATGTCAAAAAAAAGGGGCTTTTCAGTATCGGCTATAATGTAGAGAAGGCGCAGCTCGATTCCGGAACATACGACCTCCTTGCGAGTGAAGCCCGAATTGCATCCTACATCGCTATTGCCAAGGGTGATATTCCTGTAGAACACTGGTTCAGATTGAGCCGGAGATTAACAAGCTTGAACCACAATGAGATTCTTATCTCCTGGGGAGGCACGATGTTTGAATACCTGATGCCGCTGCTCTTTATGCGAACTTATCCTGACACGCTTTTGAATCATACCGATCAGAACGTTGTGAGGTGGCAGCAGGAGTATGGTAAGAAAAACAGCCAGCCATGGGGCTTTTCAGAAAGCGCCTACTATTTTCTCAATATTGACATGCACTACCAATATCGTGCATTTGGTGCTCCCGGATTGGGGTTAAAGCGAGGGCTTTCTGAGGAGTATGTTGTGGCTCCCTACGCTTCACTGCTATCACTGATGGTGGATTCGAAGGCGTCGCTTGAAAATCTTGGCCTGTTGGAAAAATTGGGTGGTTATGGGTTGCATGGTTTTTATGATGCCATCGATTTTACACCAACCCGAATGAGTGAAGATGAAACTCATAAGGTTGTAAAAACCTACATGGTTCATCACCATGGGATGAGCCTGCTGGCCATTGAGAATGTTCTGAATAACTGGGAGGTTCACAAATGGTTTCATGCCGATCCGCGAGTAAGAGGTTCTGAGCTGATTCTTCAGGAAAGAATTCCACGAGGTGTACCCATAAAAGAACCACATCCGATTGATGTGGAGCTGGAGCCGGGAGTACAGCAATCCATGGAGAATCTTGTTGAACATGCCGGTATAAATGCACTAGACATCTCCCCACCCCGGCTTCACATGTTGTCTAACGGAAAATACTCCCTGTTTTTGAGCCATGCCGGTACGGGTTCATCCCGTATAAACGGATATTCACTTACCGGTTGGGATCCGGATCCTGCCACAGATCCGCTCGGGCTCTTTTTCTACGTCAAAGATAAGGAAAGCGGTCAATTCTGGTCGGCTATGCATCAGCCGGTCAAGAGAAAACCGGATCGTTATGATACCTGGTTTCAAAACGGTAAAATCGTAACATCCAGGGTAGATGAGTGGATTGAGACTACAACTTCGGTTTCAATTTCACCGGATCACCCTATTGAATTGAGAAAAATCAGCCTTACCAACTACTCAAATAAGCAAAGGGTGCTTGAAATTACCAGTTATGCCGAGGTGGTGTTGAACCGGCCACAAGATCACAACTCTCACCCGGCCTTTTCAAAGCTTTTTATACAAACCGATTACCTGCCTGAACACCACTCTATTCTTGCAAAAAGAAGGCCCAGAAGTGAGCACGAGAAACCTCTGTGGATGATTCACACATTTGCCGGAGAAGAGCATGAAAATCTTACAGAACCTCTTCAGTTCGAGACAGACCGTTCAAAATTTATTGGAAGGGGGCGCTCGTTAAGTCACCCCGCGGCAATGGATGCCGGTAATACTCTTCACGGTTCACAAGGAAACGTATCTGATCCGGTTGTGAGCCTGCGAAAAACAGTTAAACTTGGCCCGGGAGAGAAGGTGGAATTGATATTTGGCCTCGGATTTGCCGAAACAAGAGAGGAGGCAGTGCAGCTTGCCGATGTCTACGACAATCGCCACTCTGCAGAACGGGCATTCGATCTGGCTTCCGTTTACAGTACTGTGGAACTGAACCACCTGGGAATATCATCTAAAGAAGCTCACAACTACCAAAAGCTTGTATCATATGTTCTATATCCGGACAAAGCTTTTAGAGCCGATGTAAAAAAACTTAAGGATAACCGAAAGAAACAGCAGGATCTTTGGGCTTACGGCATTTCAGGTGATTTTCCGCTGATCGTATTCAGAATACATGATATGGATCAAATAAAGAGTGTGAAAACTCTGTTGAAAGCTCATGGTTTCTGGAGAATGAAAGGAATTGGTACAGAATTGTTAATTATAAACGACCATGCACCGGGATATATTGATGAAGTACAAGAAGCGATTATGCAGGCTATACACGCTTCAACAGAGAGGGATTTGGTGAATAAACGGGAAGGTATATTTGTCAATCGATCCGATAAGATGCCGGTAGAAGACCTGACATTGATGCTCAGCGTTGCCCACATTGTTTTTTATAATAAACTGCCGAGCTTGTCTAAGCTGAAAAGTGAGATAGATACAGAATCGTGGCTGATAAAACATGATGCCGACAACTATGTACGATCAGAGATGAAGGTTAAAGATTTTGATGAAACGATTTCTGAGCAGACCAAAAACCTGCATTTCTTTAATGGATTCGGTGGATTTTCTGAGTCGGGTAATGAATATCATATTTTTATTAAACCCGATCGGAATACCGGCCAGCTTCTCTTTCCGCCGGCACCGTGGATTAATGTGATTTCAAATCCCAAATTTGGATTTATTGCAACGGAAAAAGGTGCCGGCTATACCTGGAGTGAAAACAGCAGAGAGAACAAGCTAACCGGCTGGTCGAACGACCCTGTTATGGATAGCCATTCTGAGGCTTTTTACATCCGTGATCATGACAGAAAGGTTTACTGGTCGCCCACGCCGGGACCTGTGCCTGGTGGCGGTTTCTACAAAATTGTTCATGGATTTGGCTACACCCGATATGAACATGAATCAGAAGGTTTAAAGCAGGAACTTATCCAGTTTGTGCCGGGGGAAGATCCTGTAAAACTATCTTTGCTGAAAATTCAGAACCAAAGTGAAAAGCCCCGACAACTTTCGGTATACAGGTATCTGAATAGGGTTTTAGGAGTTAACAGAAATATCTCTTCGAGATATATCATTCAGGAAATATCATCGGATGATTCAGCCATTTTTGCACGAAATACCTATAACAATGAGTTTGCCGGCCGGGTTGTATTTTCAGCTGTACCCGGACTTTCGGAAGATGTAAAACGGTTTGCCACAACAAACAGACAGTCTTTTATCGGCCGTAATCGTTCACTTGATGATGCAAAGGCACTTACAAAAGGTGAGAATCTTGATGGTAAATCTGAACCCGGAGAAGATCCATGTGCGGCTTTTCAGCTGGTAGTGAACATTCCGCCGGGAGAGAGTGTGGAACTGACATTTATTGAAGGTGAGAGTAAAACTGAAGCCGATGCTGAAAAATTAATTTCAGTTTATGAAGACCCTCAGGCAGTGAAAGACGCGTTTGAGAAGTGTAAACGCGAATGGAGCTCTAAACTGGATTTGATTCAGATTTCCACTCCCGATAAATCGCTCGATCTGATCATGAATGGCTGGCTGATGTACCAGAATCTCTCCTGCAGAATGTGGGCGAGAACCGCTTACTACCAGGCCGGAGGAGCCTATGGGTTTAGGGATCAGCTTCAGGATGCAACAGCCGCTCTCTATCTGGATCCAAAAATCGCAAGAGATCAAATTCTTATTCATGCCGAGAAACAGTTTAAAGAGGGTGATGTGCTGCACTGGTGGCATCCGCCAACGGGCAGAGGCATACGGTCCAAAATAACTGACGACCGGCTTTGGCTGGCCTATGTAACCGACTACTATATACGATCAACCGGAGATGAATCTATTCTGGATGAAACAGCGACTTATATACAATCAAGGCAGCTGGAAGATTATGAACATGAGGTATATCTGGTTCCCGAAGTACTGGATGACCCGGAATCAATTTATGATCACTGCTGCCGGGCTATAGATATCTCCCTGAAATTTGGTGAGCACGGACTGCCGCTGATCGGTGCAGGTGATTGGAACGACGGAATGAACCGGATAGGCGAACAGGGTAAAGGAGAGAGCGTATGGCTTGGGTTTTTTATCTATGGAATTTTGAACCGGTTCACAGAAATTGCAAATAACCGAAATGACACCTCCCGGGCCGAACGTTACGGTGAAATTGCAGAAGAGCTGAAACAGCGCCTGAACAGTGAAGGCTGGGATGGAGAGTGGTATCTTCGTGCGTTTTATGATGACGGCACACCGCTGGGATCATCTGAAAACGACGAATGCCGGATTGATGCAATCTCACAGGCGTGGTCGGTAATTTCTGGAGTTGCAACAGATGAAAAGGCAGAAAAAGCACTGAACTCTGCCGAGAAGCACCTAATTTCGGAACACGACAAAATTATCAGGCTGCTGTCCCCTCCATTTGATATGACTGAAAAAGATCCGGGTTACATAAAGGGGTATATACCCGGTGTGAGAGAGAATGGCGGCCAGTATACACACGGGGCGCTTTGGCTGATCAAAGCACTGGCTGAAAAGGGAAAGGGAACCAAGGCTGTGAGGTATCTCAACATGATTAATCCCGTTAATCATGCGCTCAATCCCGAAGGGGTGGATCAATATAAAGTTGAACCATACGTTATATCGGCAGATGTTTATGGAGAACCTCCGTTGACGGGGATGGGAGGATGGAGCTGGTATACGGGGTCAGGGGGGTGGTTTTACCGCGTAGCACTTGAATCTATTCTGGGCTTCAGATATTTTAAAGATTCCATCAGGCTTCGGCCATCCATTTCGTCTGATTGGGAGGAGTTTAAAATCAGATTAAAGGCTGATGACGGTAAAACCGAATACCACATTCATGTCGAAAATCCTGATGGGCTGGAAACAGGCACCTTAAACGTAACTATCGATGATGAACCTGCAGATAGTAAGGATGGTGCTGCCATGATTCCTCTTTTCAAAGATGGTAAAAAGCACACTGTCCACCTGCTTTTAAAAGCTTCGGAGTGACACCTCAAACTTAAATGTAGTGGGTGTAAGAAAATTCACTACATCTATGCGTTACTAAGGACTACTTTCTACTAGGGAACCTGTTTACCGTTAGAGTGTTAGAATCTTATTATATTAGAAAAAAGTAAGAGTTATCCAAGAGTGTACCCGGTAATCAATAATGGGAAAGACAATGAAAGAAGAAAAGAGATTGAGTGAAGTAAAAGTATTCATCATTGATTCTGATGTATTAATGAGGCAAACTTTAGCAAGTATGCTGAGGAAAGAGGAGGGAGTAAGCCTTACCTGTTCTGCAGGGTTTTCCGAAGTTGATAAAACTATTTCAAGAATTAAAAAGCATCTTCCCGATGTGATTATGCTGGGAGTTGAGAGCAGTGATTCTGATCAGATGAAATTTTTTAACCGGGTACGTGAAGAGTTTCCAAATGTCTTTATTGTTCTTTTAACTCCACTAAATGGAGAAGGAGCCAAAACAGCACTGCAGGGTTTAAAAGATGGAGCAATTGATTATGTAACTAAACCCGATAGAAGACAGGGTTTGGTTTTGGCCAACTGGCATTTCCACAAAAGGGTGCTTCCTTTAATTAAATCCATTCCCAAATTAAATGGGGAGAGGGTCAATAAACCGTTGTCTATCAGCAGCGACCGAATCGTTTCGCAGGGTTATTCAGTTGGAAGAAGCCGAATGACTCCGGGGAGCACTGAATTGGTCGTTATTGGAAGTTGCATGGGTGGAGTTACTTCTCTGTATAAATTGATTTCACAGCTGCCTGAAAGTTTACCGGTGCCCGTAGTGATTGTTCAGCATATGCCTAAAATTTATACCGAAGAGCTCTCTATGGAACTGGATAAAATAACCCCTTTGAATGTAAGGGAGGCCAGGGATAACAGTGTGCTTCTTCCGGGGCAGATCTATGTTGCACCGGGAGGCTATCATACGGTAATCAAAAATGATTGTGCCCGAAAGCGGATCTATTTGCACCGGGGACCACGAGAGCATAGATGCAGGCCGTCCATTGATGTACTTCTTCGTTCTGCCGTACAGGCGTATGGAGGAAGAGTACTCAGCGTATTTCTTTCCGGTAATGGAAATGACGGAGTTTTGGGAGCGGAGATGGTATTGAAGCATGGTGGAAATGTACTGCTGGAAAGCGAAGAGAGCTCTCTGATTTGGGAAATGCCAAAAAGAATCAGCAAATTAAAAACCGAAATAAATGCTGTAGCATCTGATGCACTGGCTTCAGAAATCATAAAACTTTTAAAATCTGATTCACAACAAAAAAAGTACCGCATACCCCGAGAGGAGGCAGGCAGTCGGGATCTGTTTACAGAACACGCATAATTCTGAATGGTTAGCAAAATGTCAGGCTTTATTCGAACCGGTTTAGTGCAAGGGATAAGGAAATTAAAATCCGGAGCACTTCATTTCTCCGGTAACGATAATTACTTAACACTACTGCAATGATTAAACGAATATTGGTTGCACTCGACCCCGACTCGGATACACCGGTAGCTACACGGTTTGCAATTCGACTGGCTCAAAGGTTTGATGCCAGCCTCACAGGATTAGCGGTGGTGGATATTTCCAACATTCATTCGGTTATTGGTGTGGGAGGCCATGGAGCTGAAATTTCCGGACGTCAGATTTGGGCCGAAATGGCTGAAGATACTCGTGAAGTTGCGGAAAAATTGTTGAAAAGCTTCAAGAATTCTGTCGAAAAAGCAAACGTTCGTTATCGGGATATTAAAAAGCATGGAGCATCCTACGAAGTTATCATAGAAGAGATGAAGTATCACGACATTCTGATTATTGGCCGGGATTCACATTTTTTCTACAATCAGCCCGAAAAAGACACCAAAACCCTTGCCAAAGTGGTGAAGGGGGGAGAGGCTCCAACACTGGTTGTTACCGATGAATATCGGGATGTGGAACGAATAATGGTTGCATTTGACGGCAGCAGCCCGGCAGTGCGAACCCTGAAAGGCTTCGTACATCTTTTGCCATACGGCAAGGATATCGAAATAGAGATTGTTCATGTTGCTGAAGGAAGTTCAATTGAGCAGATGGATAAAGCGTCCTCAATACTAAAGCAGGCAGAGAACTATCTGAAAGAGCATAATTTTAGTTACGTAACCAAAGTAGTGCTTGATTCAGGAAGTCCGGGTGAACGCATCCTGGCCAGGCAGATCGAAAAGAATCCCGACCTGTTGCTTCTGGGCGCTCATTCCGTATCTGCTTTTAGAAGAGAGACGTTCGGTTCTACCACACATTATATGATTACACAGACAAAAGGGGCACTGTTTTTGAGTCGCTGATTCTTTCCATTACCGTTGCAAACCTGCCTCAGCTATCAAAATCAACAGAGCCCGCTGCACTCCCTTATAGCCTTCGTCGTTGTACCACCATTCATCTAGTGAATGAGCTCCCCCGCTGCTGCCACCCCCGCCAAGCGTCATGGCCGGTATACCTAGTGAAATGGGTACGTTCGAATCGGTTGAGGAGCGCACCAGATTTGGTTCATTTCCGAAATAGTATGTGGCGGCCATCGCTCTCTGAATGAACTGATTTTCCGGATCGATCTCACCGGATGGCCGGTTACCAATCATTTCAACGTCAACGGTGAGTTCCGGGCCCCGGGTTCTCATTTCACTGGCTTCGTCAACTCCCTTCTGAATGGATGCCTGTAATATGTCGTCAATTTGCAGAAGTCTCTCCTGGTCAACCGATCTCATATCCACTTCCATCCAGTTGGAGAAGGGTATAGAGTTGACCGAGGTGCCGCCACCGATACGGCCAATATTAAAGCTTGTACGCGGACCCTCGGCCACAAACTCAGAAGCCTCATTTTCAAAATGAGAAATGGCCCGCGCAAGCGCATGAGCAGGATTTGCCGTACCGAATGCTCCCCAGGAGTGTCCGCCGGGCCCGTTAAAGGTAACCCGGTAGCGGTGTGATCCGAGAGCCTGGTTAACAATGCGAGTATCGTTGCTTCCGTCGATGGAGATAAAAGCGTCAATCTGTTCACCATGTTCGCTGAAAAGGTGCTTTACACCTCTCAAGTCGCCAATTCCCTCTTCGCCCACTGTTCCCACAAACCATATGTTCTGTTCGGTTTGAATTTCCAACTCCTCCAGGGTTTTTAGAATTGTGAGAACTGTTGTAAGACCCCGGGCATCATCCACTATTCCCGGCGCATAGAGCGTATCGTTTACAACGGTTACCGTTACATCGGTCTCCATAGGGAAAACCGTATCGAGATGCGCTGAGATCACAATGGTACGGTTACCGATGGAGCCGGGCCGGCGGCCAATGGCATTTCCCTCTTCATCAATTTTGACGTTTTCCAATCCAAATTCCCGCATCATCTCGGCAAAGCGTTCTGCCCTGCGCTCTTCCATAAAAGGAGGGGCGGGTATTTCATTTAGATGAATCTGGTTTGCCACGGTTTGATCATCATAGTCGAGAATAAACTGAAAAGCTTTGTTGATGATTTCAGACTCTGTGAGTTCACTGATTTGCCGTTCTATATCGCTGCTGATATCCTGGCTAAAAACAGCGGAATTAAATAGAAATGAAATGCTGAAGATGAATAAGTAGAAAATAGAGACGCTGATTTTATAAAACATTTCGTTTTGATTTACCCGTTAATTGGATCTGTTTCTGTAGTTAATAAATTTCACTCACAAATTTTTAAACATTTCAAGCTGGAGGTTTTACAAAACTTCCGGTACGATAATCTTTAATCTGTGAGATAAGATAAAGTATAGAAAGTATACCCAACAGAACTCATTTAATGAAGAACAGCCCGAGGCAGATCATTCAATCTACTGCATAATGGTGTTAAAAAGGTTGATCTAACAGTAGAAGCCATAGTAATATTACCTTCATCTGACTGAAATAAATTATTTAAATTCAGCCTTAGTACTATATTGGTGGTTAGATTTTATAGAATGAGATTTGATATGAAAAAAGAATACGTTTTTGTCTGTTTAGTTTTAGGTGCGCTGTTTCTAAATAGTTGTGATACAGGCAGTAACGACATATCTGTAGAACCCTTTGAGTTTTTGGTTACTGATGAGTTTAATCGAACAATTACTCAACAGTCGCTCGAGTTTTTTTGGCTGGCAGCCGGACAGCCTGATGCCACACAATACATTGCCTATGATGTGGAGATCTACCGCGTGGTTTACAATACGGTAGATACAGAGGGTAATTCTATTGTAGCTTCCGGGGCAATAATGGTACCCAAGGGTATGGATAATCCGGGTTTATTGTCTGTTCAGCATGCCACAATCTTTTCTAATAGCGAAGCACCTTCTGTAGATGTTGGCATTTCAGTGGCAACCCGAAAAGCAATTTTTGCGTCTGCCGGATACATCACTTTTTTGCCGGACTATCTGGGATACGGTATTACCGGTGAAATGCTTCATCCCTATCAGCAGGAGAGTACACTGGCCTCTGCAAGTTATGATATGTTAAGAGCGGGGTTGGAGTTTGTGGAATCGAGAGAGCTGGCAAATACCTCGCAACCAATTAACCTGACGGGCTATTCGGAAGGCGCTTATGCAACCCTTGCTCTCGCCCGCCTGATCGAAACAACCAATACACCGGTGCAACTTGATCTCGTTTCCATGGGTGCTCCCATTTTTGATCTGTCGGGTACCATGAACTTTATCATCGATAATATCAAAGAACCGACGGAGTGTGTGCCTTGTTACGCCTACTTTCTCTACACCTATCATCAACTCTATGAATTCCCGCGTCCGCTTAGCGATTACTTTAATTCACCGTATGATCAGAGAATTGCCGATGGGTTGTTTAGCGGAGAGAACTCTGCAGATTTTGTACGAAACCAGTTGCCTGAAGGTGTGGATCTGCTTTTCAACCCTTCGTTTATTGATCGCTATCTGAACGGGGGAGAGTCTGAGCTGAGGGCTGCAGTGGCAGAAAACGATCTGTTCTATATTCCAAATGCAGAGGTGCTGCTGGTGCATGGCGCCGCGGATGGAGTGGCCCCTGTATTTAACAGTGACGATTTTGAGTCGAGGGCCTTGGCTGCAGGTAAAACCAATCTCACCTATCAGAGACCGGAAGGGGTAACGCACGGAACGGGTATCTTTCCATGGGGGATAGGAACACTTGAAGCGCTTGGTGTACGTTCGAAAATGCTTGCCTCACAATGAATACATGCGCAGAGTACCCGCCGGCTCGCCCGTAATTTTCGGATTAAGTGGGTAGAAAAAGGTAAATTACTTTAGAAACAACTATTTCAAAGATCAACTTTATTCAAAATGATATGTCAAAGATATTGGTGAGAGAGGTTTTATACTGGGGAGTTATTCTTTTTTTCAGTGTATACATAGCAACTCATTTTTTCATAGGCGGTGATGAGCAAGAGGTACTCTACCTGGTATTTTTTTCAGGAATTTTGCTTGTGAGCATTGGCACCAAGTTCGTAGTGGATCACGATCCTGACCAGCTTTCATTCCTTAAAGCAATCAGAAAGTCGAAGGAAAAGAGCCTGCTTTGGTGGATACCCTTTTTGGGAATTGCGGTGATGGCTGCAGGAGTGATCGGTGTGTTTGCACTGGATGTAATTTCAATGGTACCGAAACTGATCATGATGTTTCTGGCTGTCGTGATAACCACACTGACTCTTGAAAGGCTGAACAGGGATTGAAATTATGGTTTTACCGTAGTGTTA
>Ga0207421_10004555_pt1 | contig 15881 bp, 18 predicted proteins | sample SodLakKL_010_SED_4_FD_187542 | JGI IMG/M metagenome (GOLD analysis project Ga0207421, IMG submission 187542) | Alkaline sediment microbial communities from Lake Tanatar, Kulunda Steppe, Russia - 8KL_010_SED (SPAdes) (version 2) | ecosystem: Environmental > Aquatic > Non-marine Saline and...
GCCATCCGCGCCTGCCAGGGCATTCGCACCAACGGTGTTCCCGGTGTTCCCGGTGTTCCCGCCGTCCGCCACCCGGCCCTCTTTGCCACCGGTCTCTGTCCCGGAATTCAGAATGCCACCGGTCGCATCACCGGACTGCTGCATGGCACCGGCGGATACGCCCGTTACGCCCCGGGTGCCCCTGCCGGCATCTGCCTCCGACCGGTAATCCGTTGCACGGCTTGCATTGCCGTACTTGCCGTCACTGCCGTCCCAGCCGCCACTGCCACCACGGCCATTTACGGCAGCGGCATCCCCATTCAGGTCGGCTGCCGGGACGGTCTTGCCGTTTCCTTCACCGGCGCCTGTTCCATCGGCCGGATTCGTGCCCGCATCCGGAAACCGCACGCCGTCTTCACCGGTGGGTCCGCCCGGCGGCACGGCGGCATGCTCCTGCCCGGAGTCCTTCGCGGAGCCCGGTGCGGAATCCAATCCGGAATCCTGCCCGGAACCCATTCCGGAATCCAATCCGGTATTCGGTTCGGCATCCTGCCCGGAAACAATCCCGGCCTCATTGTCATGCGCACGGCCGGTATCCACAATGCCGGAAAGCCCCTGCGACTGCCCGCCATCCGGCCTCGCCCATGGGCCGCCGGCAGCACGTGACACGTTATCCTCCCCCGCTTCCTTCCCGTTACCGGGACGCTCCTTCTCCTTGTTGCGGCAGTCGTTCCAGATGTCGGACCATTGCGCGGCCCGGTCTTGCCGGTCACCAAAGGAAGAGGCCCTGCCATGGTCACTTGCGGAACCGGTCCTGCCCTGCTCACCATGGCCGGAACCCGACGATACGCGGGCATCCCTGGGGAAATGAATTGGAATCTGGCTCATGACATCACCGTTCTCATCAGTTTTGCGGCACGCGGCGGCGCCAGCGACCGGAGCAGTTTCTCCCTCTGCATATTGCCGGAATTACGGTACAGCAGGATCAGCTGGTCGTCATCCATATGCTTCACGATTTCAGCCAGCTCCTCCTCATCCAGGTTGAGCAGGCTTTTTACCCGTTCGGAAAACGCCTCGTCACCCATGACGGACGTGCCACCGGCCAGGGAAACGCCCTCCTGCCGGCTCTCCGCTTTCTCCAGGGCGGCAGCGGCTTCCGCACTGCGCTGCTCCAGTTCGCCGAGCTCCGCAGCAAGCTGCTCATTGGCATCCATCAGCGAATCCACCCGCGCCAGCAGGAGCTCCCTTTCCCGGCCGAGCGTATCCAACTCTGCCTTCAGGTTCTCGAACACACCGGAGGTCGTCACCCCGTTGGGCAGCCGGTCGCCCCGGATCAGCAACTCCTCATCCACCTGGCGGGTCTGGACCTCCCCGGCCTTGTCCGATTGGATGTAGGGATAGAGGAAAAAGAGCAGGATGAGCAGCCCCACAAACGCCCCCACGCCGATTCCGATAAACTTGAGTGCCTTCATGTCGGTTATCTGTTGAAAAACTGGGTTGCGATTTCATCCATGGCTTTCTGCTCCGTGCGCTCCAGCTCTATCTTGTAGGTGGAAAATTCGCGGTCTTTGGCTTTTTCCATGATGTGGGTCTCGCGGTGGGCCACTACGAGCTTGTCACGCTCCCGGAAAATGGCCTTGTCCACCTTCTTCATGTCCCGGTCCAGTTTGCCCATGGCATTGTGGGCATGCTCCAGATGGACGTAACTGTTCTTCAGCTTGCGGATGTCGTGCGCCTTGTGCAGGTCCTTCTGTGCCAGGAAACTCTTCAGCTCGGCCTCAACGGTCTCCTTCTGCTCCGCGATCTTCTGCTTGCGCTTCATCTCCTCGGCCAGTTTCTGCCGCTGCAGTTTTTCCTTGTGCTCCCGCACCCGGAGGACCGGTTCCAGTGAAAATCGGAATGTCATGGTGTCAGGTTGTTTTGGCTGGTTGGATGCATTTGTTGCCCTTATTTTCGTTTTGTCCGTCAGCTGGTCAGCTGCTTCAGCGAACCCCACAGCTCCTTGTTGAAGTCCGCCTCATCCATATCCTGCTTCAAAAATGATTCCAAACCCGGATTTTTTTTGATGGCTTCATCAATTTTCGGATTGGACCCCTTGACGTAGGCCCCGATGTTGATCAGGTCCTCGGCCTCGCGATAGGTCGCCAGCAGCTCGCGCGCCTTCATGGCAACCGCCCGGTCAGCGGTGGATATGATGTGGGGCATGACCCGGGAGACGCTTTCGAGCACATCGATGGCCGGATAGTGGTTTTTGTGCGCCAGGCGCCGGGAAAGCACGATATGGCCGTCCAGGATGGAGCGCACGGCATCGGCAATGGGCTCGTTCATGTCGTCATTGTCGACCAGGACGGTGTACAATCCGGTGATGCTCCCTTTGCCGGACTTGCCCGCCCGTTCCAGCAGTTTTGGCAGCATGGCGAAGACACTCGGGGGGTAGCCCTTGGTGGTCGGCGGCTCACCCGATGCCAGTCCGATCTCCCGCTGCGCCATGGCCACCCGGGTCACCGAGTCCAGCATCAGGAGGACATTTTTTCCTTTGTCGCGGAAATATTCCGCAATGGCGGTCGCCGTCGAGGCGCCCTTCACCCGGCTCATGGCGGCCATGTCCGAGGTCACCGCCACCACCACCGAGCGCGACAGGCCCTCCTCGCCAAGGGCATCGGTGATGAACTCGCTCACCTCGCGTCCACGCTCCCCGATGAGGCCGATGACATTGACATCCGCCGATGAATGACGGGCTACCATGCCCATCAGCACGCTTTTTCCGACACCGGAACCGGCGAATATCCCCATCCTCTGACCCATGCCCAGCGTGTTGATGGCGTCAATGGCCCGCACTCCGGTGAACATCGGTTCGTCGATGCGGCCCCGGTCCAGCGGTCCGGGCGGATCGTTATACACCGGCTGGTGCTCCCCGTTCAGCACGGCGCCCTTCCTGTCGATGGGCACCCCGTCGGCATCGACCACCCGGCCCAGCAGATCATCCCCGATGGCCAGGGTCAGCGGCCTGCTGCTCAGCTCCACCAGGCATCCCGCCTTGAGCCCCTCGATGCGGTCGTAGGGCATCAGCAATGTCTCTTTTTCCCGGATCCCCACCACCTCTGAGAGTACTTTTCTTCCGTTCTGACTGTGGATGGCGTAGATCTCGCCGACACACGCCTGCAACCCGGTGCACTCCACGATGGTGCCGATCACCGTCGACACCTTGCCGAACCGCTTGGGACGGGTCGTGGCCAGCGGAAGCTTTTGCCGGATCTGATCGATGTGTCCGGCCAGGTCGAGTCGGGCTATGGTGCTCATTTCAGGTTATTGTAAAAGGCGTTTGTGCTCAGCAGGTTGGTGTTCATGCCTGTCAGATGTAAAAGGCCGGCATTCATTGCGGGAGGATCAGGGAGTCCTTGAAATCCTTCAGTATTTCCCGGAAATCGCGCACGATACGCTCCCGGCTGGTTTCAAGCTGGTATTCCCCCGGCTTGCAGGTGTTGCCCACGCGCACCATCACCCCGGTCGACCCTTCGTATTCGGTGACCAGCGAGGCCACCATGTCATGATCTTCACGGGAAACCCACAGGACCGGACGGCTATCCTTTTCCAGGTCCTGCAGCAGTTCATGCAGCTCCCTCTCCAGTTTGTTGCGCATGGTTCCGTTGGTCACCGGCACTTCCAGGATGGCCTCGGCAAGGTCGAAAACCAGGTTCAAAAGTCCGGGCTTGAGCAGCTCCATGGTGGCTTTCCACTCATCGGCCGCGGCGCGGAACTGTCCGGCCATCCCGTCCAGCCGCTGGTCCAACTCACGGCGCGCCAGTGCCACCCCTTCGTCGTGCCCCTGACGGTAGCCCTGGTCAAAGGCCTGCCTGCGGGTATTCTCGAGCCGCTCGTTCCACTCCTTCAGCTTCTCCTGAAGCACCTGGTCGATGTCCGGACCCTGCGGCCCGGCGACGTGTTTCCTGTCCTCGAACACCTTCGTATAGTCGAGCCGGAAGCGGTCGTCATCCTCCCAGGAGAAACGGTTCCTGTCTATGATTTTTTTTGGCATTTCCCGGTCACTCCACGATCTCATCATCGCTCATCTTGCGGGTGCTTATGCGGCCATCCTCTTCAAGCTGCTTGATTTTGCGGATGATCCGCTGCTGGGCATCCTCCACGTCCTTGACATGCACCGGTCCGAGCGCCTCCATGTCTTCCTTGAGCATATCCACCGCGCGGGTCGACATGTTCTTGAGGAACTTGTTGGTGAGATCCTCGCTGACACCCTTGAGGCCGAGAACGAGGTCCGATTTGTCCATTTCGTTGATGATGATCTGAACGGTCCGGTCGTCGAAGTGGGCGATATCCTCGAACAGGAACATCAGTTTCTTGATCTCTTCGGCAAGCACGGGGTCGCGCTCCTCGATCAGTTTGATCACGTTCTTTTCCACGGAGATATTGGCCTCGTTGAGGATGCTGGCCACCACGGACGTTCCGCCCTTGACCCGATCGCCGACGGCATCCACGCCGCCCATCTGCTCCTTGATCACCTCCTCTATCTCCTCGATCACTTCGGAGGAGATCTTGTCCATGGAAGCCAGCCGGTAGGTGATCTCCCCCTGGAACTCCTCGTCCAGAAGCGAAAGCACCTCCGCCGAGCGCTCCCTCTTCAGCTGGGAGAGGATGAGCGCCGCCACCTGGGGGTGCTCGTTCTGGATGAAGCTGGCGATCTGGCTGGTCTCATTGGTCTGGAACACCCCGAATGCGCTCGAGCCGGTCTCGGCTTCCAGCTTGCGGAACATGTTTCCGGCATGCTCGGACCCGAGGGTCGACGACAGCACATCCCTGGCAAAATGCAACCCGCCTTCCAGGATGTACTCCTTGGCCTGCATCCGCTCATGGAAATCCCGGTTGACCGCATCGATCACTTCCGGTTTGATGTTTTTGATGCGTGCGATCTCAAGCGAAATGGCTTCGACCTCCTCCTCACGGAGCGTCTTGAGCAGCTTGGATGCCGTCGGCATTCCCAGCGAGATCACCAGCACGGCCGCCTTTTTGACCCCGTTCAGTTTCTTGATGTCATCCAGGACCACCCCGGAGCTGTTCATTACATCGTTCATTTCAGTACCGTTGATTAAACACTGTCGTCAGCCATCATGGAGCGGATCACATTGGCGGCATCCTGCGGATGCATTTCGATGAAATCACGGATCTCATCGGTCACATATGCCTTGCCTTCGATCTGCTTCCGGGCGGCCGAACTCAATTTTCGGTTGTAAAAATCTTCTTCCTTTTCGGTCATCGGGTCATCCTCGTCACTTTCCTGGTACTCGTCTTCCGACAGTGCGATGTCCTGTCCGGCCGACAGGTCACGGAACAGCACGGGATACTGCTGCTCGCGGAAGCGCCGTGTGATGTTGAACATGAGCGCTGCGAATGCCGCCAGCGCCGCAATGATCAGCACCCAGCGCAGGATCTGGTCCCAGGGCACGGGCGGCTGCACAAAATGGGAATGGGGATCCATGGCGGGATCGAAAAACTGCCGCTGCGTGATGGTGATCACGTCACCGCGCTGCCCGTTGATCCCCAGCGCCGCTTCTACCACGCCCCGGAGGTCCGCGAGCTCCTCCTGGGTGTACGGCTCGTGGACCATCAAGGTGTTGCCGTCGTCGTCGCGCTGCATGGACTGCTTGTGGTTGAGCAGCACCGATGCGGTGATCCGCCCGATGTCGCCCTGCGGCTTCTCGAACAGCTCACGGATGGTGTTGACCTCGTAATTCCGGGTCTGGATCGTGCTCTCGGTGTTCCTGGAGGAGCTCAGTGACGTCTCCCCGCGCAGCTGCACCGGGGTGAATTCGTCGACCGGGACCTGCTGAAAGGATTCGTCGCTGTTGGATTCCGACCGGCGCTCTTCGGAGATGATCACCCTGCTTTCCGGATCGATGATGTCCGACTCGCGGATCAGCTTCTCAAAATCGTGCTCCACGGCCACCCTGAGCACGCTGTTGCCCGGACCCAGCACGCGGTCGAGCATGGACTGCCCGCGCTCGGTGAGATAGGCCTCTGATTTCTGGCGGAGCTGCATCTGCATGGACCCGGAAGCCAGTGCCGAACCGGCGTGCATCTCCTCGGTCAGCCGGTTGCCGTTCTGGTCGAGGATGGTGATGGCATCCATCTCCAGTCCCTCCACGCTGCCAGCCACCAGGGCGGTCATCCCCTCCACCTGGGGCCGGCTGAGCGAACGGCCCCGCTTGAGATTGACCATGATGGAAGCCGAGGCCTCCACCGTGGTCCGCTGGAACGGGGTGCGCTCCGGAAGCACCAGATGCACCCGGGCATGATCGATCTGTTCCAGGCTGCTGATGGACCGCGACAGCTCCCCTTCCAGCGCCCGCTGCTTGTTGACGCGCTGCATGAAGTCGGTCATCCCGAGCGCATTCTCGTCAAAAAGCTCATATCCGCGGAAATCGGAATGGGCGAGACTGACCGTGGCCAGCTTCATGCGAAGCTCATCCACCCTGTTCCTGTGCACGAGGATGGACCGGCCGCCATCCCCGACTCGGTACGGGATGCCGCGCTCCTCCAGCTGCTCGACAATCTCCCGCGCCGACTCACCGGGCAGGGATCCGAACAGCAGCGCATAGTCCGGCTTGAGGGTCATGTAGAACACGGTGCCCAGAAACAGGAGCAGACCCAGCGTCAGCAGGCCGAAAATCGTCTTCTGCGCAGCACTCAACGGCTCAAGAAATGCCCGGATCGAATCGGTAAAACGTCCCATGGTTCACACCTGCTGTTAAATTTGCATCCGGCTTATTTCCTGGTAGGTCTCGATGGCCTTGTTGCGCATCTCGACCATCAGCTGAAAGCTCAGCTGCGCCCGCTGCATGTCGATCATGACCTCGTGGACATTCTCGGTCTTGCCGGCGACGAAGTCCTGGATGCCCTGCTCCGATGTTTTCATGGTCTGGTCCACCGAACCCACGGCGCGCGTCAGCATCTTGCCGAAGCTGTCGCCGGTCCCGGTGGTGCGCACCTCCGGACGGCGAAGGCCGGTTTCCATATCGAACGGCTGTATTCCTCTGATTTCAATGGGGCTGCTCATAATGATTTCCTGGATATTGGATTGGTCAGATAATGGTGTCGATGTGGCGGCCGCGCCCGGCGATCGTCTGGTGCTGCGTCTCGCCGTTGCCTCTGTAGTAGGTGATCTCCTTCACATCCGAAAACTCCCGGTGGATCATGCGCGCCTCCTCATCGGTCAGCTTCGGGGGCGTGGCGGCCGATGCCGCTTTTCTGAGACTGGTGGATCGGTCCGCTTCCTGAACCGGGAAGTGTTGAAGTGGTGATACGTGCATTGTTCCCTGTGTTATAGTTCAAGTGATCGTTTGATAATCTGTTTTTCCGCTTCTATGGCGCTCAGATTGGCCTCGTACAGTCGGTTCGCGCTCACCAGCTGCGTCATTTCGCGGATCAGGTCGACGTCCGGGTACCTCACCATGCCGTTCTCGTCGGCATCGGGATGATCGGGGTCGAATTCGTGCCGGAATTGCCCGGACTCCACGATTTGGGCCGTGGGACCCAGGTTGCTGCGGGTGACGCCCGCCGCCCCGGAGGCCGAACCCGGCGACAGGTGCTCCGGGCGGGTCTGCCGCAGCGTGGAGACACTGTCGAGCAGCAACCGCTGGAAATCCTGGCGGGGTCCGGTGCCGGTCTGCACCGACTGCGGCCGGTAGGCCCTGCCCGATCCCTCGGGGGCCGAAGTCCCGGCATTGGCAATATTGTTCGTGGCGGCAGCAATTTTTTCCCGCTGAACGGAAAGGCCTTGTGAGGCCGTCTGGAATGATGAAAAAATTCTTTCAGGTAACATGATGGTGCCGATCGTTGATCAGGTTAGCGGTTGATGCCGGTGATGCCGATCCGGAGCATGTCAAAATGGTGGCGCAGGGAGCGCGTCAGCACGTTCACGCGTATCTGCGTGTCGCTCATTTCGAGCAGTTCGTCCTCCAGGACCGGCTTGCGGTCGGTTTCCTCAATAAACGGGGTAACCGCATTCATCTGCCGCACACCGCCTTTGGCCTGCGCCCGCTGCAGCTCATCCTCAAAACGCACGTCCAGCTTCCGGTAACCCGGGGTGTCGATATTGGCGATGTTGGATGAGGTCATCTTCTGCCGCAGCGTCATGGCATCCATGGCCCGGCCCAGCAGCATCGAATGTTGATCGTCTATGAGTTTCATCTGTTTATAATTTTTGATTCATATCGTCAGATAGAATGTCCATGACAATTATAATCATGCTCCTGTGTGTCCTGGATCATGCCCGGTCATGGACATAGCACTTCGTGACCTTCGGTTCATCTGTTTGCTTGTCGGTTTTCTGGTTCCTGCGCAATACAGCAACTGCCGTGCCATTTTTTCAAAACCCCGTGAAACTATTTATTTCACCGTTTTGTTCGATTAGGGTTCCGGCTGCAGAATCACCTGATGGCATATTTTTCCACCGGGATGAAAAATGCTTAAGAACGGGGGCCGCCGGACTGATAATCCCTTGGGCACGATGATTGCTCCTGCTGCAACAGGCCAGTAAAACCGCCTGCATACTTAATCGCCTGATTCTTCGTAAATTCATGAACAACCCTCGTGATTTTTTCCTTTGCGGGACGGATCCGGAACCTGAAACACGCTGCACCCGGCCCGGAAGGGAACTGCACGCTGACGCCGCACCTATGGAAACTGCCGAGCTGCCCCTGGAAAGCCTTCGCTTCCTCATCGACCCGTATCCGCAACCGGTCTTCATTACCGACCCGGATGACCTGACGATCATTGCCGCCAACGAGGCCGCTTGCCGGGGTTGCCCGGGAAAGCAACCGGTCGGACAAAGCACCGCTCACGTCCTCTGCTACGAGCAAAAGCTGGATGAAAAGCAGGAAATGGTCTATTTCGGCAGGAAATGGCTGGTCCTGGAGCGCTATCCGTTCCAATGGGGTGACACGTCATGCAACATCATCATCCTGAAGACCCCGCCCGGATTGCCGGAGAAATCGGAAATCCACACCGCCAGGGACATGGTCGCCCTGGTGCTGCACCGGCTGCGTTCGCCCCTGACAGGCATGCAGGGATACATCGACCTGCTGTCGGCCGACCAGGAATCCGAACAGATCAGCAAACGTGTCGGGAAGCTGCGTAACGGGATGGATCAGCTCAATGCCATGCTCAATGAGCTGGAGTCGCTTCATACCACGGACTGGGATTACGAGCCGGTCAACTTGCGTATCGAGTCCCTCCTGATGGAGCTGACCGGCGAGCTTAGCGATAACGACCGGGAGCGGATCGAACTCCGGCGCGGCAAACAAAGCCGTATGATCAGGGGAAACCGCGAAAAACTCACCCGCCTGCTGAAACTGCTGCTCAACAATGCGCTGGAACACACCAGCGGGAAAAATCAACCGATCATCATTACCGTGGACTCCCCCCTGAAGATCAGCATCACCAATTACGGTTCCCCCATACCGGAATACCTGAAAGTGCGGATGTTCTCCCCGTTCATCACGGACAAGGCCCGGAGCATGGGCCTGGGACTCCCCATCGCAAACATGATCGCCCAGCAGATGGGCATCACCATCATCCCCACCAGCAATTCCGCTGAAGACGGCATCACCTTCTCCCTGCTGCTGCCTCCCGACTGCCTGTGCGGCAATTTGTGACAGGCCTAAATCACCTCGCCGGTCATCCGGCCGATCTCCTCCTTGATCACTTCCGGGGTGAAGGGTTTGTGCACGAACGATGCGCCCAGCTTGCAGAAACTGGCGATGCGCTTTTCGTTGCTCTCTGTGGAGACGATCAGCACCGGGATGTCCCGCGTCTCCGGATTGTTCCGGACATGGTTCAGCATCTCCATTCCATCCATCACCGGCATGTTGATGTCGATGAGCAGCAGATCGATCCAGTGCTCGTCCAGCCGGGCCAGCCCTTCCTTTCCGTTTGAGGCCTCGTATATCTCCCCGACGCCGATGCCGCACATCGTGAGTGTCCGGATGATCATCTTCCTCATCACGGCGCTGTCGTCCACAACCAATATATTCAGTTTCATTGCCATTCGGTTAATAGTAGTTCATCTTTCGTTCAGGTGCCGGCGGCAGATACCTGGCCCCTGGTGATCTGTTTCATGATGCTGGCCGGAATGTGCTGCAGCGGCGTTATTTCCGATTCGGCGCCCACGCGGATCGCCTCTTTTGGCATGCCGAACACCACCGAGGTGGCCTCATCCTGGACAATATTGTAGGAACCGGCCTCTTTCATGGCCAGCATGCCTTTGGCGCCGTCGCCACCCATGCCCGTCATGAGCACGCCCGTGGCATTCACGCCGGCCGAGGTTGCCACCGTGTGGAACAGCACATCCACGCTCGGCCTCTGGTGGTGGACCGGCGGACCCTGTTTGATCCGCACGTAATAGTTGGCGCCGCTTTTTTCCACCAGCATGTGGTAGTTGCCCGGGGCGAGCAGTGCCAGCCCCGGCACCAGGCGTTCGCGGTCGCGCGCCTCGCGCACCTCCATGCGGCAGATCTGGTTCAGCCGCTCGGCAAATGTGGCCGTGAACACGGGCGGCATGTGCTGCACCATGGCAATGCCCGGGGTGTCCGCCGGCAGGGCCGTGAGCACCGCCTCAATGGCCCGCGTGCCCCCGGTGGAAGCGCCGATGGCGATGATCTTGCTGGTCGTGTGGATCAGGCCCACCTTCGGCAGGCCGGCATACGCCGCACCGGCAGCACCGGCTGTCCCGGCCGCACCGGACGTCCCCACAGATCCAACAGACCCGGTTGAAGGCACGCTTTGCATCGTCCCCCGGTCGAACCGCGCATGCGCGGCCGCCCGCACCGCCTTGATGATCTGCATGGAAATATTCTGCGTGGAATAGGCGGAACCCGGTTTGCAGATCACGTCCACGGCCCCCAGACGCAGCGCCTGCAGCGCATTCTCACTGTTCCGCGGTGTCAGCGAACTGACCACCACCACCGGCATCGGGAAGTGCTTCATCAGTTTCGCAAGGAACGAAAGCCCGTCCATCCGGGGCATCTCCAGATCCAGCGTAAGCACATCCGGCTCCAGGGCCACGATCTTGTCCCGCGCCGCATAGGGGTCGATGGCGGTGCCCACCACCTCGATATCCGGCTGGCGGCTCAGCTCTTCCGTAAGGATCTTGCGCACCAGCGCCGAATCATCCACAACGAGCACTTTGATCATGGGACCTCAACTTTTTTGGAATGGTAAACGACGATATCGGCATGGCCCTCATCCAGGTGGATGCGGACCGGCCCGGACTTCTCCATGTCCCGGAACAGGCCATGCGGATCCTCCCCGGCTGCAACCACCCTGGGCGGACGGATATAGCTGATCTTCTCGCCGTCGGAAAAACTGGGGATCACATTGCCGCAGATGATGTTGGCGATCTCACAGAGCGCACCCTGCTTCTGCTCCGGGGTGGCATCGTCACTGCCCAGCATGTTCACGGCTATGGCATCCACCAGGTCACCGTCCGCACGGATGATCATGCCACCGTCCGATGCACCGTCAAAAGTGACCAGCGAGGTCGTGCACCGCGCATCCGGACAGGGATCATCCTCCCCGACTTCATCTTCATCCAGGGGGAACATGTAGCACATCATCTCAAACGTCCTGATGGCTGAATCGTAAATTTTTTCCTTGAGTTCACTGGACATCGCAGGCACCGACAAGTTTGCGGACAGCTTCGGCGAGCTGTTCCACGGTGAATGGTTTATGAACAAAACGTGCTTCCTGGTCTTCAAAAATCCGTATCTGCTGCCGGTTGCTCTCCGAGGAGATGATCAGGATCGGCAGACTTGCACCGTTATGGAGGGAGCGGATCCGCCGCAGCATCTCCCGTCCGTCCATCACCGGCATGTTGATATCCATGAGCAGCAGATCTACCTGGTGCCTTTCCAGCAGCGCCAGCCCCTCCTCGCCGTCGCAGGCCTGGTGGATGGTGCCGATCTCCATGCCGATCAGCTTCAGGGTCCGTGCGATCAGGTCCCTGGTGACCGAGCAGTCGTCTACGATCAGTAAATTCAGTTCCGACATGATGTCATCCGTTGGTGTGTATCATCCGCGTGATGGCACCGGTCAGGGTCCGCAGGTACCCGACCGGATCCGCTCCTGCTGATAAAATGGTTTTTTGTTGATGGTCACCAGTCCGTCGCTCATCCGCAGCATCATGGTCCGGGAGATAACACCGCCCACATCCTGCGCGGCAATGATGAACCCGTTCTTCCAGAGCAGTTTCCGAAGGATGGTGAAGTTTCGCTGGCCGATCTTGAAGTAGTCCGTCGACTGCCCGTTCTTCATACTGGCGCCGCCGGCGACGACCACGACCATGTTCTTCTTGGTCGCGCCGAAATCATAGCAGCTGTTCAGCAGTTGCGAAAAACCGGTATCCACATACATGGCCGGCTTAAGCACCGCCTTGCCGGGATCGGCCTTCGACAACGGCAGCATCACGTGCAGCAGACCGCCCACCAGGGCCACCGGGTCATAGAGCGACACCCCCAGGCAGCTGCCCAGGGCATAAGTGATCAACTCCTCGTGGGGGTTGCTCGAAACCTTCAAATCGCTGACGCCAACGGTGGTTTTCATGCACTACCTGATTTTCTGGTAAACGGCCGGACGGACATTGCGCAGTTCAGGATTGCTGCCCTGAAGACCTTCGGAGTGCCCCAGGAACAGATATCCCCCCGGCTCGAGCAGCTGTTGGAAACGGGCCACCAGCTTCTGCTGGGTCTCCCGGTTGAAATAGATCATCACATTGCGGCACATGATGATATGGAACGTACCTTTCATGGGCCAGGATTGCTTCAGGTTGAGCCGTGCATAACTGATCATGCGGCGAATCTCCGGCTGGAGCTGGTACGAAGGCGGGATTCCCGGAACTTTGGAAAAATACCGGTTGACGACAAACCCGGGCAGCCCCTGGAACCGATCGGCAGGGTATAAACCCTGCTTGCCGATCTGCAGCATCGACTGGGAGATGTCCGTGGCCAGTATCTTGAGACTGCCACGGGCCGGCTTCGTCCGCTCTTCCAGCCATGTTATGGCGCACGATATCGGCTCCTCACCCGAGGAACACCCGGCCGACCACCACTTCAGGTCGCGATCCTGCACCCCGGGCAGCACCTCGGTCCGCAGAAAATCGAAATGCTGGCTCTCCCGGAAAAAACTGGTTTTGTTGGTGGTGAGCACGTCCACCAGATTCAGGAACTCCGCTCCCGATGCGTCACTTTCCATGTAATCCAGGTACTGCGGAATACTGCCGAGTTTCAGGAACCGGATGCGCTTGAGCATCCGCGCCTTCACCAGCGCCTCCTTGCCCTCCTGGATGTAGATACCGCAGTAATCATGCAGCAGCTTGCGCACCTTGTTGAATTCACCTTGCCGCAGTTCGATCCGGGTGAGATCAACCGCCTGATGTTGAAAAACGCTCATTCATGCACCATTACTGGGTAAATTGTTGGATGTGGGATGTCCGCCCGCATCCCGTCCGGCCGTCAGGGCCGCCGGGACACAGGGGGACGGTCATGTACGTTGACTAAAAATCCTGCAGGTCGTCATCCTCCAGCGGGATGAGCTTGCGGGCATCTTTATTCGATGGGGACGGCGAACCGTTTCCGTTGCTTTTACCGGAACCGTTGCCACTCCGGTGACTGAACTTTTTGAAGCGGTCGTGGATGGAACCGGACTCCCTGCCGGCCAATGATCCGCCCTGCAAGCCGGCAACCGACTTTCTGGCATTCTGACGGTATCCGTTCTGCTGATGCGAATGTTCAGCAGCTCCACCGACCATGGATACAAGTCTCCGCACCATCTCTTTCAGCTCATCTGCCTGAGCAGACAATTCTTCTGCAGAACTTGCTGTTTCTTCAGAACCGGAAGCATTCTGTTGGACAACCCTGTCCATTTCAGACATGGCAGTCGTGATCTGGGAAATTCCGGTGGCCTGTTCCTTGCCGGCCGCGGATATCTCGACGACCAGAGTACTGACATCACCAGCGCTTTTTTTGATCTGCTCAAGATTCTCGGAGACCTGCTGTGCCATTTCCATACCGCGTTTGGAACTGTCCTGGGACCGCTTGATCAGGTCCGAGGTGTTTCGCGCCGCTTCCGCACTGCGTTTGGCCAGATTGCGGACCTCCTCGGCCACAACGGCAAATCCTTTTCCGGCCTCACCTGCACGGGCCGCCTCAACCGCCGCATTCAGCGCCAGCAGGTTGGTCTGGAAGGCGATTTCGTCGATGGTCTTGATGATCACCGAGGTCTCTTCCGAGGCCGCGTTGATCTTGTCCATGGTGCTGCTCATCTCCTTCATGGCCACCACGCCCTGCTCAACGAGCGGTCCGGCGACATTCATGGCGCGTTCCGCTTCAGCGGAGTTTTCGGCATTCTGCTTCACCTGGGAGGCCATCTCTTCCAGTGAGGAGGAAGTCTCCTCAATGCTGGCTGCCTGCTCACTCGCACTCTCAGAGAGATCCTGGCTGGCACCGGACAACTGTGTGGAAGAGGCATTGATCTGCTCGGCTCCGCTGTTCAATCCGTCAATGATTTTTTTCAGGTTCGTTACCAACGAGTTGCTGAAGAGCCAGGCTACGGCCATACCAGCAATCAGGACCAGCAGCAGCACAATACCGGAATAGGTCAGGAGCTGGTTGCGTGCCTGGCCTGTGATGCTTTGAACATCTGACATTGGTATCCCCACAAAGTAAATCCCGATGACCTGGTTCCCGTCGTCGAGGATGGGTTCATAGGCAGTCAAGTAGGGAAGGTTGAGGATATTGGCTTCCCCAATGTATTGCGTACGCCTCATCAATGGATCGTAGGCATCGCTGCCCGTACCAAGGAATGTGCCAACGGCACGGTTCCCGGAGGCATTTCGGATGCTGGTGGCAATACGCTTGAAGTCATTACCCTCCCTCTGGAAAATGGTTGCCTCGACGCCCAGGTCACTGGCAATGCGATCGATTGCGGCATCCCTGCCCTCTATGGAATTGCCATCGGCATCCACAAGTTGCCCGTTTTCCATGGTCAGGGATCCAAAATCCTGCCGGACATATGTCTGCACGGACTCGATGTCACCATCAAGTTTCATGCGAAGGGTGTGATCTGTCAGTTCCCGAAGGCTTTGTTCCGCAGAAATGATGTTGGTAACTGTTAGTACGACTCCGGACAGGATTAAAACACCGCCCATCATGATCATCAGTTTCTTGCCAATGGTCCAGGTATTGCCCGGGCTCTGTCTTTGTAGCGAATTGTCATTATTACTTCTCATAAAAGTACCTCTGAAAATATATTGGATATAAATTGTTGGAAATGCTTCCGCAGCTTCCTGCGATGCGGGCGCAGTGTCTTCCATCAAGGGACTCCGATTCTCCGCGGAGCGCCTTGTCCAGGTGCCTTCCATGCCTTGCCAATCAGGTCGTTCAGCCAGGTGATGGCACACGGTATCGGCTTTTCACCCGAGGAGCATTCGGCCGACCTGTTCAAAAACGCTCATTCATGCATCACTACAGGTTAAATTGTGGATGTTGGATGTGGGATGTCCGCCCGCATCCCGGCCGGCCGTCAGGGGCCGGCGGGACACCGGGGGACGGTCATGTACGTCGACTAAAAGCCCTGCAGGTCGTCATCCTCCAGCGGGATGAGCTGACGGGCATCTTTCTTCGCCGTGGACGGCGAACCGTTTCCATTGCTTCTACCGGATCCGTTGCCGTTGCCATTCCCGTGCGTGATCTTCTTGAACCGGTCCTGGATGGATCCCGTAACCCGTCCGGAAGCTGATCCGCCCTGCAAGCCGGCAACCGACTTTCTGGCATTCTGACGGTATCCGTTCTGCTGATGCGAATGTTCAGCAGCTCCACCGACCAGGGCCACAAGCT
>Ga0207421_10004557_pt1 | contig 15880 bp, 9 predicted proteins | sample SodLakKL_010_SED_4_FD_187542 | JGI IMG/M metagenome (GOLD analysis project Ga0207421, IMG submission 187542) | Alkaline sediment microbial communities from Lake Tanatar, Kulunda Steppe, Russia - 8KL_010_SED (SPAdes) (version 2) | ecosystem: Environmental > Aquatic > Non-marine Saline and...
GATGCCAACTCTGAAGAAGGCGAAGTAATCTTCGGCGACGGCGATCAGGAAGACATTATCATTGTAGAGCCTCGTCATAGACAAAACGGCACAAGATAATTTTTTTTGTGGACTATTTGGATTAGGATTTCCGATATTGAGGCTTATGTCAAATAAGCCTCATATCGATATCTTTTTAATAGTTCTACTTGTTACCGTATTTTTTTCAGACTTACGGGGACAGTCCTATTGTGATGATTCATTAAATATTGACGATAAGATTAGTATCACGCAAAACTGGCATTCAGTTTTTGTTGAGGCTACAGCATTTGTCAATACTAATGAAATTGATCCATCTGACTTTGAACGAGTGTATTTTAATTACACTGGTCAAAGTTTCAAAAACTTATTTAATGATACGGGTAAATTAGTTTACCTTGATTTTTCTTTACATCAGCAATTCTCTGCAGAAGACAGAGATATCTTCTGGGCTAGTCTTTCCGAGGATCTCCAAAAAGCCTTGTTTGACAGCAATTTAAAAATCGAGTCTGGTGAACTTCAAAGTTCAATCTCGGAACATGAAGATTTCTCACCTTGTTCTTTTTATCTTTTTGAGGCAATGTTTCCAACAAACGAACAAGTTTCGGAAACTCAAAAACTCCTTGAAAACTGGACAGAGTCTCTTGACGAGGCTTATGCACTCGACCCGATGTGGGGCAGCTTAAAAGCCCGTACCATCATAACTGGTTATTTTAAACTAAACGATTTTCAAAGGGTCCATACGCTCGGACGTTATTTTCTTAATTCAAACGAGCTCCCTCCCTCCTACGATACGCTCTTTTTCCTCAATTATATAGCGTATTCTTCTATTGTGTCCGGCTACTACCGCGATGCGCTCCGTATGTATAGTGAACAGATAATCCCTGTTGCGGAACAATTAGGGGATATTTCTGAACTCCTTATTTCCAGGATGGATTATGCCAATGTGTTATTCCGTCTTGGAAATGTAAACCTGGCAAAACAGGAATACGAGGCTGTATTTGAACAGGAAGAATTTCTGACGAATCAAAGTTATCGCACAGCGCTTTTCAACAACCTGGCCATTACCTATTTAAATGCAGGTAATTTTGACCGGTATATAGAGTTCCAGCTGGATGCCTACAACATTGCAATGGAAGAAGAAAATATACAGTATCAGCTTTCGATACTTCGTAACCTTCACATCTTCTACCGTCGAAACAGAAATCCTGAGCTCGCCTTCGACTATATTTCCGAAGCCCTCGATCTGGCCACCCGCTACGAGCTCCGCTCAGAAATCCCTTCTATCCTTATTTCTATGGGCGTGCACAGCAGGGAAAGCCTGGGTAAATACGATCAGGCTCTGGACTTTCTTAGCGAAGCCAGAGAAATTACCGAGCAAATGGACCGCTATCTCGACAACATTCAGGCGCTGATCGAGACTGCACGTACCTACAGCCAGAAAGGAAACTTTAGCGAAGCCCGCATTTACTTCCGGCAGGCGCTCGATGCCAGCGAGCAGCGCGATGATATCGTTCGTGCAGCTTCTACCGCCTTCCGCCTGGCCGATATGTATCTGGAAGAAGGCTATTATGATGACGCCAGAGAAATCGCTGCGCAGTATGCATCTGTTTCAATGGATATTCTAACGTTCAATATTGCCGTTACCGCGCAGAACGTGAACCACAAACTTCTCATCCGGGATGGAGAACATGCCGAGGCGCTGGAATCCTCACGGAAACTAATCGACGAAATTACGGCCTGGCTGCGTGAAAGTGCAGATTCACAGACCGGGCACATGCGCCTTGACCCCGAGTTTTCAGAAGCCTACCGGATTCATCACAACCTGCTTCATGAAAAGGAATTGTTTGAAGAGCAGATTGTTGTGAACGAACAGTTTCGGTCAATTTCCAGATCTGCTTTTTTCAATAATCCGTTGTTAAAGTCTAACGTGCTTAACGAAGAAGAGCTGCTGCTGGACTTTGCGCTTGGCAACAGAATTCAGCGCCTGCGCAGACAATTGGCTGAGGCCGAGGGGCAGGAGCGTATACAAATCAGCAACGATTTGCTTACAGCCGTTAGCCGCCGGAGTCAGCTGCTGGACCGTATCTTCCCTTTTGCAGTTGATGAAGATGAGCCGGTAGATATGGCAGAAATACAGCGTTCATTGGGCCGGAGGGACATCATTATGTATTTTTCGGTGCAGAACGAAGAGGTATTTCAGACCCACATTACCAGAAGAAACATAAGCTCGGTTAAGCACGAAGACTCTGCCAGGCTTTATCAGCTCATTCGGGAGGCTCAGCTAAGCTTCGGACCCGGCACGACCGACCTTAATAAGCTTCACGAAATTTACAGCATCGTATTTGCCGATACCGACCCGGCTTCATATCGCCATATATATGTAGTTCCTGATGGAAGTTTCTACCAGATTCCTTTCGAGATTCTGCCGGTAACGCCTCCGAATTCGGTAAACAGCTTTGGTTCCACCACGTTCCTGTTGGAAAAAGCGTCTATAAGCTACCTTAATACGGCTAAAGACCTTCTCTCTGAAAGAACCTCTGCAAATCAGGACTTTTCCTATGGATATGCGGGATTCGGGCTAAGTGATTTCAGGGCTGCCGGACACCAGAATCTTTCGAATCTGCCATTCGCTCCACAGGAAGTCGTTAGAAGCGCATCGGCTCTTTCGCAAATTAAACCGGCCGTAACCTTTCTGAATGAAGAAAGCACGCGCAGCAGGTTTAATGAGCTGGCCGGCAACTCCAGAATTCTACACCTTGCAACGCACAGTATAATAGAAAATGAAGACCCCTTGTTTTCGGCTCTTTATCTGCATCAATCCGTTTATGATAGTGGCAACGGCTCTCAGGTTAACGACGATGGTGTTGTAAGGGCATACAATCTGTTCGACGTTAACCTTAGCGCAGATTTGGTTGTACTGAGCTCCTGTGAGTCGGCCAGAGGCGAATACCTGGCTGGTTCCGGAATACTGGGCCTTTCAAGGGCTTTCTCATATGCCGGAGCCCAAAGTCTGCTCATGAACTTATGGCCGGTTAAAGATCAGACGGCTTCACAAATTACAAGCCGTTTCTTCACCTATCTGGATTCGGGAACCAACAAAGCGGAATCACTTAGAAGTGCCCGCCTCGACTATCTAAACAATGTAAACAGCGATCCATTCTTATGGGGCGGATACGTAATGCATGGCAATATTGCGCCCGTTTACTCTGATAACAGGTTTATCAAAATAACGGCTGTTTCTCTCGGCATCCTTTTAGTACTTGTAATGCTTCAGCTAACATTTACACGTGTACGCCTGAGGAACAAACGCTGATTATACAGAGGTAATACTAACCATGCCGGTGGCAAATTAAAAATCCCGGTTCATTGGTATCCTTTCAAATTCTGTCAGGCAGGTACTAAAAAAGGAAAGCCTTCCATTTCAGGCAGGCACTAAAAACCACTAAAGTTGAAATGTGTATCCAATCAACCCGGCCTACGGAAAAAAATAGTGTTAAGAAGCGCGGCGGAGTGGAGCTGAGGAAATTTTGAATGTTGAATCACTCTTGAATTATGAATGGATCCAATCAAGAATCTTTCTCTCCATCTCCCCTCACTCAATCCCCAACTCAGTATCAAAGCGGCCATTTTTCTAATAGGCAGGAAATATCAGGGGATCATTTAGTCTTTTGAGCGGCTGCAGCTCTAGTGTTCGTCTCAAGAGTTTTCGCAGCCCGAATCCTGGCTGGCGACTGCTTTGTAATAAATAGCTTTATCATAATTAGTTCACTGCTAAGAAGGTATGGTCAACGGTGTCATTGCGCTGGTATGTTCTGATAGATGATTTAAAAAAATAGCGGCTGTTTCTCTTGGTACATTGCTAGTGTTAGCAATAATTTAACTAACACTAACGCGTGTACGTCTAAGAAACAGCCGCAGGTACAAGAGGTAATAGCAGTCTTGGGAGCAAGTTAAGAACTCGGGTCAACGAGTTTGTATCTTAAGGAAAGAACACAGCGCGCATTATTTAGGTGTCGGTGCAGCGCGCTGTTAAAACCGGTTTAATTAAGAACACTACCGGCCCACAATTTCATCAGGTGCTAATTTTAGCGATTCAGGCTGTTAAGAAGGTTTTGTGCCACTCTGCTAAAAGACCCATCCATTTCAATAATCTTTTGCAGCGTTGTTGTTGCCTCAAGAGTCTGACCTGCGTGTATCCTGGCATTGGCTTTATACCAAAGTACTTCTTCGAATTCACGATTCGATAACTTAGAGTAATCTATTGATGTAAATACATCCAGAGACTGGTCGTATGCACCGGCATTATAGTGCAGGGACCCTTCAAGAATATCCAGCTGCGGATCATTTGAAATACCGGACTCTAAACGTACATCATTCAGTTTATTGATTGCCAGGTTATGTTCACCAGAGGCAGACAACATTATTACTTCTTCAAGATTTGGCATCAAAGCAGCTTCTTCTCCGGCTGATCTGAAGATATCGTATTCTATAAGTGCAATTGCACCTGTATGCTCAACCTGAGACTGCTGCATCATTACGTAACTGATTCCGGCGGCAGCCATCATTATTACGAGCGCGGCGGCAACCCACTTCCAGTCGAACCATCCGTTATCGTTTGTTATACTTTCAGTTTTTGGCTCATTTACTTCGGCTATCTGCTCTGATATTAAAAATTCAGATTGGGTATCCTCAAGAAACTGTTCGTCGCTGAATTCGCCCTCATTGGCGAGTTTTTTCATTGCGGACATTGTCTGGAGGTAATCCATTGCATCGCCGTCGGTAAGCAGCTCGGCCCAGAGAGCATCGGTCTGCTCTTCGTTAAGCCTGCCCGAGAGGTAATCCTCAATCAGGTCGTATGTAGTTGGATTTGTTGCTGACATATTTTTATGAAGGTTAAGCCTTTTGGGGCTTGATTTGCGTGATGATATTTATTTTTACCTGGAGTACCGCATTAGCTGGGTAATCGTGTTTTTCAGGTCTCTTTTTTCGAAAGGCTTTTGGATGAAAGCGTTAAAGCCTGTTTCGATGCATCTGCCTCTTACTTCGAGGTAGTTGCTCGTTGTTACTGCGATGATAGCAACATTCTCATAACCCGGAATCTCTCTCAGCATTTCACTCACTTCAAAACCATCACTACCCTCTCCAAGGTTGATGTCCATCAGTATGATATCGTATTTCTCTTTCGATGCTTTTTCAACGGCCTCTTCACCATTAGCTGCGCTATGAATATCGTACTCGTCCTTGAGGAAGATATTGGCGATGAGGCGGATTTCCGGAGTATCCTCTATGTGAAGCACCTTTAGCTTGCGCTGTGTCTTCAGCTTGCGACCAAACTCTGAGGCGTCAACCAGAGATCCCAGCTTGGAAGCCGGATGGATCATATAGTTTTCGCCAAGCGTTGATGGCGGGCCGTAAGATGATGGCTCCAGGAAAACTTCCCATAACTGAATTGGAGAGTAGGAAGCACCGGCTACGTCGGGCGCCTGAGCTATATTTGGTAGTGTACTTGGAAAGAGGACTCGCATCTTTTTGTAATCTGAGTTTAAAGAGTGTTGTTATTGTAATGATGCACGAACTCCCGATTTGTTACACTTTTTTTTCAAATTAGCAGAAATAATATTGCCAACCCCCTTCTATACCGGAATTAAGCGCATTTTTAAAAGCGTGTTCCTTTTTATACGTACTTAATACAAGGACGGATTTAAGTCTTGCGTTATTTGTCGAATCAATCCAGTTCCAGAAACAACTCAGGGTTTCCGGGCATGCTGGCCGTCCAGCTTGTGGCGTGTGCCTCTCTAAGTGGCAGCGGGCTGAAGAATTGTGATCCGGGGCTGCCGGTTTCCACCGGTCTCTCTTTTTTGAATAGCAGCATAGTGGGCAGGGCTGCATTTTCAATTTCGATGATATCAAGCAGAAATATACGTGCAGGCAGCATTTCAGGACGAGTGCTGAAGTATTCTTTAACCTTCTTCCGGCAGGCATTTTCGGCCCGGTGAAGAGTAGCAGACTCCACTACAATTTCGAAATGCCCTTTTGACAGATCTGCGCTTTCAAAACTGAATGAAGCTACATATAAAGGCATCTGATACGTCCCGGTCTACTCGTTTATATATTTGATGAATTTCTGCTCCGAATTGTAGTCACCAATAAGCACCAGCTCGCTATCGGCCGGAATGGGGTTCTCAGGATCGGGATTTACCTGCATTTCATCATCTATTTTAATCGCTATTACGCTGCATCCGGTTTTCGACCTTATATCGCTTTGAATCAGCGTAACCCCGATCATCTTCGCAGGAACGGGTACCCGGAAAACATCAAGCCCCTCTGCAAGTGTGATGATTTCCGAGGAGTCGAGCGAGTTATAGATGGCGTTAGCACCCATGGTTGCATAGGACATCACAAAGTCGGCACCGGCGCGGTGAAGACTGCTGACGTTTCGGTCGTCGGTAGCACGTGCTGTAATCTGTATGTCCGGTCGCAGTCGCCTGCAGTAGAGCGTAAGGTAAATATTGATTTCATCTTTATTAGATGTAATAATTACGGTATGCGCTTCATCGATGCCCGCTTTTTTGAGAACGTTGATGTCGGCTGCATCACCCATTATAAACTTTTCCGGATCCACAATACGCTTCTCATCACGCTCTACAATTACATAGTCCATCTGGCGGTCTTCCAGCGATTTAGCTGTAGCGAGCCCTACCCTGCCGCCGCCAATAATAATTACAGGCTTATCATCACTATGATAAATACCGAAGAGCTCATCATAGTTTCTGAGCTGATCTACCTTACCGGCAAGCACCAGTACCGACTGCCTTTTTATTTCCGTGTCTGGCATTGCAGCCTTGAACACCCCCCGCTCCCAGACGCCAATTACGCTGGCCCCGGTTGCCTGCCGCAGCTTGGATTCGGCTATCGTTTTACCAACAAGGGGTGTATCTATAGCGGGCGCCTCACCAATAACAAGCTGATCGAAGCGACCTATTACATGTACGCGCGCGCTTCCGCCGAGAGTTCTCCGGCCCAGCGACTGCCCCAGCATTTTAGCCAGCTGAATTACGGTATTACTGCCTGCAAGTTTTAAAATATCAACAGAATCCTGAAAGCTGGCTAATGTTACAATTCGCACCTCTTCTGAAATCTCTCTCACGGTAAATGCTACGCTCGTATTCACCATATCGTTACAGCTGCCTACCACCATGGCGGCCTGCTGAACCTGTAGCTTGCGATAGGTATTCGGGTCATCAAACTTACCAACCACAACTTTATAGCCGTCCTGGTACAGTTTCATTGCAGTGTTATGGTCTTCGCACAGTATATAATAAGGATGACCAAAGTCATTAAGCTTATCAATTAGGGATCGCGTAACGGAGTCGTAATTTGTTATAATTACATGATCCCGAATCGTATTCGACAGCTCGGTTGGTGCTTTAGTTTTGTTATAAGCCTCAAGCCAGGGAGCGTAAAAGAACTGGATAAAGGTGAAAGGCAGCATTACAAGCAGTAATAACACGCCGGAAAGCAATACAACCATCGAAAATATACGGCCTAAATCGGATTGGAAAACAATATCTCCAAATCCCAGAGTAGACATTACCGTAAGCGTCCAGTAAAAACTTGCTACCCAGGAGTAATCACGCCCCTCCATCATCATGATAAAATGGAAAGAAGCTGCATATGTTACGATTATTAAAAGCAGAAAGGCCAGAAACTTCAGCAAACCCGTTATGTTTGTTTTGGCGTCTTTCTCCTGCATAAATGCAGTTATAATTGAAGTTACAAACTTCATATTCCTTTATTTACAATGTGAGTTCTGAGCAAATTAGCTGCTTAAAATAACTGGAAAGAGGGCTCTTCGATTTCCTCAATCGACAGGCTGCGAATGAGCCTGAGTGGCCCCGGACACAGGCGCTCGTGGCAGCTGATGCAGGTTTTTATCATTATGTCGTAATTGGCCGGAGTCGGATTTTCGGCAAAACGTGCATAAAAAGAGTCAAATGCCATGAGCTGCCCCTGAACACCGGGTTCTTTCAAAGCATCCCGGGAGGGTTCTCCGTTTGTGAACGCATCATACACAAATAAAGATGCGTCGGGCTGCTGCCCTGCTTCGATAGCAGATTTTATATCCCTTATCTGGTTGGTACGCTCCCGCATTAGCTCAGAAAGAGTAGGATCAGAAGAGTCTTCGGTCTGTGTACACGACCACACAAGACCGGCTCCGAAAAGTGAAACTAGAAAAACGATGAGAAAAAGGCGATTCATTATCAGAGCAGTATTACTCCGGTTGCCTCAAAGTAGTAGCTCATTTCCGGCTCGGTGATGGCGGCTATGGCTTCTTCGCTGTCCCCGGCGTCTTCAGCATAGTGCTGCTGATGGGAAACGGATACTTCATCGATCCAGGCGACTCCCTCAAGAATTACCTCGCGGCCTGCAATATCCTTGGGCACGAAAAATTCGTAGTCTTTAAATGTAACACGAACCATGATGTCGCTGTCTGTGGCAAGCGTCATCCAGCATCCTTTAGACTGGCATACTTCCACGATTTCCCCCTTAACCTGCATAGTAGCACTTTCGTCTTCGGTAACAAGGGGCAGCATATCAGCAACATAAATGTAGTCGGCAGGGGTAAACGGCTCGCCATAATGTGAAAGGCTGGCGGTTTCGGCATCCGGGGCAGGAGCCGGCGCATCTGAATCAGAGGCGCTGCAGGCCAGAATAACGAAAGGCAATAACAAAACGGCAGTAAGGAGGCGGGTCATAGTGTGCTTATTTAAGATTTAAAGATAATTCCCAAATTACGCAATTTTTATGAAATCAAGAGATATTTCCACTACGCGTAATGTGCAGGCTTTGTTCCGGTATGTTATCACAACCAGATTTCCTTTTTGGGATTTGTAAGGCTGGATTTTGATAACCATCTAAATAGTTTATCTTTTACGCATTCTGTAACTATAACAATTCCCCGCATTTGAAACCTACTTCAAATATCTCTATCGGTTATCATCGCATACATTTTAAAGACTGTATAACCGCTCCAGCCTCAGGAGCGCAGATGTTTAAAAAGGCGAGCTATCGCGGATTTATGTTGCTTATAGAACATAACTTTGAAAAAATCAATTAACCAACTTAACCTATATATGTTACCCAACAGCTACTTAGCCAAAGTCCTTTCCACAGGATTGCTGGTATTGCTGTTTCTGGTCTCAGTGTTTGCTTCACAAACCCTGGCACAAGACACAGTAACCAAAGAGCCAAACAAAGTAATCGTACAGTTTAATGAAGACGCCCTTCCACTGCTTAACCGCGGCATGGCCGAATCGCAGGCAAGGACCTCAATTTCGACCATCGATGCGCTTCATCAGCAGCTCAACGTAGTATCGATGAGCCAAACCATTCGCACAGATCCACGTTATGCGGCACAGCACGCTGCCTATGGCCTCGACCGCTGGTACACCATTGAGTTCGATGCCTCATTGAGCGTATCTGAAGTTGTTGAGATGTACAGTTTGGATTCCTATATCAAACATGCCGAGCCTTCCTACCAGTACGAAACGCTTGGAATGCCGGCGTCTGATCCGTTCTCAGCCGAACAGCTCGCTGAACTTGCGAACGGAGATTTCCCTTTCGATGATCCCCGTCTCGACGAACAATGGCACTATAATAATACTGGGCAAACCGGTGGAACAACAGGCTCCGATATTTCTCTTTTTCCCGCCTGGGAAATTGAAACCGGCACCTCAGACATCATCGTGCAGGTAGTGGATACAGGAATTGATATTAATCACCCCGACCTGCAAAACATGCACTGGATTAACCCCTTTCCGGGACCAGAAAACGGTTACGACGGCGACATCCACGGCTGGAGCCACGTTACCAGCAGCAGCGACATTCAGGATATAAATGGGCACGGCTCTCATTGTGCCGGCACTATTGCGGCCCAGAATGCTAATGGTATAGGCGTTGCCGGAGTAGCCGGTGGTAATGGAACGGACGACACCGGTGTACGCATCATGACCAGCCGCGTATTTATTGGTTCCCAGGGTGGAGGCGGTTTTGCCGAAGCTTTAGTGTACGGAGCCGATAACGGAGCCGTTATTTCCAGCAACAGCTGGGGCGGCGGCGGCTTTTCGCAGCTATTGCGCGACGCCATTATATATTTTAAAGAAACGGCCGGATTCGATGAAAACGGTGATCCACAGGGCCCGATTCAGGGTGGCCTGGTAATTTTCGCAGCCGGGAACAGCAACGTTAGCACACCTAACCAGCCTATTGCTTCCAACCCTGAGGTAATGGCCGTGGCTTCTACCAACCATAACGATCAGAAGGCATGGTATTCACAGTGGGGCGACTGGGTACACCTTTCAGCTCCGGGGGGCGAAACCAACTCAGTGCTGCAGCAAGGTGTTCTGAGCACTGTTACCAACGGCAACTACCAGTTTTACCAGGGAACTTCTATGGCGGCTCCGCACGCCTCCGGACTTGCTGCACTTATTGCATCTTCATTTAAGGATGATGGCATTACTGGCGATGGCATTTTTGAGCGTATGATGGCAACCGTAGATCCGATTGAAGACTTGAATCCTCAGTTCGATATGGGAGCAGGACGCATCAACGCTTTCCGTGCTCTGGAACAGGATGATGGCATTGCTCCAGCTGCAATTGCAGATCTTTCTGCTACAGATACCCAGCAGACAGCTGTTCGTCTGGAATGGACCGCACCCGGCTCAAGCGAAGATCAGGGGCAGGCATTTGAATACGACATTCGTTACTCAACCAGCCCGATCAGCGACGGCAATTTTAACAGCGCCACACGCTTTGAAACATCTGTTCGCCCAACGGCAGCTGGAAACGAGCAATCGGTACTTGTTACAAGTCTGGACCACTCAACCAACTATTATTTTGCAGTTAAGACCTCCGACTTTTTTGGAAACCAGTCTGATATTTCAAATATCATTTCTGCCGAAACCGAGGGAAGCCCGGAGATCGTAATTCAGCCTGCAGAAATAAATGCTCAGGCCGATGAAGACGGCGATATCGTATCCAGAACCGTAACCGTGTTAAATGAAGGCAACGCAACGCTGAATTTCAGCATCGCCGGCGCCAACACCGCTGCGCTTCTGGCAGCACGTGGTCTTCAGAACGAGACCAGTCGTATTTACGATAATGTCGTTTTAGAAAAGGGTGCCGAAGACTTCCGTGAAGGTCATGCGGTTCTTCTTGGAGCCGGTGGGCCTGATGAGTTTGGCTACACCTGGAGCGACAGCAACGAAGACATGGGCGTTAGCTTCGAGTGGATTGAAATTTCCGACGTCGGCACACCGCTTCAGGCGCTCTCAGGAACATGGGATGATAATACATCCATCGACCTGCCTTTCAGCTTCCCTTTTTATGGTGATGAATACGAAACGGCCCGCATTTCTGTAAACGGCTGGATTCACTTTGGCTCATTCACAGGCGGAGCCTTTTCCAATCGTGAAATTCCAAACACCCAACAGCCGACCAATTTCCTGGCCGTACTCTGGGACGACCTGGATATGCGCACAACGGGAACCGTATACACCTATCACGATGAAAGTTCAAACCAGTTCATTGTACAGTGGAATGCCGTGCCGAAGTCATTTGACAGCGGCAGCAGCTTCACCTTTCAGGCTATTCTTGGTCAGAACGGAAGCGTAACCTATCAGTACAAAGAGCTGAACGGGAACACTTCACAAAACACCGTTGGCATCGAAAATCAGGACGGGACTGATGGCCTGCAGGCCGCATTTAACACCAGCTACCTTGAGAATGAGCTCGCCGTAAGGTTTGCTTCTGGTCCGGAATGGATTAGTTTCGACGAAACTGCTGGTACAGTTGAGCCCGGTGAAAGCCTTGAGTTAACTGCATTCTTTAACCCCGAAGGTCTCAGTACAGGTTTCTACTCCGATCAGCTTCGCTTTTCGAACAATACCGTTGGAATGACTACCAAAGTTGTTCCTGTCTTTTTCCAGATAGGTGATATTGTTGGCGATCTCGTTTTCAGCACCGGCGAAATCGATTTCGGCACCGTTTTTGCCAATTCTGTTGTAACAGAGGTAATTACTGTAGAAAACACAGGGACGGGACTGGCTGAGGTCACCAGCATCACATCAGATAGCGATGTGTTTACTACCGGCCAAAGCAGCTTCAGCCTTGCTCCGGGAAGCACCCGCGACATTCTTGTGACCTTCAATCCGGATCAGGTGAGCACCTACAGCGGTACCCTCACTATAGAAACAGATATCGAAGACACCGAGCCGTTTGAGGTCTCCCTCTTCGGCAGATCGATTTTGGCTCCTGAAGCCGGGTTTACGCTTGCCGATAACCGATTTACGCTAATAACAGGCGAAACGACTGAGAGCGCCTTCGAAATCAGCAACAGCTCTTATCCGCCGCTCGAATTCGAGATTGTGGTTGCAAACGCTTCTATGCTGCGCGCCCTCACCAAAGAGACCCAAACTCAAAATGCCGCAGGTCTTCGGGTTCTGAGTTCTTTCAGCAGTGAGACCGAATCAGCCCGAGGCTTTAGTGATGCCGGTATGTACGGCCGCTCGCTTGATGCAACTGATACAGTTTATGACTTCAGAGTGGCCACATTTGCTTCGAAATCAGCTTCTGTGCTTTATGGCATCACACCTGAAGGTACGCTTGAGCGCCTTAACATCATCAGCGGTACCAGCCGTAAAGTTGCCGAACTTGGCTCGCTGAATGGCTATGCAAGCGACATCACAAGTATCCGAAAAGACGGATCCCTCCTCATACTTGCAAACAACGAAGCAGGATCGAATGTGTACAAACTGGATGATGAGGGCATTATGCTCGTTCATCAGCTGGATGAATCGTTCAGCTACATCACAGAGCTGCCATCAGGTAACCTGATGCTGGCTACCAAAGCCGGTGAGCTGTATCGTCTTTCTGTTAAAGATGATGCGATTAATACCGAGCCTGATTTTCACTTCTCTGGTAAGATTGGACATGCCGGTTCGCTTGCCGGACTGGAATGGAATCATGAACACGGGCTTTTGCTTGGCGTGCTAAACACTAGTGATGGATCCGAAATGGTTCATATTAATATGATGTCTGCTTCTCACGAAGTTATCAGCGGGACTGAAGTAACCACAGAATGGTTCAGCCTCCCTTCTGAAAGCACTCAAAATCTGAGCGACTGGATACAGACCGATCCCGAAAGCGGCTCGGTTGGCAGTAATACCAGCGTAACCGGAACGCTCAGCGTAGACGCTACCGACATTAATCCGGCTGAATTCGAGCTGGAGCTGCAGGTCTACACCAACGATCCGCTTAACGAAATGATGATCGTGCCTTTTGAAGTACAGGTGTTCGGTGAGGCTAAAGCCTTTGTGCAGCTGATTCACAACGCAGCTGATCCGGCTGCCGAATCTGTAGATATCTACGTGAACAACGAGCTGTTTGCCGAAGGATTCAGCTTCCGTGAGGCTACCTCGTTTGTTGCCGTGCCAGCTGAAGTTGAGCTGGAAATCAGCGTTCTGCCGGCAGGTAGCGAAAGCACAGCTGCTTCGTTGCATGATGTAAACCTCACCCTGGACAGAAACGAAAACTATACTATAGTTGCCAACGGTGTGCTTAATCCGGGCGAGTTTTCCGGAGCGCCATCCGAAACGGCATTCGATCTGTTTGTGATGGAAGCGACCATGCGAGGATCTGATGACAGCGAAAGCATCGCGGCGACTTTCTTCCACGGCGTTACGGATGCTCCTAACGTAGACATCTCTTTCCGCGACTCGGATTTCCTTGCGGAGAACCTGGCCTACGGTGGTTTCGGCGAGTACTTCTATGCCGGAGCCGACGAGCAGATATTCGACATTTTCGAAACAGGAATGAGTCAGTTTCTGGCTGTTTTTGTGGCCGACCTTTCGGTTCTTGCAGGCGAGTCTGCGACCATACTGCTCAGCGGTTTTGCAAATCCTGAGGAAAACATGAACGGCAGCGGGCTTTCGCTTATAGCTGTTCTTTCCAACGGAGAGGTGATTGTGCCGAGAGATGCAACCAGCTCAGACGAAGAGCAAGCAGACGTTCCTCGTGAATTTGTATTGGAGCAAAACTACCCGAACCCGTTCAACCCGACCACGCAGATCAACTACTCCATTCCGGAAGCAGCTAATGTTACGCTGGAAGTGTACAATGTGCAGGGGCAGCGCGTAGCCGTTCTGGTTAACGCACAGCAGAACGCCGGAACGCACAGCGTTTCTTTCGACGCCAACAGGCTGTCTTCAGGCATGTACCTGTACCGCATACAGGCGGGAAGCTTCACAGCCGTTCGCAAGATGATGCTGGTGAAGTAAGCAGCTAAGAACAAATATAAGAGCTTGTTTACCTAACAAGCTGAATACAACTCTAATGAAAAAGGCTCCGGTTCACCACCGGGGCCTTTTTTGTGGAGTATATATATTGAATGAAAAATTGAGACGCAGCTCTCCCTATCAAACCCTTTTTTGCTTTCACATTAGTTTTATAGTATTTTATGGAGCTAACAACTATACCTAAATCTAACAAAATCTACAAGATGAACAAATTAGTACCATTTCTCACTGGTGCTCTTGTATTTATCGGACTGTTTCTTTTTTCAGAGCAACCTGTTCAGGCGCAAGAGTTTGAAGTCATGACCTCAGAAGTTGAGGGTTTTGGCGAAATCAAATTTATCCCCAATCGTGTAATCATCAAATTTAAGCCGGGCGTACAATCGGCAGAGATATCACAGATCAAACAGCAGATGAATGCTGATCACGAATTTAATCTCGATTTAATCGGAGCCGAGGTCTGGTCGTTCAGAGACCGTAATTTAAATGATATAATCACGTCTTTTTCAACCCATGCGGCTGTGGAGTTCATCCAACCGGATATTGTCTATGATTTACCTGACGTTGTTGAAGAAAGCATTGAGGACGTGAGGCAGCAGCAAGGTTTACAAACCGAAGACGGACTTGTACCAAACGACCAGCACTATAATCTGCTTTGGGCCTTTAATAATACAGGCCAGAGCGGTGGTACTCCCGGGGCTGATATTTCTGCAGAGCAAGCCTGGGCACTTGAAACCGGATCATCGGATGTTATAATAGCAGTTCTGGACTCTGGTGTGGATTATAACCACCCGGATCTTAACCCCAATATGTGGCAAAATGCTCAAGGTCACTATGGCGCTAACTTTGCCGGCGGAGACGTTACAAACCCGATGGATTTTAACAGCCACGGCACGCACGTGGCCGGAACTATTGCTGCTGTAGGCAATAACGGTATTGGCGTTACAGGTACTATGTGGAATGCCAGTATTATGGCTGTCCGGGTTTGCGGTAGTAATGGTTGCGCGCAAAGCGCGATTGTACAGGGTCTTGCTTTCGCTATAGAAAATGGCGCTATGATTTCAAATAACAGCTACGGAACTCAGACACCCACAGCTGCAGGTCCTCCTCCGGCTTATGTATCCATGATGGAAGCTGCTCAGGCAGCCGGCCATTTCTTCATAACTTCTGCCGGTAATTCAAATAATAACAATGATATTCTAAATGTGTATCCGGCCAACCTGATGCGCGATTTCGACAATGTTTTTTCCGTTGGAAATTCCACACGTAACGACACGCGTAACCCGAGTTCATGCTTTGGTTCCGAAACCGTGCACGTGTTTGCTCCCGGCACGCAGATTTTATCAACAGTTCTGAACAACGGATACGGTTACAAGACCGGTACATCCATGTCTTCCCCTATCGTGGCAGGTATTGCCGGTCTGATTGTTTCTGCAAATCCTGATGCCGACTACCATTTCATTAAAGAGCGTCTTATGGAAGGGGTCGATGTTCTGCCCGCTTTCGAA
>Ga0207421_10004558_pt1 | contig 15877 bp, 15 predicted proteins | sample SodLakKL_010_SED_4_FD_187542 | JGI IMG/M metagenome (GOLD analysis project Ga0207421, IMG submission 187542) | Alkaline sediment microbial communities from Lake Tanatar, Kulunda Steppe, Russia - 8KL_010_SED (SPAdes) (version 2) | ecosystem: Environmental > Aquatic > Non-marine Saline and...
GACGGAGTAGCTGTTCTTGTCAATGATGCCAACCAGGTTGAAACTTTAACTGTTGACCAGGTCGGAGCAATTTACCGTGGTGAAATAACCAACTGGTCCGAGGTTGGCGGAAATGACCAGGAAATTACCCTCTATGGCCGGCAGAGCACTTCCGGTACCTACGTGTTCTTCATGGAACTTGTTGTGCAGGGCGAATATTCAGAAAGAAAGCGTAACATGGCCGGTACTTCAGACATCGTCGAAGCTGTGATTGGAGACGAAGGCGGCATTGGTTACGCTGCTATCGGTTACGCCAACGAAGATGGTGTCAAAGCGCTGGATATTTCGGCAGAAGAAGGTTCTGAAGCTTACGATCCTACTGTACTCGAGAATGTCACCAGCGGCAACTACCCGCTGACCCGCCCCCTTTACCAGTACATGGCCGGTAAACCTGAAGGTGCCCTGCGTGATTACCTGCTTTTCGAAGTAAGCGATGCCGGGCAGAGCATAGTGCTTGAAGAAGGCTTTTACCCGATTACTGAAGGTGACCGTGAATTTAATAAAAACGCCCTGCAGTAAGTAAGCAGGGATAAAATAAAAGCCCTGCAGACTGTTTTACTTAACAGCTGCAGGGCCATTTAAAGAGATAGCTGTAAATCGATTAAGATAAAGGGTGGGATAGATTTGGTATCCATTACAGAGAAAGCGATGAAGGCGATATTTATTTTCTGCGGGCTGGCGATTATTTTATTCCTGGTCGGCATTCTTTACATTTTACTTTCCAACAGCATGCCCGGTTTGATTGAACTGGGTTTTCGACCGTTTTTTGCTGCGGACAGATGGAACCCCGGAGCATACGGTGAACCGACTTACAGCCTGCTTAATATGATCTACGGCACCTTGATGGTTACCGTTGGGGCCTTGATCTTTGCTGTGCCAATAGGTGTTGCAGCAGCGGCCTACCTGGCAGAAATTGCATCACCCTGGGAAAGGGAGTTTTTTAAGCCGATTGTTGAAGTGCTAGCCGGGGTTCCCTCAGTTGTACTCGGTTTTTTTGGCCTGGTGGTACTTGCTCCGCTGATTGCCAGGGTTTTCAATTTGAACAGCGGCCTGACCGCTTTTAATGGAGCAATCCTGGTTGGAATCATGGCTTTGCCAACAATTATTACCCTGGCTGAAGATGCCATTACAGCAGTGCCCAAAGAATACCGTCATGCTTCATTGGCCCTCGGTGGAACCCGCTGGCAGACCATCTGGAAGATAACTATACCGGCGGCTTTTTCCGGAATTACTGCTGCTGCTATGCTTGGCATGGGCAGGGCAATTGGTGAAACAATGACTGTTTTAATGGTAACCGGTAACATGGTAGCCAGGCCGGAATCATTCCTAGATTCGGTCAGGACTCTAAGTGCCGGTATTGCCATTGATATTGGGGATGTTGTTTTTAACTCCACCCACTTCCATGCCCTTTTTGTCGCAGGCTTGCTGCTATTTCTGATTACTTTTGCAGTTAACCTGTTGGCCGATATTTTAATCCAGCGTAAGCCGGAGGTAAGTAAATGAAAACTGAAGTGCTTAGCAGAGGAATTGTATTCGAAAAGAAAAAATCTGAATGGCGCGGCTATGAGCTGGTTGGTTTCTGGGCTCTTCGCTCAACCCTGATCCTGGTCCTTTTCATCCTGGGCGTTATAGTCTTTGACATTGTGTCCAAGGGTGCGGGGGCAATCAACTGGGAATTTATAACACAGCCGCCCCGGGTTGGCATGACTGAAGGCGGAATATTTCCGGCTATTGTGGGAACATTCTATGTTACCCTGATTACTATTGCTTTTGCCGTGCCTTTAGGAGTTGGAGCGGCAATTTATTTAAATGAATACGCTGTGCAGGGCAAATTTACCCGCCTGGTGCGCATGTCTGTCCGGAATCTGGCTGGTGTGCCTTCTATTGTATTTGGCCTATTCGGTATGGCCGTATTTGTTAAAATATTCGGCTTTGGCCCTTCTTTGATTGCGGCCGGTTTCACCCTGGGTCTCCTGACCCTGCCGGTTACGGTCACTGCTTCCGAGGAAGCATTAAGAACTGTCCCGAAAGCATACCGTGAAGGTTCATTTGCCCTGGGAGCAACCCGCTGGCAGGTGGTCAGGACAGTGGTGCTGCCCCGGGCCATACCCGGAATTATGACCGGAACTATCCTTGGTCTGGCCAGGGCTGCGGGAGAAACCGCTCCTATCCTGGCAACCGGGGCAGCCTTTTTCCTGCCGCACCTGCCCGATTCAATTACGAGTCAGTTTATGGCCCTGCCTTACCATCTTTTTATTATGTCAACACAACACCATGCCATTTCGCAGGTTCGTCCTATTGCCTACGGCACAGCCCTGGTCCTGTTGGTCTTAGTTTGCCTGCTTAATCTTGCAGCGGTACTTTTGCGTAAACGGTATCGTGATAGAGTGGCAAAAGGACTTTAATGAGATAAGGATATTGCCAGTTTAACGGTTTGTTTTTCCGGCTAGCTGAAATTCCGGTCTCTGACATCTAAAACGAGGGGAGTGTTTAAAGTTCCCGTTCCGGGAACTTGATGAAAATGATGCAGACAAATAGTAATGTAACGCTAGAAGAAGCCCGGGTTCAGGAAAATCCTAAGCCTGAACCGGCTAAATTAGAAACAGATATTGAAGATGAATACTGTGAAGTAAAAGTAGAAAACCTTAACTTCTTTTATGGATCAGTTCAGGCCCTTTTCAACGTGACAATAAAGGTCCAGGAAAAAGGAGTTGCCGCATTAATCGGTCCTTCCGGGTGTGGCAAATCCACCTTCCTCAGGGTCCTCAACCGCATGAACGATTTAATTCCGAAAACCAGGCTGGAGGGTAGGGTATCTATTCACGGTGAAAATATTTATGCCCCTGATACTGATGTAGTAAATCTACGAAAGAAAGTGGGTATGGTTTTTCAGCATCCCAATCCTTTCCCGAAAAGCATTTTCGACAATATTGCCTATGGCCCCCGCATAGATGGACTAAAAGATAAAACAGTGTTAAGTGAAATAGTTGAAGCCAGCTTAAAAGGGGCAGCTCTCTGGGATGAAGTTAAAGACCGGCTGAATGAACCGGCTTTAGCTCTGTCCGGAGGTCAACAGCAGCGGCTATGTATTGCCCGGGCCCTGGCGGTTAAACCGCGTATTCTGCTTATGGATGAGCCGACCTCGGCGATTGACCCGATTGCTACGCAGAAAATTGAAGACTTGATCAGGGATCTTTGTACCAATTACACCATAATAATTGTAACTCACAATATGCAGCAGGCAGCCCGAATTTCTGATCACACTGGTTTTTTCCTGCAGGGTGAGATGGTTGAATGGGGCAAGACTTCCAATTTATTTACCAACCCTGAAGACCAGAGAACTGAAGATTACATAACCGGCCGGTTCGGTTAATGTGTGATTTCACTTAAAGGAGAGATTTTAAAGTGAGTAGTTCAGAACATGCGACAGAACGCAAAGTGGTTTTTGAAGAAAAGATGAAACACCTGGAGGAGAAACTGCAGCAGATGGGCAGCCTGGTTGAGGATTCAATTGCCCGTTGCATTGAGGCTTTGAAAAATCAGGATCTTGATCTGGCGCAAGAAGTAATTGCAGGTGATGATCTGATAGATGACCTGGAGCAGGAGATGGAAGAAAAATGCCTGGAAGTGATTGCTACCCAGCAGCCAATGGCGAAAGACCTGCGGAGGGTGGCTACCCTTTTTAAAATGATAAATGATCTTGAGCGGATGGGAGACTATGCGACCAGTATTGCCAAGATTACCCTGCGCATTGCAGATGAACCGCTTATAAAACCGCTGGTTGATATACCAAGAATGGCAGTATTAAGCCAAAAAATGGTCAAACATTCATTGGATGCATATGTGAGGGAAGATGTTGATCTGGCGGTTGCTGTTGGCAGAGATGACGATGAGGTTGATAAGCTCTTCGGCCAGATTTTCAGGGAACTGCTGACAATCATGATGGAAAATCCGAAAACAATTACCCAGGCTACACACCTGCTATTTGTTGGCCGCTGGCTGGAGCGGATTTCTGATCATGCTACCAATATTGCCGAAGAAGTGATTTTCCTGGTAACCGGCGAAAAAAGAAACCTTAATGATTAGGCAACAATGCCATAATCAGGTTGACCCCCTCTTTATCATAGATGTGGCGCAGCCTGTAAAGGCTGCGCCTCCTTATTGCTTGGTTGAATTCAACCTGCTTAAAAATATTTTCTTTCCAAGAAGGCTAAACCTACCTGTAACTAACCAAACAAAGAATCCCGAAACATAAAGTACCTCCGTATATTATGACCGCTTAAGATGATCATGTTAATAATTTAACAAAAAAGTATGGTATGATCAGTAAAAAAAGATCGAAGTGTTTATTTTCGATCTTGACGGAGTATTAACTGATACAGCCGAGTGCCACTTTCTGGCCTGGAAGCGTCTTGCGGATGAAGAAAATCTGCTCTTTTCCAGACAGGATAATCAAAAACTGCGCGGAGTTTCCCGCCGGGCTTCCCTGGAATTGATTTTGCAGGGTAGGGAGGTTTCCGAAACCAAGATTCAGGAAATGATGGAACAGCAAAAACGATTATTACCGGGACTATATAGAAACAATTACCGGGGAAGATTTACTGCCCGGCTCAGTTGACTTGCTGCAGAGACTGCAGGCTAAGGGATACAGGCTGACACTTGCTTCGGCGAGTAAAAACGCAACGCAGGTGGTAAAGCGCCTCGGGATTGCAGCATATTTTGAGGTTATCGCCAATGGCAGCAGTGCAGAAAACACCAAGCCTGCCCCGGATTTATTTCTTTTCACGGCTGCAAAAATGTCCCTGGCACCGGAACTATGCCTGGTAGTTGAAGATGCTGAAGCAGGTATCGCTGCTGCTCAGGCGGCCGGTGTGACAACGATTGGTATCGGTCCCGAAGAAAGAGTTGGCGCGGCGGACTATATCTATCCTTCTGTTGCCGAGATTAAGCTTGCGGATCTAGTTTAAAAGGAGCTTTATTTTCATGAAGAAAAACGATACAGGATTCATTATAGAGGGGAAAGGCGCTTACCTGCATATTATTTTTTACGGGGAAAACATTGTTCGCTTTGCATACAGTAAAGATAAAAATGTTCCATCCTCAACAGTTGCCGTGGTAGGCAAACCTGTAGAAGCAGGGGAAAGCTTTAAGAGTAACAGGCTGCTGGCCGGCAACTTTCAAATAGAAGTTGAACGAGAAAAGCTTACCGTTAAAGTATTCGATCGGAGCGGACGTCTGCTTAATGAAGATCTTAAAGTAAATGCGAAAAAGCCGGGGGTTGAGAAAAAAAGATTATCAGAAACTGGATTTTACGGTAACGGTGAAAAGTATACCTGGCTGAATCAGCTCGGTTATTCTACCGTGAACTACAACAGCGATGTGCTTCATCACAACCCGATTCATCATCCTCAGGTTCAGGAAATGCATACAGCTATTCCGTTTTATATTGGGGCATCTCCCGATTTTGCATACGGTATATATTTTGATAACAGTTATAGGACGGAATTTGATTTTGCCAAAAGTGACTCTAATGTGATCAGTTTTCAGGCTGCCGGAGGATATCTTGATTATTATTTCATGCACGGTTCTACCGTTGCTGATGTGGTCAGCGCTTACGGTTTGCTTACAGGTACTCCTCCTCTCCCCCGCAAAAAATATTTAGGCTTTCATCAGAGCCGATACAGCTATCAATCCGGGGAAGAACTGCTCACAGTAGCTGATCAACTGCGCCGGCATGATATTCCCTGTGATGTTTTGTATCTGGATATAGATTACACTGAAGCCTACAAGGTTTTTACGGTAGACAATGAACGTTTCAAAGGTTTTAAAAAGATGATTGGAAATCTTAAAGAAATGGGTTTTGCCGTGGTGGTCATCATTAATCCCGGCGTAAAGGTTGAAGAAGGATACAGGGTTTACGAAGAAGGTAAAGAAAACAATTATTTCGTAACAACACCTTCTGGAGAAATCTATCAGGGTGAGGTCTGGCCGAAACCGGCTGCTTTTCCTGACTTTCTGCGCAGCGAAGTGCGGCATTGGTGGGGTGAATTACACCGTGAACTGCTAGCCTGCGGGGTTGATGGAATTTGGAACGACATGAATGAACCGGCAAACTTTACTGAAAAAAGCGGCACTCTTCCCGATGAAGCAGTGCATTTAGGAGACAATGGAATAGTATTCTCTCATGCGGAAGCTCATAATATCTACGGCCTGATGCAAGCCAGGGCTACCAGGGAAGCCCTCGAGCAGCTGCAGCCCGAAAAACGTCCCTTTGTCCTGACCCGGGCCGCCTTCGCTGGCAGTCAGCGCTATGCGGCACTTTGGACCGGTGATAATTCCAGCGTTTGGGAACACCTGGAATGCAGCATTCCGATGATATTAAACCTTGGTTTAAGCGGTTATTCTTTTGTCGGCGCTGATGTAGGCGGATATCGCGGTGATTGCAGTGGCGAGTTATTGGTGCGATGGACTCAGCTGGGCGCTTTTATACCGTACTTCCGCAACCACAGTGAAATTGGCACTGCCCGCCAGGAACCCTGGGAGTTCAGCAATGAAGTTCTTGATATTGTTCGCAAGTATATCCGCCTGCGTTATAATTTCCTAACCTATATCTATAACCTGATGAGAGAAAGCACCCTTACGGGAGCGCCGGCAGTGCGTCCCCTATTATATCACTATGATGATGAGCCAGATGCCTATCATATTAGCGATCAATTCCTGCTTGGTGAAGGACTGATGGTTTGCCCGGTAACCAGACCCGGGATTACTCACCGCCAGGTATACCTGCCCCGTGGACAATGGTTCGATTACTGGACAGGTGAAAACCTCAATGGTAACCGTTATCTGACTGTAGAATCGCCGCTTGGCAAGCTACCTCTTTTTATCAGGGCAGGCACTATTTTGCCCATTGATGATCATATTTATTCCGATCATAACAGGGGGGCTCAAACAGCTCTAACAATGCATTGCTATGCAGGTAAAGACGGATTATACCGTCTCTATTTAGATGACGGAACAAGTTTTAATTACCGGCAAGAGCAGTATAGTGAACTGGAAATTATCTTAAAAGATGACCCCGTTCAACCGGCAGTTAAGACCAATATAATTAAAGATAATTTTCCAATACCTGAAATAAAATACATAATCCACCATAGACCGGGGCAGTAACCTGTTTTGATGTTCTAGCAATGAGTGCTGCTCATTCTACTCAAAAGGAAATAATTGAAGATGAAGAAGTAATGCTCAGAAAACTGTTCTTTGAGCTGCAGGCCGGAGAAACGATCGTCTTCGAAAAAGCGATGGTCATCTACAGCAGCAACGATGTTGACGACCCACATGCTGCCGGGAAACAAAGTTTATTGGAAGCCCTGGAAAAAGGGTACAAGCGTTTAAAAGAAGAGCATCAACCTTATTGGGACAGAATCTGGGATAAAATTGATATCCGAATCGATGAAGACCTGTTATCCCAGGTGGAATCTTTTAAGGTTATATATACTTTTTTGCATTAGTGTATTTCAAGTTCTGATTTTTGATCCCATCCTATACAACTGTTGATCCTCCATCAACTACAATCACCTGGCCGGTAATATAATCAGCCCCGCTGGAACAGAGGAACAGGACAGGGTGTATAATATCTTCTATTTCGGCCAGCCTTCCCAGGGGGATGGTTTTGACAATTTGATCATGGATATCTTCATTAGACCAAAAAGGAGCGCTGAAACCTGTTTTGACCATACTGGGAGCAACAGCGTTTACCTGGATATTATCTGAGGCCAGCTCTGCTGCCAGGACCCTGGTCAGCATTTCCATGCCTGCTTTGGCCACACCGTAAATACCCATGCCCTGTGCAGAACGGCAAGCGGCTGTAGACGAAATGCTGACAATTTTGCCACTGCCCTGGTCCTTCATGATTTTCGATGCAGTTCTTGAACAATGATAAGCTCCCGTCAGGTTGGTGTCGATAATCTTTTGCCATGTTGCGGTTTCTGTATCAACTATTGATGGAGTAAGCAGGTTCATTCCTACATTATTGATCAAAACGTCAACTCGCCCATAGCGCGCTTTAGTTTGTTCAAATAAGACTTCCACATCTTCTTCCCGGGCAATATGGGCCGGAACTGCCAGGAGATTGTCACCGCCATCAAGTTCTTCAGCAGCCTGATCTAAACCTTCCTGTTTACGGGCACAGATTGCCACTTTTGCTTTTTCATAGAGAAGCTGCCTGGCCAGCGCAAGGCCGATACCCCTGCTGCCGCCTGTTACGACAAACACTTTGCCCTCAAGTCCGTAATGCAGTTTGCTCATAAACATATCCCTCCCGGTAATTATTAAAAGCTTATTTATCTAATTCTAACGGATATGTTTATTCCCTTTTTATGTTTATATCTTCAATGTTTTAAAGTGTGAGTTACAGACCCCGGGTCTGTTTGCTGTAACCGTTCCATATAAATTCGTATGGTGTCGTAGTTTTAATTTTTTTGATAATGGCGAAGCCAAGCTCCATAAAAAAACCTATGGTGAGAGCGAAAATTACTGTGCCTATGCCAAGTGGACCCCCGAGAAGAACCCCCAGTGTGGCTGCAGTAATCTCCATTAAAGTTCTGATCGTGCCAATCCTGTAAGAAGAAGCTTTGCTCAGGGCAAGCATCAGGCTGTCTCTTGGTCCGGCTCCCAGGTTGGCGCTGATGTATACAGCTACTCCAAAACCGAAGGCAACAACTCCTGCCATGTAAAGAATGATGCGCTGCCATAGTAAGCCTGGCTGTGGCACATAACCCCAATCGATAACCAGATCTACAAAAAAACCTAGAAATATCATGTTGAGGAGAGTGCCAATATAGATCCTGACTTTAAAAAAGTAGCTGATCGCTACCAGCAGCAGGCCAACAACCTGGATTATCCTCCCGATGCTGAAGCCGGTTTGATATGAAATACCGATGTGCAAAACATCCCAGGGGTTGACTCCCAGGTTGGCATTAATGGTATAAACAATTCCATTGCCGATGATAAAAAGACCAAAAAAGAGGGCGAGGTATCGGAGGAAACTTTTTCGCAGGGTATGCTTGTTAATAGATAAGGCCATAATTTCTTCGGTCCTTCATTATAAAAATTGTTAGCCCGGTTTCTGAACTGTTTCAGAGGAATTGACCGGCATGTCTAGTGTTACCTGTTCCGTGCATTCTTCTTTGATTGTGCTTTTAGTTTGTTCTTATTGACAGAACGTGGTTTTAAGAGACATTTGCGTCCGTAACCAACCAGGTCTTGCCTCCCTGTTATCTTGAGCGCTTCATAGACAAGGGAGTAGTTTTTCGGGTTCTTGAATTGTATCAATGCCCTTTGCATTGCTTTTTCGTGTTGAGTTTTAGGGACATAAACTGTTTCCATGTTACGCGGATCTAATTCAGTATAGAACATGCAGGTAGACAAAGTGCCCGGAGTGGGGTAAAAATCCTGGACTTGTTCAGGCATATGCTCATGTTTCTTAATAAAAACAGCCAGCTCAATGGCTGCGTTCAGGTCGGAACCAGGGTGGCTGGAAATATAATAAGGAACCAGGAACTGGCTTTTGCCGAGATTTTGGTTTATTGTTTTGTATTTTTTCTTAAAATCCAGGTAAATTTTTTTATCGGGCTTTCCCATCTTTTCCAGTACTTTGGGCGAAACATGTTCAGGAGCAACTTTTAACTGACCGCTGATGTGATAGGCGCAGAGTTCCTCTAAAAATATATCTTCCTGATCGTAGATCAGATAATCATGACGAATACCTGAACGAACAAAGACTTTTTTTACACCCTCCAACCGGCGTAAACTGCGCAGTAGCTTAAGATAATCGGAGTGATCTGCTTCCAGGTTTGGGCAGGGTTGTGGAAAGAGGCATAGTTTATCAGAACAAGACCCCCGTTTTTCCTGATCTTGACAGGGGTTCTGCCTAAAATTTGCCGTTGGCCCACCAACATCATGGATATAACCTTTGAATTCGGGATCTTTAATCATTACTGCCGCTTCATCAAGAATGGCTTCAATACTTCTGGATTGCACAGTTTTGCCCTGATGGAAGTGAAGGGAACAAAAACTGCAGCCCCCGAAGCATCCCCTGCTGCTGACCAGGCTGAACTTAACTTCTCTAAGTGAGGGAATGCCGCCGGCATTTTCATATACCGGGTGGTAGTTTCGGGTAAAGGGCAGGCGGTAAATCATGTCTAACTCTTCAGTGGTCAGCGATTCTGAAGGTGGATTTTGAATCACAAATCCATTTTCATAAGGTTCAGCTATTGGTTTTGCATAAATAGGGTTGGTGTTTTTGTACTGGGTTATAAAACTTTCAGCAAAAAGGATCTTAGAAGCACTTATTTCCTGAAAAGAGGGTAAGATTACGGTGTCTTCTGAAGCAGGCAGATTATGAGAGCGGTAAACGGTGCCCCTGATAAAAGTTATATCGTTAATCTTCAGTCCGCTCTGCAGCGCTTCGGCTACTTCGATTACCGTCTTCTCTCCCATTCCGTAAATCAGCAGGTCAGCCTTGGAATCGAGAAGAATTGAGCGACGCAAACGGTTGTCCCAGTAATCGTAATGAGCCAGGCGGCGCAGGCTGGCTTCGATGCCTCCCAGGATAATCGGTACATCCGGGAATGCTTCACGTGCTTTATGAGCATAGACAATACCGGCCCTGTCGGGACGCAGGCCTGTTCTACCACCAGGGGAATAAGCATCAGATTTTCTTCTTTTTTTTGCTGCAGTGTAGTGATTAACCATTGAGTCGACATTTCCGGCAGTAATTAAAAAGCCAAGGGCAGGTTTACCCATTTTTTTAAATTCGTCAACATTATTCCAGTCTGGTTGAGCAATAATCCCTACTTTAAATCCGTATGCTTCAAGCAGCCTGCCAATGATAGCAACGCCAAAGGAAGGGTGATCGACATAAGCATCTCCGCTGATCAAAACAAAATCAGGGCTGTCCCAGCCGCGTTCTTGAATTTCTTCACTGGTTAATGGCAAAAATATGTTTTTCATGCGCTCTCCGATCAAGTGTTAAAACAGAAATCACGCACTATCCATTATAACTTAATTAGCAGCACAATGTTGAAGGTGATTTGCAGGAAATAGTTCTTAAAATGCCGAAAAATGTATAGTGTCAAATTGATAAAGTAGTTAACAGAATGCTTTTTATGGCCAGAGCAGTGGTAATATAGAGCTAGGATGGAGGGAGAGCTAATGATTCCACTTAAATATGAAGGAGATGTTTTTAGACCGCCAAGCGAGGCCAAAAGTTTGATTTTACAGGCTACTATTGGCTGTTCCCATAATCGCTGTACTTTTTGCGGTATGTATAAACGTAAGAAATTTCGGGTTCGCAATCTTGAAGAAATCAAGGAAGAGATTGTTTTAACTTCCCGCATGCTGCCTCATACCAGGCGTGTATTTCTTGCTGATGGCAATGCCCTCGCTATGCCTACCAATCAGCTGGTACAGGTTTTAACAATGTTAAACAGTTCTTTTCCAAAATTGGAGCGGATATCTCTTTATGGCAACCCCCACGATCTCTTAGAGAAAAGTGCCGAAGAGCTAAAAGAGCTAAGGGCTAACAATATGGGTATAGTCTACCTGGGTATTGAAAGCGGCAGCGCTTCGGTTTTAAAAGCTGTTAAAAAGGGGGTAACCCCGCAGCAAATAGCGGAAGGCGCCGTAAAAGCCAGGATGGCAGATGTGCCGCTATCTATTACCGTATTAAATGGCCTGGCGGGAATAGAAGGCTCGGCAGAACATGCCAGGGAATCATCCCGGCTCTTAAATGAAATCGATCCAGAATACTTAGGGCTGCTCAGCCTGATCACTGTACCCGGGACTACTATGTATCGTCAAATGAAAGAAGGCTTAATTAATCCACTCGGACCCTGGGAGCTGCTTAAAGAAATAAGGATGATGGTTGAAGGTCTTAGTCTGAGCAGCTGTATTTTTAGGGCCAACCATGCCTCTAACTATCTGCCTTTGAAAGCAGTCCTTTCCCGGGAACAGGATGCCCTGCTCTCCGATCTTGACCGCATTATTCAACAGAAAGCTCCGGGATCGCTGAAAAGTGAATACCTGCGGGGGCTTTGATCTGCTATTGTGAAACAACTAATGCCGTACAAAAACTTCTTGAAAGTTGTAACTGGCTTATCAGTTAAGTGATTCTATCCTGTGAAAAGCCTTTCAGCAAAGAGTAACACATGATCAGCATAACCAGCATAAAGGGAAAAGCGGAGGCGATTGAAGCCGTCTGCAGCGCACCCAGTCCACCGGCTACCAACAGTACTGCAGCAACCCCTCCGAGCAGGATGCCCCAGGCAGGCTGCTTTAAGCTTCCGGGTCGGTTCTTGCTCTTCTCCTGAGGTAAGCATCGCAACAACGAATGTTCCGGAATCTGCAGAAGTAATGAAAAAAGCGACAATTAGTATTATTGCCAGGAAAGACATAATTGAACTGATTGGAAAATTGCCTAAGGTGACAAAGAGGGCACTGGCGATATTATCAGAAACTGCCTCACCTATGCCCGCAGCGGCAAATATATCCAGGTTTAAGGCAGTCCCTCCAAAAACTGCAAGCCATATAAAGCTAAAGGCAGTGGGGGCAAGCAGTGCTCCGATTATAAATTTGCGGATGGTGTGGTGAATGAACATACCGGGTGAACTTTATGCCGCGAGGTGAAGGAATTAATACTGCTGATAGCCAATAGTTAGAATAGAAAGGCAAATAGCTACCCCGGGCTTTACAATTCCCCGGGACAATTTGCTTCTTAAAGAAAGGAAAGGCTCATGCTATCAAGAACTATCGCAAATTATACAGTTGGCCTTTGCTTTGAAAATCTTCCTGCAGCAGTAGTCGAAGCAAGCCGGACAGCGGTTACAGACTGGCTTGGTTCGGTTTTGGCCGGTTCAAGAGAACCTCCGGCAGTTAAAATGGCCGATGTTGTGCGGCGGGCGGGTGGCAATAAACAGGCCGCACTGATAGGTTTTGATGAAAAAAGTTCAGCCCTCAATGCTGCCCTACTTAATGGAACATCCTGTCACATCCTGGAACTGGATGATTTACATCGCAGTTCAATCCTACATCCCGCAGCGCCAATTATTTCCGCTGCTGTTGCTTCAGCTGAAGAACGGGGAGCATCAGGACATGAACTAATTGCCGCCGTAGTGGCCGGTTTTGAAGTGGGCATTCGAATCGCTGAGGCGGTAACTCCATCACATTATTACTACTGGCACACTACAGCTACCTGTGGAACATTCGGAGCTGCTATAGCAGCTGCAAAAATTTACTCCCTGACAGCAGACCAGATTATCGATGCCCTTGGTAATGCCGGTTCACAGGCTGCGGGATTATGGGAATTTCTTCAGGATGGGGCGATGACCAAGCATCTTCATCCCGGAAAAGCGGCTATGAACGGCCTGCTTGCCGTGCAGCTTGCCGAGCAGAACTTTACAGGGGCAAAGTGTATTTTGGAAGGGGATAAAGGGTTTTTTAAGGCTACTGCCAGCGAGTATTTTCCGGATAAAGTTATTGCCGGTTTGAATGAAGATTACCGTATTCTCGGTAACAGCTATAAAATATATCCTTCCTGTCGTCATACTCACAGCGGAGTTGATCTGGCTTTGCAGTTTGCTTCTGAGGGACTTAAGCCCTCCGATATTGACAGGATCACCATAAGGACCTATGCTCATGCAAAGGACCTGGTCGGCGAGTTAAAATATACAACTCCTTATAAAGCAAAATTTAGCCTGCCCTTTTGTCTGGCTGCAGCCCTGGTTGAAGGCAGGCTTGATTTAAACAGTTTTGATTTTTCATTTCCTCTAAACCCTGTGATTATCGAAGTGGGCGAACGCTGTTCCGTGATAGCCGATCCGGAACTTGAGAAAATATATCCGGATTGTTGGGCTGCAGCTATCGAGGTAACCCTAAAAAACGGTCAATATATAGAAGCCCGTACCGATTATCCCCGCGGCGATCCGGAAAACCCGGCAACGGAAGAAGAAATTAAAAGCAAGTTTAAAAAGCTTGCCTGCCTGGCCTGGCCTGAAGATATAGTTAAACGCACTCTGGACTACCTGGAGAAACTGGAGTATCTTGAACATGTCGGAATTCTTTTTGACTGATCGAAAGCTTTTAACACAGAATAAAGGAAGGGGAATAAATGGCCGAATTAATTCCAATTTATTATTCAGGCAAACAATACCTGGTTCCAGAAGGGGTAACAATTATGGGTGCTGTCGAGTACTCGGGATATCGCCTGGTACGGGGTTGCGGTTGCAGGGGCGGGTTTTGCGGTGCCTGTGCCACGGTATTCAGGGTTCCAGGTGATCATCAGATCAAGGTAGGCCTGGCCTGTCAGACCCGGGTAGAAAAAGGCATGGATATCGCCATATTGCCCTATTACCCGGCTCAAAAAGTTTTATATGACATCAAATTGGTAAAAGACCCGAAGCAGGAATTGCAAAAAATGTATCCCGAAATGTACCGCTGCCTTGGCTGCAGCGCCTGTACCAAGATATGCCCCCAGGATCTGCCGGTTATGGATATAATCGCTGAAGCTCAGAGGGGTAATCTGGCTGCAGTTGCAGAGCTGTCTTTCGACTGTGTGATGTGCGGGCTATGTGCTTCCCGCTGCCTGGCCCAGATGGTTCCCTATAATATTGCTATAGCTGCAAGACGGTTGTACGCTTATTTCATGCTTCCCCGTCCTGATTATGTCGGAGTAAGGATCAGGGAAGTTGAGCAGGGAGTTTATGATCAGCAGATCGATGCATTACTGGAAGAGGAACAGGAAAAATTGCAAAAATTATACGCTGAAAGAGATATTGAAGGTATCTAAGGGGGAGTTTCAATGGGTTATCCGTCCCATTTTGATGAAACATTAAACATGGTTAAAGAAACCAGGACATTTAGAAGAACCCAGGAGATAGCGCGTCTTAATGATGTTGAAAGAACCGAGCTTATATCTAATTTTCATCCTGATTACCGGCCTGAAGGAATGGCCGCACTGCGCCTTGGTCCTAACAAGGGGGATCGGGTGCCGGTAGAGCTTGTAAAAGCCCTGGAATCGTACAGTATTTTTAATCCGGAAGATCTCAACCTCTCCGCACCGGGATACATTACCGATATCTTGATAGTTGGCGGGGGAGGAGCCGGTTGTTCCTCCCCCGACAGCTGTCATTCAGAGATCGGCCCCCGTCTCCTCTATTACCACTTCGCGGAATGCTTTTTTGAGCTGTCTGGCCACCGGTCCCGGCTTTCCATCACCAATTGTGCGACAATCCACCCCGACTATCGGCATGACCTCGCTGTATGTGTCGGCGAAGAACACCTCAGAAGCCCCCATCATCTGCTCAACGGTGAAGGATTCCTCAGCGAAAGGCATCTCCAGTTCTTCTATGAGTTGCAGCACCAGAGCCCGGCTTATTCCCGGCAGGATCTTCGTATCTGTGGGATGAGTCCGGATGACGCCGTTGATGACGCAGAATAAGTTCGAAACGCTTCCCTCCGTAACTGTTCCATCAGATTCGTAGAAAATTGCGTCATAGCCCCCCTTGCCCACCGAATAGGAGCGGGCCAGTATATTGGGCAGCAGCGTGGTGGCCTTGATGTCCCTGCGGGCCCAGCGCTGCTCTGGGCGGGTGAACGCGCGGCTGCCGCGCACATATCTTTGCTCTGACATCTCCTCCAATTTTCGCACGGTGGCTATAACCGTGGGAGAAATCTCATCGGGAATCACGTGGTTGCGGGGCGCCACTCCGCGGGTAACCTGCAGGTAGGTGAAGGCCGTTTTTATCCCCGCCCGCTCTATCAGCTCAGTCAGTATCCCTTCAAG
>Ga0207421_10004560_pt1 | contig 15874 bp, 12 predicted proteins | sample SodLakKL_010_SED_4_FD_187542 | JGI IMG/M metagenome (GOLD analysis project Ga0207421, IMG submission 187542) | Alkaline sediment microbial communities from Lake Tanatar, Kulunda Steppe, Russia - 8KL_010_SED (SPAdes) (version 2) | ecosystem: Environmental > Aquatic > Non-marine Saline and...
TGACCGGAGCCAGGCGATGACCGGAGCCAGGCGATGACCGTCCATCCCGACACCGAGCTGCTCCGCGCCGTGCTGCTCGAGCCGCTCCAGCACGCCCACCAGGCCCGCGAGGTGGGCCTGGAGGCCACACGACAGGCCACCCGCCACGCGGCGAACGCGATCCGGGCGGTCCACCGCGGGGCCGCCGACCAGGTCGACGAGCGCCTGCGCGCCGCCCACGAGGCGCTGGCAGCGGCGCGCGACGCGCTGGCCCAGCACCCGCGGCTGCGCCACGCGGGCTTCGTCTTCGACGCCGAGAAGGAGCTGGCCGAAGCGGAGCTGACCGCCGCCCTCGTGCTGGGGCACCCCCTGCCGACGCCCGAGCACCTCGCCGTCGATCCGGCTGCCTACGTCGGTGGGCTCGCCGAGGCGGTCGGCGAGCTGCGGCGCCACGCGCTGGACCGCCTCCGCGGCGACGATCTGGACGGTGCGGACGCCGCGCTCGCGGCGATGGAGGCGATCTTCGGCGTGCTGGAGGAGATCGATCTGCCCGACGGGGTCACCGGGGGGCTGCGCCGCTCGACCGACGTCGCGCGCTCGCTGGTGGAGCGCACGCGCGGGGACGTGACGACGGTGGCCACCCAGGTGCGCCTGCGCAGCGCGCTCCAGGCGGCCGCCAGCGGCACTGCCGACTGACCATGTTCGGCCCGGCAGCGGGTGCGGCACACCACGAGCGCCCAGCAGACCAGGGCCCGACAGAACAGAGGAGAGCCCCCAGCGAGGCTGGGGGCTCTCGGGACCGGCACCAGGGCTGCGGGCGGGCGCCAAGTGCGGTCTTGGGGAGGAAGGTCGGGCGCCGGGGCGAGTGCGGCGAGCGCGATCCCTCGCGCGCTCTGCAACTGGCCAAGGTCCACCGTGCCATGAGACATATCGCTCGTCAACCACGATGTCGCAGCGGCTGGAGCTGTCACCAGCTCGAGCCGCCATCGACACGAGCGGCCCTCGGCGGCGCCCTCGGGGTCGCGGGCCGATCTGGGCGCGATGGGGCCGCGGCGTGAGCGTGGGCGCCACGACCGCTAGGCTGCCCCCCGCAGCGCGCACTGCGCACGGGGCCGTAGCTCAGGTGGAAGAGCGCCTCCCTCGCACGGAGGAGGTCAGGGGTTCGAGTCCCCTCGGCTCCACCCGATCCAGGTGCTGGGCCGGACGTCGTCGGCCCAGCGGGAGGCGCTAGCCTGCGCCGCATGCGACTCGCCGTCATGCTCGAGCCCCAGTTCGGGCTCACCTACGCCGACCAGCTGGCCGCGGCGCGCGAGGCCGAGCGCCTCGGCTTCGATGCGCTGTTCCGCAGCGACCACTACGGCGCTGACGCCGGCGCGGACGAGCCCGGCTCGACCGATGCCTGGGCCGCGCTGGCCGGCCTGGCGCGCGAGACCACCACCATCGGGCTCGGCACGCTGGTCACGCCGGCGACCTTCCGCCCGGCCGGCGTGCTCGCCAAGACCGCTGCGACCGTGTCGGACATGGCTGGCGTGCGCTCCGATGGCGCGCCGCGCCTCGAGGTGGGCCTGGGCACCGGCTGGATGGAGAGCGAGCACCGCGCCCACGGCTTCGCCTTCGGTGCCTGGGATGAGCGGTTCCGGCGCCTGGAGGAGCACCTCCAGGTGGTGCACGGGCTCTGGGACCCCGGGGCGAGCCCGTTCTCGTTCGACGGGGAGTTCGAGCAGCTGCAGGACGCCGTCTTCGCCCCGACCCCCGCGCCCCGCCCGCGGATCATCGTGGGTGGCAAGGGCCCGAGGCGCACGCCGGCGCTGGCCGCGCGCCACGCCGACGAGCTCAACGTGATCATGCTCTCGCCCGAGGACTGCGCGGCACGGCGCGCCACCCTCGACGCTCGCGCCGACGAGTCGGGACGTCCTGCGCCGTCGCTGTCGCTGATGACCCCCGCGCTGGTGGGACGGACCCACGCCGAGGTCCGCGACCGGGCTGGCCGGCTGCTGTCGTGGATGGGGTCCTCGCGCAGCGTCGACGACTACCTGGAGCGGCTCGCCGAGATCGGCATCACCGGCACGCCCGACGAGGCCGTCGCGCGCCTGCGCGCCTACGCCGAGGCCGGCGTGGAGCGCGTCATGCTCCAGCACCTGCTGCACGCCGACCACGACCACCTCGCCGTGCTGGCGCAGGACGTGGCGCCGGCGCTGCGCTGACCCCAGCCCGAGCGCGCGGCGCACCGCACGCGCCGCGGGCACCCTTCGCGCCGCTGGCGGGCCGCGACCGCCTGGAGCCACCGTGAGCGACGTCGATCCCGCCGATGCCGCGCCGGAAGGTGCCGGCGACCCCGCTGGCGACCCTGCCGCCGAGCCCGCCGGGCGCGTGGTGCTGGTGGCCACGCCGATCGGCAACCTCGACGACCTCTCCACCCGCGCTGCCGCCGCACTGCGCGACGCCGACGTGGTGGCCGCAGAGGACACCCGCCGCACCGGGCGGCTGCTCGCCCATCTCGGCGTGCGCGCGGAGCTCGTCAGCTGCCACGACCACAACGAGGAGCAGCGAGCACCTGTCCTTGCGGGTCGTGCTGCCGCCGGCGCGACGGTGGCGCTGGTCACCGACGCGGGCACGCCCGGCATCGCCGACCCGGGCTACGCCGTGGTGCGGGCAGCGCTGGCGGCCGGCGCAGCGGTCGAGGCGGTGCCCGGCCCGGCGGCCTTCCTGCAGGCCCTGGTCCTGAGCGGGCTGCCCACCGACCGGTTCGCCTTCGAGGGGTTCCTGCCGCGCAAGCCGACGGCGCGCCGCGCGCACCTCGAGCGGCTGGCCACCGAGACGCGCACCGTGGTCTGGTACGCCTCGCCCCACCGGGCGGCTGCCGAGCTCGCCGACGCAGCCGCCGTGCTCGGCGACGAGCGCCCTGCCGCGCTGGCCCGCGAGCTCACCAAGCGCTTCGAGGAGGTGCGCCGCGACACCCTGGGCGCGCTCGCCGAGGCGGTGGCCGCCGAGCCCCCGCGGGGTGAGCTGACCGTGGTGGTCGGCGGTGCGCCCGCGCCGGCCTCGGCCAGCACCGAGGCGCTGCTCGCGCACGCCGTCGAGGCCGTGGAGGAGCAGGTGGCCGCCGGGGCGTCCACCCGCGACGCCGTGGCCGCGGTGGCCGCCGAGCACGGGGTGCGCCGCCGCGCGCTGTACGAGGCGGTGCTGTCGCGACGCTAGCCCGCGGCCACGCCCCGCCCGCAGCCCGCGCCGCGCGCGCTGCGCCGCGCGCTGCGCCGCGCGCTGTGCAGGCGCGCAGCGGCAGGGCGTGGCCAAGCCGATACGATGCCACGGTGCACTGCGCGGGCGGTGCCCGGGCCGCAGGCCGCGGCCCCTCCCACCACAGCGCCCTGCACGGGGGTCCCGAGTGATCACCGACACCCACGCGCACCTCACCATGAGCGACGAGCCGGTCGAGGCGCTGGTGGAGCGCGCCCACGAGGCCGACGTGTCCACCATCATCACGATCGGGATCGATCTGGCGTCCTCAGCCGAGGCCACCCAGGTCGCCGCCGTCCATCCCGGGGTGTGGTCAGCGGTCGGCATCCACCCGCACAACGCGATCGAGGCCACCGACGGGGTCCTGGCGCGCCTGGCGGACCTCGCCCGATCCGACGAGGTCGTCGCGATCGGTGAGACGGGCCTGGACTACTTCCGCGACCACGCGCCGCGGATCCGCCAGGAGGAGTCGTTCCGCAGCCACATCCGCCTGGCCAAGGAGCTCGACAAGACGCTGGTCATCCACAACCGCGAGGCCCACGAGGACATCGTGGCGATCCTGCGTGACGAGATCGCGCCCGAGCGCACCATCCTCCATGCCTTCTCCGGCGGCGTCGAGCTGGTCAACGTCTGCGCCGAGCACGGGTGGTTCATCTCCTTCGCCGGCAACGTGACGTTCCGCAACGCCGAGGAGCTGCGCGTGGCCGCCAAGGCCGCCCCGCCCGAGCTCCTGCTCACCGAGACCGACATGCCCTACCTCTCGCCGCACCCGCTGCGCGGCAAGCCCAACGAGCCGGCCCGGGTGCGCTTCGTGGTGGACCAGCTCGCCGAGCTGCACGGCATGGCGCCCGAGGCCATGGCGCGGCTGACCTCCGCGAACGCGCGTCGGGCGTTCGCGCTGCCCGACGAGGGGTGAGCGAGCGCCGCGCCGCGGGCGACCACCCCGCCGCTGGAGCCGGGCCGCCCGGCCTCGCCCGCACCCGGGCGCTGCTCGCGCACCACGGGCTCGCGCCGCGGCGCCGCGACGGCCAGAACTTCGTGGTCGACCCCAACACCGTGCGCAAGATCGTCCGTGACGCCGGGGTGGCGCCTGATGACCTCGTGCTGGAGGTGGGACCCGGGCTCGGCGCGCTGACGGTGGCGTTGCGCGAGGTCGGCGCGCGCGTGGTCGCCGTCGAGCTCGACGGCGGGCTGGTCCGCGCCCTCCACGAGGTGCTCGGTGACGACCCCGGCGTCACCGTGATCCACGCCGACGCCCTGCGCACCGACCTGGCCGCCGCGCTGGCCGCCGTCGCCCCCGACGCGCCCGAGCCCGCGGCGACGCTCGTGGCCAACCTGCCCTACGACGCGGCCACGCCGATCCTGCTGCGCTGCCTGCGTGAGGGGCTCGTGCGCCGCGCCCACGTGATGGTCCAGCGCGAGGTGGGGGAGCGCTGGACCGCCGACGTCGGGCACCCCCGCTACGGCGCCGTCAGCGTCAAGGTCGCCGCGCTGGGACAGGCCCGCATCGCGGGGCGCGTGGGCCGCCAGGTGTTCTGGCCCGTGCCCAGCGTGGACTCGGTCACGGTGGACCTGCGCGCCCAGCCCTGGCCCCACGCCATCGACCGGGAGGCCGTGCTGGCCCTGGTCGACGAGGGCTTCGCCGCCCGCCGCAAGCGCCTGGCCAACGCGCTGGTCGCCGCCGGCGCGGCGCGCGAGCGCGTCGATGCGGCCCTTGCCGCCTGCGGGCTCGACCCTGACGTGCGCGCCGAGCGCCTGGCCCTGCCCGAGTGGGTGCGCCTGGCCGAGGCGCTCGGTCCCGGTTTGGGACGGGGGTCCCAAGCGGAGTAGTATGCCAGGCCCTTGCCCTCCCGGTGGGCGGGGACCAGCCAAAGCAGTCCACGTCAGCCATCGGGAGCCAAGCGCCCGCCGGAGGAGCGATCGGTGTCGCCACAGCTCGACGGGGTCTCGGATCGAGTCGTCGTACGGGCCCCGGCCAAGATCAACCTCTGCCTGTCGGTGCGGGGCCGCCGCGACGACGGCTACCACGAGCTCACCACGGTGCTGCAGACCGTGTCGCTGCGCGACGAGCTCCACCTGCGCCTGACCGGTCCGCGCGCGCGTCGCCACCACCCCGCGGGGCGCCGGCGCATGCGCGTGGAGGTGCGCAGCGACGACGCGCGCATCCCCGCGCAGGGCAACCTCGTCCATGCTGCGGCGCGGCTGCTCGGCGTCAGCACCCGGGTCCTGGGCGAGCGCGAGCAGACCTCGGAGACCGTCGCAGCCACCGCGGCGGGATCGTCGCGCCCGGAGCGGCCCTGGCCCTGTCCATCCGTGCGCCTGGTCGGCGACGACGACGGCGCCGAGGACGACGACGCGACGCTGGGCACCGTGATCGAGCTGGTCAAGGCCATCCCGGTGGGCGGTGGGATGGCCGGTGGGTCCACCGACGCGGCCGCGACGCTGCTCGGCCTCGACGCGCTGTGGGGCTGCGACCTCAGCCACGACGAGCTGATGGCGCTGGCCGCCGAGCTCGGCTCCGACGTGCCGTTCTGCTTGATCGGCGGCACCGCGATCGCCACCGGGCGCGGTGAGCGGGTCGCCTCGGTGCTCAACCGCGGTCGGTACCACTGGGTGGTCGGCGTCGACGAGGACCCGCTGCCCACCCCCGAGGTCTACCGGGCCTGGGACGAGCTCGACTGGGGCGACGGCGCCGAAGGGGCCGACGACGCTCCCTTCGAGGCGGTGCTCACCGCGCTGCGGGCCGGGGATCCCGAGCAGCTCGGCGCCGCGCTGCACAACGACCTGGAGCCGGCCGCCTGCGCGCTGCGCCCCGCGCTCGCCGAGCGTCGCGATGCCCTGCGCGCTGCGGGAGCGCTCGGCGCGATCGTCTCCGGCAGCGGCCCGACGTTGCTGGGCCTGGCACGCGACGCCGAGCACGCCGAGGCCATCGCCACCGCCGTGCGCGAGCACTTCGACGCGGTGCACGTGGTGCGGGCTCCCGCCGCAGGCCCCGAGATCCTCGCCTGATCCCGCCCGGCGACAGCCGTGCGGCCCTCCGCTAGCATGTTCGCGCGCAGCGGGCCCGCGCCCAGCGGTCGCCTGCCGATGGGCGGTGGTGAAAGGGCATCACGTCGGTCTTTGGAACCGAAGTTGAAGGTTCGAATCCTTCCCGCCCAGCTCCTTCCCCGCACGCAACCCGGTTGACGGCCCGTCGCGTCCACGCGCTGGCGAGGCCGCCGCGAGCTGCCACCGAGCGCAGAGGACCCACCGATGACCACCGCCGCGATCGTCCTGGCCGCCGGCAAGGGCACGCGCTTCAAGTCCGAGACGGCCAAGGTCCTGCACCGGGCCGGCGGTCGCAGCCTGCTGCGCTGGGTGCTCGAGGCGCTGCGGCCCCTCGAGCTGGACCGGGTCGTGGTCGTGGTGGGCCATCAAGGCGACGACGTGGCCGCCGAGGCCGCCGCGGCGGAGCTGCCGGGCACCACGACGGTGACCCAAGCCGAGCAGCGCGGCACCGGCCACGCGGTGCGCCTCGCCGTCGAGTCCGGTGCGGTCGAGGGCTGCGACACGATCATGGTGCTGCCCGGCGACGTGCCGCTGCTGCGCCCCGAGCCGCTGCGCGGGCTGCTGGCGGCGCATGCCGCCGGCGCCGACGCGGCCACGCTGCTCACCGCGCGGCTGGCCGACCCCACCGGCTACGGCCGCGTCGTCCGCGACGTCGACCAGGCGGTGCGCGCGGTGGTCGAGGAGCGCGACGCCGATGCGGCGACCCGGGCGCTGGACGAGATCAACACTGGCGTCTATGCCTTCGACCAGCAGCCGCTGGCCGGGGCGCTGGCCGCGCTGTCGGCCGACAACGCCCAGGGCGAGGAGTACCTCACCGACGTGGTCGCCCCGCTGACCACGCAGGGCGTCGGCGCTGTCGGCGGCGATCCCGACGCGGTCCACGGCGTCAACGACCGCGCCCAGCTCGCCGACGTGGCGACCATCCTGCGGCGGCGCGTGCTCGAGGCGCTGATGCGCGACCACGGCGTCTCGGTGGTCGACCCGGCGGCCACCTACGTCGACGCCGACGTCGACGTCGGCCGTGACACGACGCTGCTGCCGGGCACCTTGCTCGAGGGGTCCACGCGCATCGGGGAGGGCTGCGAGATCGGGCCGAGCACCCGGCTCACCGACACCCGCGTCGGCGATGGGGCCGTGGTCGCCTCGAGCACCTGCGTCGGCGCCGAGATCGGCGACCGGGCGGCCGTCGGCCCCTACACCTACCTGCGGACCGGTGCTCGTCTGGCGACCGGTGCGAAGGTCGGCGCCTTCTGCGAGGTCAAGAGCTCGACGATCGAGGACGGCGCCAAGGTGCCCCACCTGTCCTACATCGGCGACGCCCGGGTGGGCGCGGGGGCCAACGTCGGCGCGGCCACCGTGACGGTGAACTACGACGGGTTCGCCAAGCACCACACCGACATCGCCGAGGGCGCGCGCATCGGCTCCGATACGATGCTCGTCGCCCCCGTCCGCGTCGGGCGAGAGGCCTACACCGGCGCGGGCTCGGTGATCACCCAGGACGTCCCCGACGGCGCGCTCGCCCTGTCCCGCAGCGAGCAGCTGATCAAGGAAGGCTACGCCGAGCGCAAGCGCGCCCGGCACCAGCAGCGAGCAGAGGGAGGCCAGCCCTGATGGAGGTCGTGACCAAGAAGCGGATGCAGGTGTTCACCGGCCGCGGCTACCCGGAGCTGGCCGAGGAGGTGGTCGATCAGCTCGGCATGACGCTGGGCGATGCTGACGTCCACGACTTCGCCAACGGCGAGATCTACGTGCGCTACCGCGAGAACGTGCGCGGCAGCGACGTGTTCGTGATCCAGACCCACTGCGCGCCGGTGAACCAGAACCTGTTCGAGCAGATGATCATGATCGAGGCCGCCAAGCGCGCCTCGGCCAAGCGGATCACCGCGGTGTGCCCGTTCTACGGCTACGCGCGCCAGGACAAGAAGGTCCGCTCGCGCGAGCCGATCACCGCCAAGCTGATGGCCGACATGCTCCAGGTCGCCGGCGCGGACCGCGTCGTCTCGGTCGACCTGCACACGGGGCAGATCCAGGGCTTCTTCGACGAGCCGCTGGACCACCTCACCGCGCTGCCGCTGCTGGTCGGCTGGCTCGCCGAGCGCTACGACGAGGAGGACCTCGTCATCGCCAGCCCCGACGCGGGGCGGGTGCGCCTGGCAGAGAAGTTCATCTCGCGGCTGCCCGGCGCCCGGCAGGCCTACCTCGCCAAGACCCGCACCGGCCACAACGTCTCCAAGACCCTGGCGGTGGTCGGTGACGTCGAGGACAAGGTCGCGGTGCTGGTCGACGACATGATCGACACCGCCGGCACGATCACCGGCGCCGCGGAGGCGCTGGCGGCGCACGGCGCGCGCGAGGTCATCACCCTGGCCACCCACGGCGTGTTCTCCGGGCCCGCCTACGAGCGGCTGCGCGAGAGCCCCATCAGCCGGGTGACGGTCACCAACACGCTGCCGGTCAACCCCGACGACCTCGACTGCCTCGAGGTGGTGTCGGTCGCGCCGATCGTGGCCAGCACCATGAAGGCCATCTTCGAGGACCAGTCGGTCAGCGAGCTGTTCGACGACCAGAACCAGTAGCGACGCGGCCGCCGGGCGCCGGGTGCGCGGCCGCTGCCGACCCCGCGGGCAGTTGCCGACCGGGCCCCGCCTGCCTACCCTTGCCCGGCACCGCCACGACGTGGCCGGCTTGGCGTGCCGACGACGCGCCGCCCCCGTGGCCGCCTGCCCTAGCCCCCAGCAGCGAGCACTCCAGGAGAGGTCCCCCGATGTCGAAGCAGGTGCCCCTCGCCGTCGCGCCGCGCGCCGGCTCCGGCAAGAGCGAGGCCAAGAGCCTCCGCCGAGAGGGCCGCGTGCCCGCGATCGCCTACGGGCGCGATCTGGACGAGTCCGTGGCGCTGTCGGTCGACGCCCACGAGCTGTGGCGCGCGCTCAACACCGACGCCGGCGCCAACGCGATCCTGCGCCTCCAGCTCGACGGCGAGGACCAGCTGGTCATCACCCGCGAGATCCAGCGCCACCCGGTGAAGCGCACCATGCAGCACGTCGACTTCGTCACCGTCAGCCGTGACGTGGCCATCGACGTGGAGGTGCCGATCACCCTCACCGGCGAGGCCCCCGGCGTCGACGAGGGCGGCCTGGTCGACCAGGACCTCTACTCCCTGCCGGTGCGCGTGCTGCCGCTGGAGGTCCCCGACGAGGTCACGCTGGACATCAGCGACCTCGGCATCGGCGACACCAAGCGCGTCGAGGACCTCGAGCTGCCGGCTCGCGTGGAGGCCCTCGAGGACCCCGAGACCGTGGTCGTCTCGGTCTACTTCGAGAGCATCGATGTGCCCGAGCCCGGCGAGGAGGGCGAGGAGCCGCTCGAGGAGGAGCTCGCCGAGGGCGAGGAGCCCGGCGAGGAGGGCGAGGAGCCTGCCGAGGGCGAGGCCGGCGCCGAGGCCACCGAGCAGGGCTAGCGCTGCGGTGCAGCGCCTGCTGGCCCGCCTGCGCGGGGCGGCCCGGCCCGAGCAGGACCCCGAGACGGTGAGCGGCCCCGAGCGCTGGCTCGTGGTGGGGCTCGGCAACCCCGGCCGCGAGTACGCGGGCACCCGCCACAACGTCGGCGCGGACGCGGTGCGCCACCTCGCCGGCGAGCTCGGCGAGCGGCTGACGGACAAGCGCAAGCTCGGCGGTGCCGCCGCCGACGCCGTCGAGCGTCCTGGTGGCGCGCGACTGACGCTGCTGGTGCCCGGCTCCTACATGAACCGCTCGGGCGGGCCGGTGCAGCAGGCGCTGGCCTTCTACGGCCTGGGCCTGGACCGGCTGGTGGTCTGCCACGACGACCTCGACCTGCCGCTGGGCGCGATCCGGTTGAAGCGCGGCGGGGGCGACGGCGGCCACAAGGGCCTGGGCAGCATCCGCCAGCGGGCCGGTGGCGGTGACTTCCTGCGGGTGCGCCTCGGCATCGACCGCCCACCGGGCCGCCAGGACCCCGCCGACTACGTGCTCAAGCCCTTCGCCAAGGCCGAGCGCGCCGAGGCCGACCTGGCCATCGCACGCGCCGGCGACGCGGTGCGCGACCTGCTCCGCGACGGGCTCGAGGCAGCCCAGAACCGCCACCACGCGGGCTGAATCACGGCTCGGCCCGCCGACAGCGCAGCCACCCCGGTCGTCGCGAGGCTGCCGGGCCGGCTGGTGCGACCCCTGCGCGGCGTGAGACGCTGGAGCCGACCCCGCCACGCGGAGCGCAGGGTCGGTGCCAACGGAGCAGGAGACGGTCATGGGACGCATCGTGGTCGGGGTGGACGGGTCACCGGAGTCGCTGGCCGCACTGCGCTGGGCCGCACAGCAGGCGCGAGCCCATGAGGCGACGCTCCAGGTGGTCTACTCCTACGGGCGTCCCGACGAGCTGCCGCCGCAGGCGGTGCACACCGCCCTTGCCATCGCCCCGCCCAGCGCCGCCAGCGCCGCAGCGGGGATGCGCTACACCGCCCAGGGCGGCGAGGAGGAGAGCGAGGTGCGGCGCCGGGCACGTGAGCACGCCGAGGTGCAGCTCGACAGCTGGCTCCGCCAAGCCGAGGTCGCCCACCTGCCGATCACCATCGAGCGCCAGCTCGTGCCCAGCGACCGCCCGGCGCGCACGCTGATCGAGTCCTCGCGGGCCGCCGAGCAGCTCGTGGTCGGCTCGCGTGGCCGCGGCGGGGTGGCGGGAGCGCTGCTCGGGTCGGTCAGCCGCCAGTGCGTCCACCACGCGGACTGCCCGACCACCGTGGTGCGCCGCGGCACCGCCTGACGCTCGCGCGGACGCGGCGGCGCGGCACGCGCGTTGCCGCCGCATCCCGGCCGCGCGATCATGGCGCCGATGACGGCCGCCACCCTCGCTGCGACGCCGCAGGGGCCGCTGGCGGCGCTGCTCGACCGAGGTCGCGAGGCGATCGCCGACGACCTGCTGCCCGGCGACCTGACGGTCGGGCCGGCGGTGCGGCCCTACGCCCTCGCGCTGTTGGCCGAGCGCGCCGCGCCCCTGCTCGTGGTCACCGCCGCCGACGCCGACGTCGACGGGCTCGTCGACGACCTCGCCGCCTTCCTCGGGGACGACGCGGTCGCGGCGTTCCCGGCGTGGGAGACCCTGCCGCACGAGCGCCTCAGCCCCCAGCCGGCCACCGTGGGCCGTCGCCTGCGGGTGCTCCATCGGCTCGTCGGTCACGGCCCGAGCGCCGCCGACGACGCGAGCGCCGCCGACGACGCGAGCGCTGCCGAGGACCCGAGCGCTGCCGAGGACTCGGGCGCCACCCAGCCCCGGCAGCCCGGCGAGGGCCCCCTGGCAGCGATCGTGGCCCCGGTGCGCGCGCTGCTGCAGCCGATGGACCCGCGCCTGGCGGAGCGCGCGCCGCTGCGGGTGGACCAGGCGTGGTCCGGTGGGTTGGAGGGGCTCGTCGAGCAGCTGGCCACCCTCGGCTACGTGCGCACCCGGGTGGTCGAGCAGCGCGGGGAGCTCGCGGTGCGCGGCGGCATCGTCGACGTGTTCCCCACCGCGGCCGACCAGCCGGTGCGGGTGGAGTTCTGGGGCGACGACGTGGACACCCTGCGCACCTTCGGGGTCGCCGATCAGCGCACCGACGCCGCGATCGATCACGCCGTCATCGACCCGGCCCGCGAGGTGGTGCTCGACGCCGAGACCGCCACCACCGCCCGCCGCGTGGCCGGGGCCGTGCCCCAGCTGGCTGACCCGCTGCACCAGCTCGCCGAGGGCGTGGCCTTCGAGGGCATGGAGTCGCTGGTCACCGCGATCCACCCGTCCCCGGCCTACCTGCCCGACTTCCTGCCCGAGGGCGCTGGCCTGGTCGTCGTCGACGAGCACCAGGTCGCCGAGCGCGCCGAGCAGCTGCGCACCGAGGCCGCCGAGCTGCTCGTGGCGGGGTGGACCTCCGGTGGGGGCGCGGCCGACCCCGCAGCGTCGGTGCCGAACGCGGAGGCCGCCGCCGAGGGCGCCCGCGAGCTCGCCGACCTGCTGGAGCACAGCGGCGCCGACGCCGTCGGCTTCGCCGCCTGGGACGACGTCCGCGTTCGGGCCCCGGGGCCGCGCTGGCAGCTCAGCGCGTTCGGCAGCGCCACCTCCGAGGTGCCCGCGCGCGCCTGGGACACCTTCCGCGGCGACATCGCCGCGGCTGCGACGACCGCGCGCCGCATGGTCGCCGAGGGCCAGGTCGTGGTGCTGACCGCGCCCGGTGCGGGCACGGCCCGGCGGCTGGCCGCCGTGCTGTCCGAGGAGGGCCTGGCCGCGCGCGTGGTCGAGGCGGTCGAGGACGCTGACGAGCCCGGCGTGGCGGTCGTGGCCTCGTCGCTGCGCAGCGGGTTCCACAGCGCCGAGCTCGGCCTGGCGGTGCTGGGCGAGTGGGACCTGCTGGGCCCGCGCCGCTCGCGGGCGCCGCGGCGCCTGCCGGGGCGGCGCTCGGCCACCGACGCGATCCTCGATCTGGAGCCCGGCGACCACGTGGTGCACACCACCCACGGGGTGGGGCGCTACGCCGGCGTGGTGACGCGCACCCTCGGCGGTCCGACCACGACGGTGGGTGGTGGTGCCGCCGGCCAGGTCACCCGCGACTACGTGGTCGTGGAGTACGCCGGCGAGGACACCCTCTACGTCCCCGGCGACGCGGTGGACTCGCTGCACAAGTACGTCGGTGGCGAGCAGCCCCAGGTGATGCGCCTGGGCGGCGCCGACTGGGAGCGCGCCCGCGGCAAGGTCAAGGCCCAGGCCCGGGAGATGGCCGGTGAGCTGCTGCGGCTCTACCAGGCGCGCCAGCACGCCGATGGCCGCGCGTTCAGCCCCGACACGCCCTGGCAGCGCGAGCTCGAGGACGCCTTCCCCCACGTCGAGACGCCCGATCAGCAGGCCGCCATCGACGACGTGAAGGCCGACCTCGAGCAGCCGGTGCCGATGGACCGCCTCATCTGCGGCGACGTGGGGTACGGCAAGACCGAGATCGCTGTCCGTGCTGCCGCCAAGGCGGTGTTCGACGGGGCGCAGGTGGCGGTGCTGGTGCCCACCACGCTGCTGGCCCAGCAGCACGGCGAGACCTTCGCCGAGCGCTTCCGCGGCTTCCCCGTCGAGGTCCGGGTGCTCTCGCGCTTCGCCGGCCCCCGAGAGCAGCGCGAGATCCTCGACGGGCTCGCCGCCGGCACGGTCGACATCGTCGTGGGCACCCACCGCCTGCTGGGCTCGGATGTGTCCTTGCGCGACCTCGGGCTGCTGGTGGTGGACGAGGAGCAGCGCTTCGGCGTGGCCCACAAGGAGAAGCTCAAGGCGCTGCGCGCCAGCGTGGACGTGCTCACGATGACGGCCACGCCGATCCCACGGACCCTGGAGATGGCCATCACCGGGATCCGTGACCTGTCCACCATCGACACCCCGCCCGAGGAGCGGCAGCCGGTGGTGACCCATGTCGGCCAGTTCGACGAGTCGCTGGCCGCCCTGGCCATCCGCCGGGAGCTGCTGCGCGAGGGGCAGGTCTTCTGGGTGCACAACCAGGTCGAGACGATCGAGGCGGCCGCAGCCCGGGTGCGCGACCTGGTGCCCGGGGCACGGGTCGCGGTGGCGCACGGGCAGATGGGCGAGGACGCCCTCGAGTCGATCATGGTGCGGTTCTGGCGCCGCGAGTTCGACGTGCTGGTGTGCACCACCATCATCGAGTCGGGCCTGGACATCCCCAACGCCAACACCCTGGTGCTGGAGCGCGCCGACCTGCTCGGGCTGGCGCAGATCTACCAGCTGCGCGGGCGGATCGGGCGCTCGCCGCGGCGGGCCTACGCCTACGTGCTGTTCCCCGAGCAGCGGGCCATGACCGAGCAGGCCCAGCGGCGCCTCGAGGCGGTCGCCGAGCACAGCGGCATGGGCTCGGGGATGTCGATCGCCCTGCGCGACCTCGAGATCCGCGGCGCCGGGGACCTGCTGTCGGGCGACCAGTCGGGCAAGGTCGCTGCCGTGGGCGTCCAGGAGTACGGGCGGCTGATGAAGGAGGCCGTCGACGAGCTCACCTCGGGGACCCCCGCCGAGCCCGAGCCCGAGATCCGCATCGACCTGCCGGTGGACGCCCACCTCCCCGCCGACTACATCGACGATGAGGCCTTGCGCCTCGAGGCCTACCGCCGCGTCGCCTCGGTGCGCGACGCCGCCGGCATCAAGGCGGCCCGCGCCGAGCTGGTCGACCGCTTCGGGCCGCTGCCCGAGCCCGCCGAGCGCCTGCTGGCGGTGGCGGCGCTGCGCGCGGCGGTCCGACGGTGGGGCATCACCCGGATCAGCACCACGCCGCGGCGCACCGCCCGGGTCGAGCCGCTCACGCTGTCCGAGGCCCAGGAGATCCGGCTGCGGCGGCGGTTCCCCGATGCGACCCACAACCCGGCCGCCAGCGCCGTCGAGCTGCCGCTGGCCCGCTCCGGGGACCCCGTGGCGGCCCTGGCACGCGACCTCAAGGCGCTGCTGGGCTCCTGACGGGAGCCGACCGCCCTGCGGGCCGGCTCCCGTCTGGACGGTCATGGTCCGGCCAGACCCGCAGCGGTCCGGGCCAGCGGCGATCGGTTCCGCGTCCGCCCACCATCCTGCGACCGCGATCGCGGGCCCGTACGCTAGCCCGTACCGGCGAGCTCTCGACCGGACCCCAGAAGCAAGAGAGGCGATGTTCGTGACCGCAGCGAAGACACTGGTCGCAGCGCTCGCGCTGATGCTCCTGCTCGCCGCGTGCGACCAGGAGCTCGGTGCTGGTGCCGGCGACGACTGGGCCGCCATGGTGAACGGGGAGGAGATCCCCGCCGAGGATGTCGAGTCGCAGCTCGACGCCGTCACCGACGACCCCGAGTTCGAGCAGCAAGCGGAGATGATGGGGGGCGAGGACGCGCTGCGGGGCCAGCTCGGCGCGCAGATCCTCAACCAGCGCATCAACGGCGTGCTGATCCGCCAGGGCGCCGAGGAGCGTGGGGTCGAGGTCACCGACGAGGACCTCGATGCCCAGCGCGAGGAGATCGCGGCCGACATCGAAGAGCAGACCGGGATGGGCCTCGAGGAGTTCGCCGAGTCGCAGGGGCTCACCGAGGAGGACATCGACCTCGACCTCGAGCTGCTCGCCTACCAGGAGGGCCTGCTGGAGCAGCTCGCCGAGGACGGCGAGATCGAGGACGAGGAGATCGCCGAGGCGCGCCACATCCTCACCGAGGACGAGGACGCCGCCGACGAGGCGCGCGAGCGCATCGAGGAGGGCGAGGACTTCGCCGACGTGGCAGAGGACGCCTCGGAGGACCCCGGCAGCGCCGAGGAGGGCGGTGACCTCGGGGAGTTCACCCGGGGCCAGATGGACGAGGCGTTCGACGACGCGGTGTTCGAGGCCGAGGCCGGTGACCTGCTCGGCCCCGTCGAGACGCAGTTCGGCTTCCACATCATCGAGGTGCTCGCGCTCGAGACGCAGGCCTACGAGGACCTCGACGACGAGGGGCAGCTGCAGCGGCAGCAGACGGTCATCAACGAGGAGCTGCTCCCGGAGATGATCGAGGACGCCGAGATCGAGGTCGACGAGGAGTACGGCAGCTGGGACGCCGAGCTCGGCCAGGTCGTGCCGCCCGAGGACGCCGAGATGCCC
>Ga0207421_10004563_pt1 | contig 15865 bp, 11 predicted proteins | sample SodLakKL_010_SED_4_FD_187542 | JGI IMG/M metagenome (GOLD analysis project Ga0207421, IMG submission 187542) | Alkaline sediment microbial communities from Lake Tanatar, Kulunda Steppe, Russia - 8KL_010_SED (SPAdes) (version 2) | ecosystem: Environmental > Aquatic > Non-marine Saline and...
GGCCAGGAGCACGGCGGCGGCTGCCGTGCCCAACGGGCCGGTTCTTCGTTGAAATCCTTGCATGTTTTATCCTCCTCCCAAGATGGTGTCGACAACGGCGGTTCAGATTCCGTCGCGTTCGAACTCCAGCCTTTCTGTTCAGGCTGTTGCGGTGGAAGGCCCGATACTGCGGTTCAACCGGGTCAGTCGATCCCGTTGCCTCTTCGTTTTTCGCAAAAGACCGGTAGCAGAATCACCCAAGCTGCCAACCGGCCAGACGGGCCTTCACCTGATGACCTCGCAAGAAGTGCGCCACGGTCATCGCGACACCGAATCAACGGCTTGCGTGTGATGAGCAGAGGAGGGGGTGCCACAATGACAAGCCGGTTGTCATTGTGGCAAGAGAGCGGGGCCAGAGCTCAGAGGCCCCAGCGCTCGATCTTTCGGTAAAGAGTGCGCAGGCCGATGCCGAGGATGCGGGCGGCCTCGGGCTTGTCGCCGCCGGTATGCTCGAGTGTCTCGGCGATCATCTGACGTTCCATCGCCGCCAGGGTACCCCCGGTCTCGGGCTCGATCTGCATGGCGGCGCACTTGGAGAGCAGATGCTCCGGGAGGTTGTCCAGCGTGATCAACCGGCCGGTGGCGGTGACGACCATGCTCTCGACGCAGTTCATCAGCTCCCGGACGTTGCCAGGCCAGGTGTGCTTGCGCATCAGCTCCCGCACCTCGTCGCTGATGCCATCGATGTCGCGGTTGTGCGTCTCGCTGTAGTGCCGCAGGAAGTGCTCGCACATGATGTCGATGTCCTCGCGGCGTTCCCGGAGTGGAGGAATCTTCAGCCTGACCACGCAGAGCCGATAGTAGAGATCCTCTCGGAAGCTGCCTTCGGCGACGAGTTCCTCCAGCTTGCGATTGGTGGCGGACACGATGCGGACATCGACCTTCAGATCACGATGTCCGCCCACGCGCTGGAAGGTCCGTTCCTGCAGGAAGCGCAGGATCTTCACCTGTACCGAGGGGGGCAGGTCGCCCACCTCGTCGATCAACAGGGTGCCGCCGTCTGCCAGTTCGAAGCGTCCCTTCTTGGTCGCGAGGGCCCCGGTGAATGACCCGCGTTCATGGCCAAACAGTTCGGACTCGACGACCCCCTCCGAGAACGCCGCGCAGTTCACCTTCACGAACGGCCCGAGCGCCCGGTCGCTGTTGAAATGGATGATGTTGGCGATCATCTCCTTGCCGGTGCCGCTCTCGCCCTCGATCAGCACGGTGGCGTTGGTACTGGCGATCTGTTCGACTTGTGCGAGCAGCTGCCGGATCTCGGGAGACTCGCCGACGATCGCGACGTCGCTGTAGCGTTCGGCGAACTTCCGCTTGAGCTGCAGGTTTTCGTCGCGCAGCTTCAGCGCCTCCAGGGCCTTCAGGATCAGCACGTCGAGCCGGTCGATGCTGATCGGCTTCGGGAGGTAGTCATAGGCGCCGAGCTTCATCGCCTCCACCGCGGAATCCACGCTTCCCTGCCCGGTGATCAGAATCACCATGGGCCGGTGTTCCAGCTTGTTGATGGCCTCGAGCAGCTCGATGCCGTTCATGCGCGGCATCACGAGGTCCGCCAGCACGACGGAGACCGTTTCGGACTGAAGCAGCTCGAGCGCCTCCTCGCCGCTTCGCGCCGTCAATGTCGCATAGCTGTGGGAGAGGGCCCGAGAGAGCGTCTCCCGGGTCACTCTGTCATCGTCGACGATCAGGATCGAGTGTTCCACGATTTCTTCCGTTCACGGATGGTTGGTCAAATGGTGCTGGTTTGGGGTTGAACCGGGAGTTCGTGCCTTCCTGCCCGCGGGAAATGCGCGGATCTCGACGCCATGGCCTTCCGGGCACGAGACCTTCAGGAGGTTTCGTATTCGAGTTGCTGCGTTTCCGGCGAGCGGGCCGGGAACGTGTCGGATCCGGCGATCGGCAGGCGCAGCGTGAACGTGGATCCCTCGCCGGGTCGGCTGACGCACGACACCGACCCCCCGTGATCCTCCGCGATGCGCTGCACGATCGCAAGACCAAAGCCGAGGCCGGTCTCCTTGCGGGTGAAGAAGGGGGTGAAGATCCGCTCCTGGTCTTCGGGATCGATTCCGGTCCCCGTGTCGGAGACCTCGATGATGCCGCAGTCGTCCTCCTCCCGCGTTGCGAGCGAAAGTGTGCCGCCCTCCTCGGACATCGCATCCAGCGCGTTGGCGCAGAGGTTGACGATTGCCTGGACGATCTTGCGCTCGTCCATCAGCAATTGCGGCAGGCGGCTGTCCAGCCTTGCCTCGATGCGCACGCCCGTCTCTTCCGCCGTCTGGCTGTACATGTCAACGACCTCGCTCACGATGGCGTTGGCATCTGCGCGCCGCGGATGCGAGGGCGGGAAGCGCGCGTAGTTCACGAATTCGTCGAGGTAGGAGCTGATCCGTTGCACCTCGCGGTCGATCATCGAGATCAGATGGGCGATTTCCGAGTGGCTGTCGGACTCGGCGGGCACGGCTGCGCGGGCCGAGCGCTTCAGCAGTTGCAGGTTGATATAGAGCGCGTTCAGCGGCGTCTTGATCTCGTGATTGACCGTGGTGGCGATCTGGCCGAGGGTCGCCAGGCGCTCCATCCGGACCAGGTCCCGTTGCGTGCGTTGCAGGGATGAGTAGGCCTGCTCGAGGCTTTGCGTGCGTTCCTCGACGCGCCGCTCCAGTTCCCGGGTCAGTTGGGAGAGGTCGCGCTCGTGACGCTGGATGGTCTCGGCCATGTGGTTGAAGGAACGGTAGAGGTCGCCGATCTCGGTGGTGGACCGCGTGTCGCCGCGGGCGGACAGGTCGCCAGCCGCGAGATGCCGGGCCGTTCGGGCCAGACCCTTCACGGGGTTGACGACATGCCGGGAGTAAAGCAGGTAACCCAGCCAGATGGTGCCCAGCCCAAGGAGAGAGAGGCCGAGGAAGAGGCTGAAGAGCAGACCGAAGTGGCGCTCGGCCATGCCGATCTTGCGGGCGATGATCTCGAAGTGGAGGGCATTGATCTCCGCCAACAGGCGGGTGATCTGCTCCCCCTGTTGCCAGAGTTCATCCGCCAGGACCCGGGCTGGTACGACCGCCTCGGCGAGCCCGTCTTCGACGGGTGCGGTGACCTGCGCCAGATTTCGGACCACCGCGTCGAGTTCCCGCAGCAGCCGGACCTCTTCCTGGCTTTCCGGGTAGTCCGCCGCCTCCTCGTAGGCGAGGTAGGCCGAGATGCCGGCTTGCAGGCGTTCCCGCAGGGATGCGGCCCGTTCGCGGGATTGCTCCCCGGGATCCAGCAGGTGGCGATGCTTCACCAGCAGGAGCTGATTGGCCTGGTCCTGCAGATTTCCGATGAACGCGATGTTTCGGGCCTCCGTCTCGACCATGTGCGCCTTTTCGCTGACGGCGTGCACGCTCATCACCGAGGCCGTCCCGAAGGCGACGACGCCGGAGAAGAGGGTTGCCGATGCGACGAGCAGGTAGCTGTTCAGACTCTTCACGGAAGCGGGTTGATTATCCTGATGGAGTTCAACCCTGAATGTAGCATGCAATTGGCCAAACGAAACGGTGCCGACGGCCAAGCGGCACCGGGTACGGGGCGGGCGTGCGGCCAGCAATTGCCAGAGGCTGCGACCGACTGACCCTGGAAGGTTCCTGCCCTAGAAGTCTCCCGCTGCGGCGCCCTCCATGATGCTGTTCAGGGTGTCACTGACCCAGAGCGCGCCCTCGCGCAGATCGGGCGGCAGCGGCTTGCCGCCGTAAATCATCATGTCCAGGTCCATCATCTGCAGCCAAAGCGTGCCGTCGTCGTCCTCGACCAGAGCGATGCGGCAGGGCATGAAGGCCGTGTAGGCGTTGTGGTAGTCGGCCATCATCGCGCCCACCGCGACATCACAGAAGGAAAAGAAGTTGACATAGCGATAGGGTTCGCCGGTGACCGCCTCCACCTGCCGGGAGAATGGCGCGTCGCCGACGTAGAGCATGTTGTGGCCGGCGGCCAGGCTCTTCATCGAATCGACCACGTCATCGATGCTCAGTCCGTCCTCGACCCGGACCTTGCGGACCATCGCGACTGCGGGATCGAGGTTCTCCATGTAACGCTTGGCGAAATCGGTGTACATGGCCGGCGCTTCCGGATCCAGTTTCCCGAGAAAGTTGTGCGCGGCGACGTACCCCGCCAGGCCGGCGATGATGGCCAGGGCGCCGACGACGGCCAGGATGTTGCGTAGGATGTTCACAGGCGCGATTCTCCTTGATGGACCATTTGCCGACACCCTGTGCGTGGCGAGGTCGTCCCCCGCACCCGCTGTGGAGCCGGGTTGCCTTGAAAAGCTGCACGGGCGGAAACCCGGCTGCACGGGCTTTCCCGCTGGCGACCAACCGCCCCGACGTTCACGGATGCAGCCGGGAACGTCGGGGCGGCTGGCAGCGGGGGATCACGGCATCAGCCGAATCCCTGGTCGACGAGGTTGTCGTACCAGCTGGCCGCATAGCGTGCCTCGCGCCCCTGAAAGCGGTCATCGGCGCCCGCCGGCGATATCGCGACCGAGTCGCCCACGCCCACCACCGATTGCTCGCCGTCCGCGTCCGTCACCGCCTCGTAGACGCCGGAGACCGAGATGCTGTGCTCCGGAGTCAGCAGGCTGTAGCAGGTATTGAAGTAGGCCGGCTTGCCCGGTTCGCGGCCGTTGATGTGATCGATGACCGCGACCGCTGCCACCTTGGCGGTGGAGGCGGCGATGTAGGCTGATTTGGGCAGGGCACTGCTGACGATCGCATCGCCGATGATGTGCACGTTCTTCGCCAGTGTGGACTCGAGATCACGGAAATCCACCGGGCACCAGCCGGAGTCGTCAGTGAGGCCGGACTCGATGGCGACACGACCCGCCGTATGTGGTGGAATCACGTTGATCACGTCGGCGTGAAAGTCGTCGAACGTGGTGTGCATGGACATCGCCTCCGGGTTGATGCGCCGGATGCCGCCGTCGGTCTCGAAGCCGCCGACCCACTCGATCATGCCGGGGTAGTGGCGCTCCCAGCCGGCCTGGAACAGGCCCTGCTTCGAGAAGGCGTCCTTCGTGTCGTAGATCACCACCTTGGACTTCGGCTTGTGCCGCTGCAGGTAGTGGGAGATCAGTGCCGCGCGCTCGTAGGGGCCGGGCGGGCAGCGGTAGGGGTTCGGCGGGGCGACGATTGCGACCACGCCGCCGTCGTCCATGGCCTTGATCTGTTCCTTCAGCAGCACGGTCTGCGGGCCTGCCTTCCAGGCATGGGGCAGAATCTCGGCGGCAGCCGCGTCGTAGCCCTCGATCGCGTTCCAGCGGAAGTCGATGCCGGGAGCGAGGATCAGGCGGTCGTAGGCGACACGCTCACCGCCGGCGGTGTGCACCTGCTGGGCTTCGGTGTCGATGCGCTCGGCACGGTCGATGATCACGTTGATGCCGCGCCTCTTCACGTTATCGTAGCTGTGGGTCAGGCTGTCGAGGTCGCGCATCTCGGCCAGCACCCAGTTGCTCATGTAGCAGGTGGTGTGCTGCGGAATGGCCTCGATGATGGTCACGTCGATGGACGGGTCCAGGGCCTTCACGTAGCGCGCGGCGATCGCGCCGCCGGTGCCGCCGCCGACCACCACCACGCGCGCCTTGGTCTGGCTGCCCCAGGTGGCCGCGTAGGGCAATCCCGCGGCCAGGCCGCCGAGGCCGGCCATCTGCAGGAACCTTCTCCGATTCATTTTTGCCATGGTGTCTGCTCCTCAGTCTGCGTGGACGTATGCCGCGGGATCCTGCTGGCTGGCGTAGTAGTGGATCAGGGCCTGGACGTCCGTATCGGAGAAGTCGGCCAGTCGGCGCTGCATGCCACGTGGTTGCGGACGATCATGCTCGATGAAGTCCTCGAAGGAGTCTTCCAGGTAGGGAATCCACTGTCCGGCGAGCTGGGCGCTGTCATATTCGGGGTAGGTGCCGCCTGCGGAGTGGCAGTTGCTGCAGTAGCGGTCGTGAATGCCGGCACCGACTTCCGCGAGTTCGGCGTCGAAGTCCTGCTCCGCGGGCAGATAGGGCTGGGCGGCGAAGAACTCGGCCATGGCTTCGAATTCCTCTTCACTGTAGCCCCATGCGATACGGTCCATGATGGTGGCGTAGCGGTTGCCCTCCTTGTAATCCATCATGGCCTGCACGAAGTAGTCCTCCGAGAAGCCGGCGATGGACGGGGTGGCCGGTCCGACGCTGTGGCCGTTGAAGCCATGACAGCCGGCGCACTGGAAGGCGAGCAGTTCGCCCGATGCCATCTCGTTTCCTCCCGCGGCGGTGCCGGCCGTGAGCAGGCCGGCGATCAGGGCTGCCTCAAGTGTCTTGCGTCTCATTTCTTCTCCTTATCGATTCCTGGTGGTTCGCAGGTGGTTCGGGCGGCACGAATCAACCCCGGGCCGCAAGTTGGGGCAGATGCTGAACCGGCTGGCTGCGCCGGCGTTCGCGGGAGTGGACGACCAGTCGGCGCAGACCATCGACATCCAGCAGCTCGATCTCGCGGCGTTCGGCGGCGATCAGGCGTTCCCGGGTGAAGCGCCGAAACAGCCGGCTCATCGTTTCGGGCGTGAGCCCCAGATAACTGCCCAGTTCGTACCGCGTCATCGGCAGGCGCAGCCGGGTCGCGGAAAGGCCACCCCGGGCGAAGCGTTGCCCCAGGTCGAGGAGGGCGCGGGCGAGCATCTGGGGGCCGTTGCCGGAGGCAAAGGCCATCCGCGATCCCTCCTCGCTGAGAAACTCGGCGCTGATGCGGCGCAGCAACCAGCTCGTCAGGGTTGGCAGGGTGGCTGTCTGACTGAGCAGCAGCTTGTAGGGGATACGGCACAGGGCCGACGTCTCGAGTGCAACGACGTGCTGATTGCATCGTCCACGGTCGATGGCATCGAGTCCGATGATTTCGCCGGGAAGGAAGAAACGGGCGACGACCTCGTTCCCGCCTGCGTCTCCGGTAACGCCCTTCAGTGCGCCGACCTGCACGACGTACAGGCTTTCGAAGGCACTGCCCTCGTGATGGAGGGTCGCGCCTCTTTCCAGCAGGGGTGTGGGCTGCACCAGCCGTTCCAGCATCTCTCTGCCGGTAGCGCCAACGGATACCGGCAGGCACTGACCGGCAAACCGGCACTCGGAGCAGCCCACGGGCCTGGACGGTGACGGGTGGCCGGCAAAGACCAGGGCCGGCGCGGCTGGCTCGGGTCGCGATGCGGCGGTACGGGCGGTGAAGCGATACCTCATGCGTTCCCCCGGGCCCGCCTAGCACGGTGGCGCGGCACGACGCGGCTGCTCCAACCGCTGTCGCGCCCCGGGGAGGCAGGTGCAACTTCAGGATGACTGTGGAATCCGCGACCGGACCCGGGTGTAAACGCTGTCATTACGCATCGCCCGCATGGGATTTATGGGGATGCAAGCAAGAAGGGGGCCGGCTATGACGTTGCCGGAAATCAATGAGCTGGAGACGACGAGGCCCGGCCGATTGCCAGATGGACAACGTGGCTTGTCATTCTGGCAAAACGGAGAGGGGAATACCCCTCCCCGCGTCGCGCCGTGGCTCAGAAGCGGTAGTTCAGGCTCGTGCCGATGAAATGAGCGGAGTAGTCGGGACTCTCCTCGCCGAGCGTAAGCACCGAAGGGATGGTGTCGGGGTCCACGTTGTCCAGGGTGAAGTCCTTGGAGCGAAAACGCTCGTAGAGATAGTCGACCCGGACCGAGAGTCTCTCGTTGACGCGGTAGCGTCCGTACAACTTGACCGTGTTCAGTCGCGATTCCAGGTCGGGGAGTGGTTCGGCGGGGGCACCTGTCCGCATCCTGATGCGGCCCGTGCCGGAGGAATAGCCGTAATCGATTCCGGCATCGAAGCCCTCGCGACCGACGTCGCGTGCCTCCAGGGTCAGGCCGAAGGAATCGATGGTATCGCGCTGATCGGCGGTCCAGTCCGGGAAACCGAAGGCGGCGCTGCTGGCCAGGGTCGATTCGATGCGCTCGCGCCCGTAAAAGGCGGAAATGGTCAGGTCGTCGCGGGGCGCGGCGGAGATATCCACGGTGTAGGCGGTGTCGCGGGCGTCGATCAGGCCGATGCGCGAGCGGTCGTAGTCGTCCTTGGCGTAGTCGCCGGAGAGCCCCAGGCTCACGCGGTCGGAAACCATGTAGGCGATGTCCGCGCGCACCTGGTCACGGTCACGGCTTGCGAGGTTGAACTTGCGCAGGAGCGGGTTTTCCTCCGGGATGACGTCGGGCAGGGGGGTGTAGTCGTCGTCCAGCCTGCGCTCTTCGCGAGCGAGCCGGAGGGTCATGTCGAGCCGATCCGTCGGCGTGCTGCGGATCTCGCCCCAGCCGGCGGTGGTTTCGGTCTTGTCGACTTCCTGGAAGGTCCGCTCGACCTGTTCGGCCCGGCCGCCGGCAGACAGCCGGACCTTCTCGGAGGCGCGGAAATCGGCGATCAGCCGACCCCCGAGACGCTCGTAGCTGTAAGGGCGGTTGATACGGGTCGGCCCGACGAAGGTGTCGGTGCCAACCTGAACAAACTCGTCCCGCCGGGTCCTGTTGTCACGGTCGTCGTAAAATCCCTCGCCGGTCACGGTGAGCCGGGAGCCCGCTGCGTAGACTGCACGGATGTTGGCGGAGAGGGTATCCACGCGTCCGTCGAGACTCGAACGCGGCAATCCGGGGTCCGCGAGGTTCGGGTTGATGGTGGCCGGGAGAAAGGTGTCGTCCTGTTCCATCCGCCCGATCGCCAGACGACCGGAGGTGGCCCAGCGCGAGGCCGGTCGCCAGCCGCCCGACAGCGTGACCTGCTGGAAGCGGTTGTCCGGTTCCTGTGCCATGCGCCCCTGCTCGCCACCGAGGGAAAACGGGTTGTCCCAGGTGACCGAGTCGGCCCGGTTGTTGAATAGGGACACGTGGTAATTCGCGGCGAGGTGCCAGTCCTGCTGGCGGTATGCGACCCGCAAGTCGAACTGATCGGTGACCCGGTCGATCTCCACCGGGAGCAGGGATGCGGTGGTCAGAAAACTTCCGCCCTGGATCTTGAAGCCGTCCTGTTCGATTCGACGGTAATCGATGCCGTAGTCCCAGGCGCGCCCGCGCCAGAACTCGACGCCCGCGCCAAGTGTGTCCCGGCGGGTATCCAGGCTGACATCGGTGAGGCTGTCGCCCAGGCGCCCCATGCCGGCGGTGGTATTCGCGCGTTCCCAGTCGTCGGGCAGGGTGAGCCGGGTCGAGCCGACTCCGCGGAACACGGTTCGCGGGTCTTCCGCGACGAAGCCGGGGATCCGGTCGTAACTCAGGTATCCCCGGTACCGGCCGCGTTCGCCGCCGCGCAGGCCGATGGATCGGGTGTCGAGACCCAGGTTCGACGCCTCGAAGTCGAGAAACTTCTCGTCCTCGCTGCGGTAACTGGCCCGGGCTCCCCCGAGGAAATACAACCCGTCGTCGTCGAGTCCGGTGTAGCGGCCGAAAAAGGCCGACTCCTCGGAGACGTATCCGACGCCGGCGGTCACATCCCCCTCGGTCCCGCTGACGTCCGGGCACTGCGCGCATTCCCAGCTTTCGGTGTCGGCCTGTGGCCAGTAGGAGAACGGCGCCGCACGGGCGTCGGAAGACGCCTCGGGGTCCGCGTCCTGTTCCGCCTGGACGGAAAGGCTTGCCGACAGCGCGAGCGCAATGGCGAGCGACAGTCGCCGGGGGCTGAAATGGGCTGTGCGTTGGTTCATCACTGTGCTCTCCCTGTGCCCTTTAGCGGCTGAGGTTGGCTCCCGAGGGATGGTTCGATCCGTGTACCTGCGAGTGACAGTTCAGGCAGCTCTGGCCAAGAAGGAAGGACGAAGGGGCCCCTCCCGGGAGCCGGTCGCCCGTCTGGGGAATGCTCGGGTGGCCCGCCCGCGAGTGGCAGCTCTGGCACAGCAGCGGCGCACGCCGGGTGAGCATCCCCGGATGAATGGATCCGTGGGCTTCATGGCAGTTGGCGCAGCTCTCCACCGAGGGCGCGTGTTCCCAGAGGAAGGGTCCCCGCTTCTCCGCGTGACAGTCGTAGCAGGTCTGGTTGAGGGTTGGCTTGATCAGCATCGCGTCGGTCAGGGACCCATGTGGCTGATGGCAGTCGGTGCAGGCCACCAGGCCCTGCCGTACGGGATGGGCGAAGGGCCGCAGGCTCTGGGCGCGGACCCGGGTGTGGCACTGGTAGCAGACCTCCGCCTGATTGGCCTTGACGACCACAGGGTCCTTTTCCACATGCACCTGATGGCAGTCCATGCAGGTGACGTCCTGGCGCTGATGGGTGCTGCCGGCCCAGTGCGCGTCGCTCCCGCCCTGGGTCTTGTGGCAGCTGAGACAGATCTGGCTGGCCTCCTGAGCGGACAGCAGGGCGTTCGGACCGAATGCCGGCATCGCTGGTCGCTCCTGTCCGCGACGCAGACGGGCCGTGTGGTCGCCGCCGGGGCCATGGCAGGCCTCGCACTGCAGGTTCGCGAACGGTGAACGCGGGTCCGTGAACGAGCCGTGGGGCGTCTTGAAGACGGCCATCACGTTTTCGTCATAGTCGTGGCACTGCAAACAGGTGTCCGCCCCGCCGCGTGAGTACGAGGGCAGTTCGTCCCCGGCGTACTGCTGCGCTGCCGCAGGTCCGAGGAGGAGGGCGGTCGCCAGAAGGGCGGCCGCCATCGCCAGGTAGCGGATGATGCTTCTCGATTCAGGCATGGACTTACCTTCGGTTCCGTGATGACCGCGGATGGACCCCGTGGCTGATGGGCGGGTGGGCGAGCGCGTGATGAATCTCGGCCAGCGTTCGGAAAATGCGCAGAAATGCCTCATGTGCGGGTCAGCGCAGGAGATGAACCGCGCCGACATCGAGTATCCGCCCCGGGCCATGGCAACCCACGCAGGTTTCCTGGCTTGGGGTCAGGAGATCATCTCCAGATACATTGATCTGGCCTCCGAAGAAGCTCATGTGGTTTTCCGCACCGGGCCCGACGTGACACGACCAGCAGACCGCGCTTTGCGGTGAGACGAAGGTGTCCTGTTCGTTGTCACCGTTCCAGACGCGCGTCGCCATGGCCGGCTTGTCGCGCGGGATGCTGGTCAACTGGAAGGTCTCGGAGGTATGGCAGGCCCGGCAGTCGCTCGACGGCCGCGGGTATCCGACGTCGCCAAATGAACGGTACTCGCTGGCCCCGCGGATGTCGCTGGCATGGATGGCGTGCGTCATGTACATCATGTCCGTCGATGTCTCATGCGGTGCGCGTGGAGTCTCCGCGGTGCCCGGCCTCGCCTGGCTGGGGTTGTGGCACATCACGCACATCTGAACGTGGTCGGTTCGGTCCTGATCGTGCCCGGAATAGGGGCCCTCGTACTGCCCATGGCAGCTCTGGCAGGCCTGGTCTTCGACGACCTGACGTCGCTCGACGACGTCGGCGGCGCCACTGGGGGCAAAGAACCGCGTGGCGCCGGCGATCCGGACGACGTCGCCGTCCGGCACGCCATCAAGCCACGCACTGCCTTCGAGGCTTACCGTCAGAAGGGTTGGATCATCGGGCGCATCATTGGGTGGGATGGCGATGGGGACCTCGTAAGCGCCGGCGCCGTCCGGTACTGCCTTCGCAAGGGCATCATCGGCGCGAAGCGGGAACGGGCGGCCGTAATCGGAGGCATTCCGCTCGGTCCAGTGCAGCCTTGCCTCCAGCGCGCGCAAGGGACCCGGTAGTTCATAGGTGCTGCCATCCTTGGGATTGGTCACCGAGAAGGTCACCAGTGCCTGTTCTCCCTGCGGTTGCAGGTCCAGCACGTTCAACTGGAATTCCTCGGACGCCAGCTTGGTGGGTATCGCGTGGCTTTCGAGCACGCTTCCGGCGACCCCCCCTGTTGCATGACAGGCGGTGCAGGTGTCGTTGGTCACGGGCAGGTTTTCGCCACGGATGTGGTTCTCGCCAGTCTCGAAGTTCACGTCGGCATGGCAGGAACCGCAGGCGGCAATGCTGGGGTGGGTGAGGATCTGACTTGCCTGGGGCGTGCCCGGATTGTCGGGCTCGTGACAGTTGGTGCAATTACGGACGTCCTGCGGGTGAGCGACGTCGGAGAAGTCTTTTCGGGAGTCACGGAATCCCCACAGGACATAAGGTTCACCAGGCAGATCCGACCCCATGTGGATCTTGTGCACCATCACGCGGTAGTCGACGGTCTCGCCGCTCTGCGCGTCGACAGTACCCGGATTGTGGCAGGCAACACAGTATTCAGCGTCCACGCGGCGCCCGCCGTGAGCATCGAGACTGGCCCCGTGGCAGGTGCCGCAGGTTTCCTGTGCGACGATGCGCCGATCCGCGATGAGGGAGGTACGCCCGGTCGAAGGCTGGAAGCTGTAGATCGCGTTGGTGCCCACAGCGGCGCCGCCCAACTCCAGACCGACAACATGGGTCAATTCCGGCTGATAGCTGACCGCGATGGGTGCGGTGACCGTCGTCAGATCGGTCGCGAAGGTGTAGCGGTAGGTTCCGTCACCGTTGTCGCGGAGCGTCCCGTTGCTTTCTGCGACCGCCTGCACCTGGGCTTCGGTACCCGGCCAGTCCCCGGTACCCGGCTGTTCAACGCGATTGATGTAGCTCTGCCAGGCGTTGCTGTCGCCGTCGCGCCCAGGGACGAGCTTGGCAATGGTGAAATTGGCCTGCGTGATCCCGGGAAAGGCAAAGCCCTGCTCATCGACGACCGTGAAATCCACCACTGGCGTACTCGAGATGGTGACTCTGTCGATCGTCGCCTGGAGTCCCGGGATGCCGGGAGGACCCTCCGGACCCGGGGCGCCGCGATCCCCGGAGCTTCCCCCGCAGGCTGTCAACGCCGCCAGCATCAGGAACGTCGGGATAAGCAGCAGGAACCGGTTGGAGGGATAGGGATTCGCCATGTGCATCAGCCAGCTCCAGGGATGGTCATGTTTTCTTGAATCGCCGCGAGGAGGTTGGGGAGGTTCGCGCGAGCAGGCGCAGGAGTGACGTCCGCACCCGGGTGAAATACTAGACCAGAGCGCATGTTCAGGCGGGCAAAAACTTGATCATGGTCAAGTGGGTTCGTATTAGGTGGAACTCCCTGGGTGTCTCAAGCGCCGTTCGACAGTGAGAATACAACGGCTGCGAGGTACCGAAGGGGCAAAAATAAGCTCAATAAAACAAAAAGATAGGATCTTCTCTCGCGTGAGTAATGCGGTTCGGCATCGCTCGTTCCCGATGCGCATGATCGTGTTCGACGGCGAAAAACGCACTGGTCTACACTGAAATTTCCCCGACCGTGAAGCGCGGATCCGGGGAAGCCAAGACCAATCACCAGGAGGAACTTACGCGATGAGAAGAACAAGACTGAACGTTAGCCAGGCCAGGCCGCTGGCGACAGCCGTCCTTGGGGCCTTTGCCCTTGTCGCCGCGCCCATGGCTCTCGCGGGTGCCCCGGATTCCGCGGAGTCCTGTCTCGCCTGTCACGGGGTGGATGGCATCAGCAACGATCCTGATACACCAACGATTGCGGGTGCGTCCGACTTCTTCCTTGAAAACCAGCTCTTCCTGTTCCAGGACGAAGAGCGTCCCTGCGTCGCCGATCTGTTTGCGCAGGCTGACGACGTGGCCGCGGCGGACCATTGCGCGATAGTGGCAGACTGGTCCGAGGACACCATCGTGGAGGTGGCGGCTCACTACGCGGATCAGCCGTTCCAGGCAGCGGACCAGTCCTGGGACGAGGCGAGGGCGCAGGCCGGGGCCGCGATCCACGATGAGAGCTGTGCGCGCTGTCATGCCGACGCTGGTAGCGATCCGGCTGACGATGCCGGCATCCTGGCCGGGCAGTGGAAGCCTTACCTCGTGCGCACGATGACGGACTACCGCGAGGGCGCGCGCTGGCAGCCCGGGACCATGGAACGGGAGATGGAGGAACTCTCGGACGCCGACATCGAGGCGCTTGCGGCCTACTACGCGAGCCAGGGGGAGTAAGCCAGGTGGAGTAAGTGAGGGCTAGAACTCTGCGCCGGCTGCGCAGCGAGGCCCTGGTGGGCGGTTCTGCCACCAGGGCCTCGCGCTTTATCAGGCATCTCCGCGGGCAAATGTCGTCAGCGAACGGTGCCGGACCCGCACTGATAGGCACCCGACCCGTTCGCCCAGCACATCAGGGGTTCAGCAATTTCAGGATTTCGGCTTCTTCTTCCCGCTCCGCGAGGATCGAGTGGCACAGCATGCAGTCACTGGATATCGCCTCCCGGTCGGCTGTGCGGTGGCGGCGGTTGTGGCAGCGGAAGCATCCGGGTGCGTCTTCGCGGCTGCTGACCGGCGGATGTCCCCGGTGGTCGGGGTAGGTATCCCAGGTCACTCTCATGTGGGGAAATACGTTCCGGCTGAAGATTTCGCCGAGCTTGCTGCCCGCAGCGGCAACGGCCTCGGGCCGGTCGGCGAGCACTTCGGGGTAGTTCTCGCGGTAGAACTCCTCAAGTGCAGCAGCCAGCCCTTCACGCGCCGCGTCGTGGGACGGATAGTCCGCCGCTTCCAGAAGCCGGAGGCCCTCACGCTTCACATAGGGAAGGCCAGCGTCGATAAGATCGCTGGCCAGCGCCCGGTCCAGCTCCTCCGACGGCGTGCGGAAAATGTGGGTCGGCCGATTATGGCAATCCACGCAATCCATTTGCCGCCACTCGCCGCGTTCTTCTTCGGGGGGCATGCCGCGGGGCTCGAAGACCTTCACGGTACCGTCTGCCCTGGTGAGTTCGACGTCGTAGACATTCATGCGACTCTCGTCAGAGCGGTAGCGTATCTCGACATCCGGGTCCACGTGCCAGTGGATGCCGTAGGATTCGCGCCCGCGCTGGCCACCGACCCTCATCAGCAGGGCGGTGGTCAGCTCCGTGTTGGCTTCGTCTTCCGCGAACAGCGTATCGACCATGAGCTTGTCCCCAACGTAGTTACTTGGCCAGTGGCACTGCTCGCAGGTTTCGCGTGCCGGACGCAGGTTGTGGAGCGGGGTCGGAATTGGCCGCGGATAGAGATCGAAGGTGACGGCGACCATCTGCCAGGCGCCATCGAGCTTGGACCGGACAAACCAGTCGGCGCCGGGACCGATGTGGCAATCGACGCAGTTGACGCGCGCGTGGGGCGAGTGCTGATAGGCCGTGTACTCGGGCTGCATCACGGAATGGCAGGCCTCCCCGCAGAACTCGTTGGAATCCATCACCTCCACACCCTTGAAGGTTGCGCCGGCCAGCACGGTCAGGTTCAGCATCGTTACGCCGAGGAAGATCAGTACCATCTTGCGAGTACGCTCGCTGTTCAGGTCGAGGACCGGAAAGAGGGGCGGGCCCTCTCCCTTTTCGGCGGCCCTCGCGGCCCGGCGTCGTTGCAGCAGAACGCCGATCGGTATCAACAGCAGGCCAAGGACGAAGAGCATCGGGAGGATCAGGTAGGTCAGGATCCCGAGGTACGGGCCCATCTGGAAACCCAGGGACTCGAGCACGAACAGGGCGAGAATCAGCACGAAGGCCGAGAGCGCCAGCGCCGTTCCGACCATGCTGATGGTGTTCTGGATCAGGGATGCGAAGAATTGCTTGAACACGATGTTGTCCTTTCCTGGGGAGGATGGTCCTACGCACGGACGTTACCATCTAGTGTAGACGCTGGAGTCCCGCCCGCTTCATCCACCGAGGCCGCCCGACCCGGGACCACGGGCCGGCAGTGGTCGAGCCTGGTGCGTGTATCGACGTTGGTGGATGGGCAGGGCGGTACCGCGCGGTGGTCCGGCTGATTTACACCGCCTGACCGGCAGGGCGGGCCAGGCGCAGCGAGCTCACTATCCCGGAGGCCTTCAGTCGCAGGTTCCGACCGACCCGGTCGCGCAGAT